>Ga0315284_10000130_pt1 | contig 99780 bp, 124 predicted proteins | sample YL17G09_16_MG_FD_203696 | JGI IMG/M metagenome (GOLD analysis project Ga0315284, IMG submission 203696) | Sediment microbial communities from Yellowstone Lake, YNP, Wyoming, USA - YL17G09_16 | ecosystem: Environmental > Aquatic > Freshwater > Lake > Sediment | place: USA: Wyoming | collected... | reverse complement strand
AATAAGGCTCCAAATGTTGTTCACAATAACCTTTGGTATAACGGAGGAGATGGTAATCCTGCGAGTAAACCTTCTTGGGATAGTGGAGCGTTGAGTTCAAATCCTTTATTTGTGAATCCAGATTTAGATTTACATATACAGACATCTTCGCCATGTAAAGATGCGGGTTATGATACCTCAAGTATCGTAGAAAGAGATTTGGATGGTGTTACAAGGCCACAAGGAAGTGCTGTGGATATCGGGGCATATGAATATGTAAGCACAGCACCAGATACAACTGCACCGGCTGCAGTGAGTAATTTGGCTGCTTCTACCGGAGCAAATCAAGGGGAGGTAAACTTAAGTTGGTCAGCTCCGGGAGATGATGGCTCAACCGGGACCGCTACAGCTTATATAATAAAGTATTCAACCTCAAGCATAGCTACCGATACGCAATTTAATGCAGCAACAGATGTAACAGGAGAACCCACGCCAAGCGTTGCCGGTACAAGTGAATCTATGACTGTGACCGGACTTACGCCCGGCCAGACTTATTATTTTGCCATGAAGACGCAGGATGAGGTTCCCAATACCTCTACACTTTCTAATTGTGTTAGTGCGGCAGCAAAACAAGTTGCTGTAAATAATCCGCCAGTCCTTGCATCTATCGGCGATAAGTCTGTGAATGAAAATGTCTTACTTACTTTTACTCTCAGCGCTAGCGATGCGGATGGCGATACGTTAACCTATGCAGCTAATACTTTACCCAGCGGTGCGACATTAAATAGCTCAACAGGAGCTTTTTCCTGGACGCCGAGTTATTCTCAAGCCGGTAGTTACAGTATTACCTTTAGCGTAAATGACGGTCATACTGGAACTGATTCTGAGACAATTACCATAACTGTCAATAATGTTAATCGCGCCCCGGTCTTAGGAACACTCACTGATAAATCCGTGAATGAAAATGCCACTTTAACCTTTACGGTTACTGCTACAGATGCGGATAGTGATACCTTAACTTATTCCGCAACTAGTGGTTTACCCAGTGGCGCAACACTTAACTCATCTACGGGTGCTTTTTCCTGGACGCCAAGCTACTCTCAATCCGGGACCTATAGTGTTACCTTTAGGGTTTCTGATGCTACTTTAAATGATTCTAAGACCATTACCATAACCGTAGTCAATGTTAATCAGGTTCCGGTGTTAGCTTCCATAAGTAATAAAACTGTGGCTGAGAATGCTACGTTGACATTTACTCTCAGCGCAACTGATGCTGATGGAGATACCTTAACCTATTCAGTTAATACTCTACCCAGCAATGCGACATTGGACAGTTCAGGCGGTGCATTTAGCTGGACGCCCAGTTACAGTCAATCAGGAACTTACAGTCTTACTTTTAGCGTAAGCGATGGTCACGGTGGAATAGCCTCCCGGTCCTGTACAATCACTGTAACTAATGTTAACCGTGCTCCGGTATTGGCTTCTATAGGCGATAAGATTGTAACGGAAAATTCTACGCTTAGTTTCACGGTTACTGCTTCTGATCCGGATGGTGGCACATTAATCCTGTCAGCCAGTAGTTTACCTAGCGGCGCAACGTTTAATACTTCCAGCGGTGCATTTAGCTGGACACCGGGCTATAACCAGGCAGGGACATATTCCGGTGTGCATTTCCAGGTAACGGATGGAAGTTTAACTGATAGTGAAGATATAACCATCACGGTGAATAATAATAATCAAATACCGGTTCTGGCTGCAATCGGGAACAAAAGCGTGACTGAGAATTCTACACTAAGTTTTACCCTCAGTGCCACAGACGCGGATGGTGATACGTTAACCTATTCAGCTAATACTTTACCCAGCGCTGCGACATTAAATAGCTCAACAGGAGCTTTTTCCTGGACGCCAAATTCTTCGCAGGCCGGTACCTATAGCGTTACTTTTAGCGTAAACGACGCTCACGGCGGAACTGATTCTGAAACCATCACCATCACCGTTCAGGATGCAGATGTGGAAGCACCCTATCTTGATAGTCTTAATCCGGATAGTGATGAAGTACAGGTGCCGCTTAATACAAATATATCTTTTCATATTAAAGATAACGCTACAGGCGTAAATAAAAATACAATATCCCTGAGTATTCAGCGCGAGAGAGACTCAACTCCCAAAAATATTATTTTAAACGGAGTAAGCCAGCTCAGTCAATATCCTAATAATGTAATTATTCAGGGGACAGCCAGCGATTATACAGTTTTATATGATCCGCCTAGCACAAAAAATTACCAATTTGGCTATGAAGAAAGGGTTACGGTTAGGGTTAGCGCTGATGATTTAGCCGGTAATAAATTAAGTAATTATTCTTATTCGTTTACCACAGCAATGATACTAAGAGGCAGGAATTTAAAGGTAAGTAAAAGATAAGGGAGCAAGCCATGAGATTAAACCAGATAAAAAATACATATTACATCGCAGCGATTCTTAGCCTTTTATGGGTAACCGCTCCTTTGTTTGCCGCACAGGATAATTCCTATATGGTGATGGATAAAACTGGGAATAATGTCTATGTGGCTTGGCAGGAAGATACTGGTGGGATTTGGTTCAATAAATCCGGGGACAAAGGAGTAAGTTTTGGAACAGATTTAAAGGTTAGTGCTGTAGGCGGAACAAACAGTAACCCTGTTTTGGCTGTAGATAGTTTAAATAATGTATATATTCTTTGGGAAAACGAAGGAACAGACGGGAATAATGATTTGTATTTTGGAAAGATGGCAAATGGCGCCTCGAGTTTTACTGTGGCGGTAGTACCCATTGACACGCAGCTGGGTTTATCTAACCAGACTCAGCCTTCCTTAGATGTCTCAGATGACGCAACAGTGGTCATAAGCTGGATTAACGATAATAACAGCGTTTATTATGCCAAATCCACAGATGCCGGAAGCAGCCTATGGAACCTTACCTTGGCGCAAATTGTGCGTGTAGACGACGGGACAGCAACTTTGCTGGCAAATCCCTGTATAAAACTGGACGCCGACGGGACCTACAAATTTATTACCTGGAGCGCAAAGAAAAACGGAAAAAATAAAGTTTTCTTCAACAAGCTTAATGATTTAGACAGCCGCAGTTTCTCCAGAGATATCCAGGTAAGCGATGATGCAACCAGCGACAACGCTACCCAGCCTTGGCTGGCAGTGGGAGAGACGAATATCTACATTGTTTGGGAAAACGAGGCGAATTCCGATATGGATATCTTTATTGATAAATCCACGGATGGAAGTTCATGGGGAGGCGATATTCAGGTAAACGATGATTCCGACCCGCCTAAACAGCAAAAAGAACCGAAAGTGGCTATTGACAGCAATTCATATATCTTTGTTGCCTGGAGTGATTTCAGGAACGATGAATGGGATATTTATTTTGCGCATTCTATTGATAACGCTGCAACATTTAAAACTAACATTATAGTAAACGGCGATACGGGAACAGCCAACCAGGATAAGCCGTCCCTGTATTTGAGCCCTAATAGCAGTGATTTCTCCCTTAGTTGGACCGATTATAGAAACGGAAGCGGAGAAATATTTTTCAACCGCAATTCCATTATTGATGAAGATAACGCCAAAACTACTTTGGTAGATGATGCCACGGGCGGGACATTGACCGCAGATGCCACTACACAAATTGAAAATACAGAAGTAGAAGTTCCCGCTAACGTCTTGGAAGCTCCCACCAATATGAGTATTACAAAGGTGGAGTGTCCGCCCCCGCTTCTTAACGGCGGCACATTATTAAATAAGACAGTAGACTTTGGCCCCGGAGGGACAAACTTTAAGCAGTCCGTTACGATTAAAATTCCTTATACGCAGACTGATCTGAATAACGCCGGTGTAACCGATGCCAGCAAATTAAAAATTTATTACTACAATTTAAAAACACTGATGTGGGAGCAAGTCGCTAATGCGCAGGTAGATACGATAAATAAAACAGTTTCTGCAGGGGTTACGCATTTCTCCATCTATGGCCTGGTATTTGATGACGCTGGAGGCGCAGACACAGACAATGGAGGTAACAACAGCGCAGGAGGTGGCGGTGGAGGTGGAGGAGGATGCTTTATTGCTACGGCAGCTTATGGCTCATATGATGCCGCTAGTGTGCTAATATTAAGAGAGTTTAGAGACAGTTATCTATTGACTAACAAGTGGGGGAGGGAATTTGTAAAATTTTATTACAAGCACAGCCCTGCGATCGCGGATTATATCAGAGATAAAAAGGCCTTGAAAACTATTGTCAGATGGGGATTGAAACCGATTGTGCGTTTAGTAAGCTGCAGGCTTCAGGCTGCAGGAGGTAAAAAATGAAGATTCTCACAACTACTTTACTAAGTTTAGCGATTATGCTTGAAGGGTTGGCTTTTTTATCTAAACCCAAAATAGTTATAGAGAAAAATGAGATTATACAGGCTTCAGGCTTAAAGCTCCAAACCCTAAGCTCTAAGCTCCAAGCTAAAGAAGAATTCGCTACTTTTGATACTGTGAAGGAAGAAGAGTTGCAATTAGAACTCTTAGGGACTGCCATAAGCAATATTAAAGACCCTATAGCGTTCATCAAAGATTTAACACTTAATAAACAGGGCATATATAGGTTAGGAAGCGTGATTAGAGATGCCAGGGTTATTAGTATTGTTATGGGAGAAGTAGTATTGGATGTAAAAGGCAAGAGGCAAACTTTAAGATTGAGTAGACGGGCAATAGGCTGGGCTAGACACAACGAGAATAATCCGGTGATTATATCAGCGTCTTCAGGCCGGATTGTGGTAAGTAAGAGAGGGCTTATGGCTGAGGCAGGCAATATCTTAAACACCCTGCCCAAATTAAAAATCAAGCCTTATTATGAAGCAGACAAAGTTTCCGGGATGATGGTTGAGGGTATTGCTAAGGATAGCCTAATCGCAGCAGCAGGAATACGCAATAAGGATGTTGTAAAGACAGTAAATAATCAAAAAATTGACAGTTATCAGAAGGCGCTCCAGGTACTTGCTAAGGCAAAGAACCAGCCTGAAATCAAAGTAAACTTATTAAGAGAAGGCCAGATTAAGGATTTATGCTATTATATCGCTAATTAGCAATTGACACCCACACGATAAGCCCCAATACTTACCCTAAAGGAAGCTCATATAGTAACAAAATAATGGGGTCAGATTTATTTTCTGCGTTTTCCCTGTTTTCTAATAAATAATTCCGACCCCGTTTTCTGCGACCCCGTTTTCTGCGACCCCGTTTTCTGAAAAAGACTTCTGCAAAGAAGCAAAAGAACTGCTAGAAGACTTCATAAATCCCTCTAACATACCTTAATCCTCCCCAAAAAAATTCCCTGTTAGATTTTACCACTTCTTACGTCTATTATAAGTAGGAGGTGATTAAAAATGGCGAATCCCGTTTCAGTAGAAATAATTTCTACTAAGATTTTATTGATCAGAGGTAAGAGGGTTATGCTGGATAAGGATTTGGCTAGGCTTTATGAGGTAAGCACTAAAAGGCTTAATGAACAAGTAAAAAGGAACAAAAAGAGATTTCCGGAAGACTTCATGCTTCAGTTAACAAAAGAAGAAGCAGATTCTTTAAGGTCGCATTTTGCGACCTTAAATAGTATGAAGGGCACTTCTTCAAAAAGAGGTAAACATGTTAAATATCTGCCTTATGTTTTTACTGAACAAGGCGTGGCCATGCTTTCCAGCGTCTTGAACAGCGAAAGGGCCATACAGGTAAATATTGCCATTATGCGCGCATTCGTAAAGCTAAGGCAAATCCTCGCTACTCATAAAGACCTCGCGTATAAACTGAACGAGTTAGAGAGAAGAATTGAAAAACACGATGCAGAAATAAAGGATATTTTTACTGCTATTCGCCAGCTAATGAGTCCACCAGAAGAGCCAGAGAAAAGGATTGGGTTCCATACGTAATAGAGTTTCTGGAAATAATGGGGTCAGATTTATTTTCTGCCCTAATAAATAATTCCGACCCCGTTTTCTTATTCGGCACATTGCCTAAGAATCAAGGAAAGATTTCATTAATGAAATCTTTCCTTGACAAATATAGGACATATGGTATATTTTAAGTGATGATAATAATAGGACAAATGTCCTACCATATTTAAAGGTGTGCAAATGCAAAGGTATCCGGTAAGCGATAAAGAAAAATTAAAGAGGATTCTTGAAGAGACCGGGGTCTCGCGTTCAGAACTGGCCAGGCGGCTTGAGGTAAGTTACAAGACCGTCTACCGCTGGCTGGAGAAGGGCATTGAGCCGCACCTTGCACAATCCCGCGACATTGACCAACTGTTTAAGGAATATGCGGATATGAGAGAGGTAGTTCTGGGCTTGAAGAGAAGACTTAAGGATCCTATTAAAATTTTAAAAACAGATAAAAAAATAAGAGATAGTTTTTTCCTTGAAATGACATATCATTCAAATGCGATAGAAGGCAGCCGTATGACCAGGAAAGAAACTCAAAATGCCTTTGAAGGAAAGAAAGTTAAGGGTAAGGAGTTGTTTGAGGTATTGGAAGCAGTGAATCATAAAAATGCCTTAGAATTCCTGTTAGAGAATATGCGCCCCAATTTTAAAATCGCTGAGCAATATATATTAAAACTACATGAGATTGTTATGTATAACTTTAACGATAAATTACCCGGAAAATATAGAACCGGCTTTGTGAACTTAACTAACACAGAAGCGCCTCTTCCATCGGCACAAGAAGTGCCGCTTAGGATGGGTAAGTTGATTAAAGGGCTAAATCGTTATAGAAAAGACCCCATAGGCAAAATCGCGCAAGACCATTATGAGTTTGAAGCGATTCATCCTTTTTTTGACGGTAATGGCAGGGTAGGTAGGTTGATTATAATTGCGCAATTATTAAGTAAAGGTTTTCCACCGGCAATTATTCAGGTTGAAGACAGGTATAAATATTATATGGCGTTAGGTAAGGCTGATACCGGAGATTTTCGCAATATTGTCCAGATGATTTGCGACAGCATAATAAAAGGATACGAACTTTTAACTGGCACAAAGTAAACTTATATTGTAAATAAAATAAGCTTTATGTTATAATAAATTGGTTTTTAGTAAGTTAAATTGGAGCATTAATGAAGAAAAGCAGCATATACGTAACGGATAATTTTATAAGTTTTGGGCAAGCCTCACTCAATGTTACCTCGCTAAAAAAAGAAGATATTCCCCGAGCCCTTAAAACCTTACTTAAGGAAAACAAGATTATTACTGAAAATATAACCTTAGGCATACCCCGCACCCAGGTAAGCGTAAAATATTTGACCCTGCCGACAATAAAAGATAAAGAGATTAACCGGATGGTTGAATATGAACTGAATAGTTTATTTCCTTATAAACCGCAGGATTTAACTTATGATTATGCTATAACCCATAAAAGGCCGGACGGTTATTCGCAAGTTATGGTAGTTGCAGCTCCCAGAGAACTCATCTTAAACCAGATTTCTACCCTTAAGCTTGCGGGACTTGTCCCGGATGAAATTAATATAAGTACCATTTCTTTATTTAATCAATTTTGCGCACAGAAAAGGCAGGCCGCCAATTATTTATTGATTAACTTTGATGATGCTTTTTCAGAGATAATTCTGATAACTGAGGGAAAACTTAATTTTAGCCGCGGGATAAGCCTTAAAGACATAATAGAGACAGGAGATTTAATTAAAGTAATAGAACAGACCATAAATCTCATCAGGGATGAAGGCAAAGTAATAAATGATATCATCCTAAGCGGCAGCAGGTTAGATTTGGAAGATTTTGCCAAGCGCCTTAAGGAAATCCTGCCATACAAGGTAGAAGTTGATAATTCTTTCTCGGTCTTAAAAGGGCTGGCCTCAAAAATCAACGATGGCACGCTAAATATAAATCTTTTACCTCAAGAATTAAGGATTCAGAAAAAGAAGAGCAGCAAAAGGAGAATATCCTTTTTGTTCTGCGCGCTCCTTCTTTTAAATTTGTCTTTGCTCGCCAACATCGTATTTCAGAGAATAAAAGGGATGCAGGAGTATTTATATTTACTGAGAGCAGGAATTCAAAAAATAAACCCTGAGGCTTCCCAATTACAGGAAAAGATGTTCAGGTTGCAGATATTAAAAGGTTATATCAATTCAGACAGGTTGACCTTAGGGCTATTAACGGAAATATACAGCGTGGCTCCTGAGGGGGTATCTTTGGGCACTTTGAATATTTCCCATCAAAAATCATCGGGAACAATGATTTTGTCCGGCCAGGCGAAAGATTCGGAAACAGTCTTTAAATTTGTGAATGTTCTTAAAGCGTCGGCTTTATTAAAAAATGTTGATGTGAATAGTATCTCGCAATTAAAGTCAGCAGCACCGGAAAAGATAGTTAATTTCGAGATTCGCACTAACTTTTGAGGCTTAAGGACTATGAAAAAAAGAAAAATAACCAAAAGAAAGTGGCTTTTGTTTTTGATTTTTCTTTTGATTTACCTGATTTTTTTAGGCAAGAATAGCATCCGTCAGGCATATACTAATTTTAGCCGTTTGGATGAAGAAATATTTATGAATGAAAAAAAATTATACAGGTTAAAGGCCATCTTAAAACAGTCAGGTGACTTAAATTCGCAATATCAAGAGTTCTTCGCCGGATATAAAGGCATAAATGACCCCGAGGGCCTGCTTCAGGAGATAGGGGTTGCGGCTAAGAAGCTAAATTTAAATATCACCAGTATAAAACCTGCTCTCACTAAGATTGAAAATAAATATAAAATATATTCCATAAAAATAGAGAGCCAGGATGATGTATTAACCCTTGCCAAGTTTATCCATAATCTTGGCCAGGGATTAAAGAACGTCGGCGTAGAGCGCCTTCAGATAAAGGCGCAGGGCAAAGATGAATTGCCTAAGATAAGTATGACGCTTGAGGCTGTAGTATTTAGGGATTAAGGTTATATGAAAATTTTAAACACACTCTTGACTCTGACCGTGTTAGTTTTGGCGTATCATCTTTTTCTGAGTTTAAAGCAACCTTATCAGCCGAGAACGCAAGGACTGGAATTAATGGAGAATGAGGGACCTGTAAAATTACAGGAAATACCTGCTTTCAAGGAAAAAATATTTAAAAATAAACAATTATTTTATGCCCCAGCGCAAGAAAAACCGGGCCAGAAAAAAGCCGAATTTATTCTCCTGGGAATTTCAGTGGGAAATAGAAACTTGGCATTGATAAGAGATGTAGTTGAAAATAAGGATTATTATTGTACAATAGGGGATAGTATAGGGGCTTTCAGGGTAAAGGAGATCTTAAGAGACAAGGTAGTCCTTGAGGCAGATGGCAATACTATGGAGATAACCCAATGAAAAGAACTTTAATCCTGATATTATTATTTTTTATTGTTACCTTGGCAGTTTCAGCGCAAACCCAAAATAATAAATTAATCACCCTTGATGTTAAGGATATGGAGATAGCCGATGTCCTGCGTATGATTGCTGACCAGAGCGCAGTTAATATTATTGCTTCTAAAAATGTCAAAGGATTAGTTTCCATAAATCTTGAGAATGTCCCTGTGGAAACGGCGCTGGATTCAATTTTAAAGGTGAACAATTGCGGTTATGTAAAAGAGGGCGATATCGTTCAGGTTTATACTTATCCTGAGCTTAACCAGAAAGAGCAGTTTGCCCGGTTATTTACCCGAGTTTTCCACATAAAAAATGTAAAGGTTACGGATTTAAAACCGGCTATTTCCTCTTTAAAATCGGCAAAGGGAATGATTGAAGTAGAGCCAAAAACTAACACTATTGTGGTTACCGATACCAAAGAAGTTATTAATTCCATTGAAGAAACAATAAAAGAGATGGATAAAGAGTTGGAAACCAAGGTCTATAAGTTAAATTATGCCAAGCCGGCAGATATACAAAAGTCTATTCAGGCAATGATTCCTCCGGCAGAAGGGGATGTTTTGATTGATGAACGCACGAACAGCCTGGTAGTAACTGCCTCGCCTGTATTATTAACTAAGATGGATGCATTGGTAAGTAGCTGGGATAAGCGGATTCCTCAGGTATTAATAGAGGCAAAGATTTTGCAGATAACTCTGGATAAAAATAAATTGTTAGGCGTAGATTGGCAATACCAAAATCCGGAAAAGCATAGTATAACCATTGGTACGGGCGCAAAAGGCTTTCCTGTTCCCGTAACGGGCCTTACTTACGTTGATGCTTTTAAAATAGGAGTTTTAGGTAGTGACGATTATCAGATTGCAATTCACGCCTTAGAGGGTTCAAGCGATGTTAATCTTATCTCCAGTCCCAGTATTGTTACCCTGGATAATACGGAAGCAAAAATATTAATTGGTTCCAGCGAACCTTACGAAGTATTTACTTATGATCAATATAGAAATATAGCCGGTAAAGAAATTAAATTTATAGAAGTAGGCATAAAATTAGTAGTTACACCTAAAATCGCCGCGGATGGTTTTATCACTATGAATATCCATCCGGAGGTCAGTTCCGCACGTGCAGGAACGGTAACCACAGATGCCTTAGCCATTGATACCACAGAAGCAAACACAATGATGACTGTAAAAGACGGCAATACCGTTGTATTGGGCGGTTTGATTAAGGACGATAAGCAAACGCGTATCGCGAAAATACCCATACTTGGCGATATCCCTTTAATTAAATATCTATTTCGTAACACTTATACCACTACGACTAAGAAAGAAATTGTTATCTTTATTACACCCAGAATCATCAGCCCTGAAATAGCCTTCCCGACAAAGCAAACAACCACCCCTGTATCTGATAAAAGAGAAGAGGAAATGCAAAAGGCGTTAGAGGCCGCAGGAAATAAGCCGCATAAACATCGATGAGGTTGCGCAGAAGAGACTTTCCCTGGGTGATTATTTTAGGAGTGGCGGTTTTGTTTTTTCTGAATATTTTTATTATTATAAATTCTCAGAAATATAAGAATTTTGATAAGCAAACATACCTGCCACCAGAATTAAGCACGGATAATAAATCATTAATCCGTCCCCTCTCCCCAAAAAATAATGCAATTATAGAAGATAAAGAGAATTATTATTTACCCTTTACGCTACTTGGAACAATTATCGGTAACCCTTCATTAGCATTTATCTATAACTCTAATACGGATAAACATAGGGTCTATAAACCGGACGATTCTATTGATGATTATAAAATACTTGTTATTAAGCCGGGCAAAGTAATACTGGAGAAAAACTCAGATAGGCGAGAATTGCTCCTTGCATCCGGCAGCCGCAAGTATATGGAGGATAGAGATTCGGTTATTTCTATTGATGTCTCCGGAACAATGTTAATTAGCAGGGTCGGGATTATCAGCGTGTTGCCCCAAGCCAATGAATTATTAAGAAAAGTCAAAATCTTACCTGTGTCTGATGCGGTTTCTAATAAACCAATGGGTTTTCGTATTGATAATGTGCCTGCGCAGAGCATAATCGAAGAAGCAGGGATAAAAAGCGGCGATATTATTCATTCGGTTGAAGGGAAAAACTTAGAAAGTATTAAAGATGCTATGCAAATGTTCAATACAGTTCGTAAGCAATCCAGTTTTGAGGTTGTTTTATTAAGGTCTGATAAGCCCCTAACATTAAGATATGAATTCAGGAATTGAAGGTATAAGGATGGATGAGAAGCCAAAGTTAGAACAAATTTTAAAAGAAAGGTTTAACATAGACAGCCACCAATGGCAGGACTGTTTAGTGCAGCATCGTAAATCCTCTGCTTCATTATCACGCATATTAATATCCAGGGGGTTAGTTAACGAGGAGGATTTACTTAACCTGCTTTCCGGATATCTGAACATCCCTTATATAAGAATAAAGCCCGAGGATATTGATAGCGGATTGGTAAAAAAAATTCCGGCTAAGTTAGTAACTTATTATAATTTTATGCCGATTAGGCTGCAAAATAATGTTCTTCAGATTGCCACAAATGACCCGTTGGATATTTCCACTCTGGATGAGATAAAACTTTTCTTAAATCAGGAAGTCCAGATGGTCCTTGCCAGTCAAAAAGATATCCTGGAATCAATCAGAAACTTTTATGGCTTGGGAGCGGAAACGCTGGAGGCAATGGCAGTTAAAGCGCCTATGGATTTAGAAGTGCTAAAAAAGGAGCAAGATAAAGATATTAAGGATGAAACCATTGACCCCTCAGTGATTAAATTTTTAAATCAAGTGCTTCTGGATGCTATAAAACAACGCGCAACCGATATCCATTTTGAGCCATTTGAAGATGCCTTGCGTATCCGCTACCGTATTGATGGGATTTTATATGAGATACCCAGCCCCCCCACCATAAAGCATTTTCAATCTTCCATTGCTTCACGCATAAAAGTGATGGCGAATTTGGATATTGCCGAAAAACGCAGGCCTCAGGATGGAAGAGTAAATATCAAGATGGAAGGCGAGGTTTACGATTTAAGAATTTCTATTATGCCTACGGCTTTTGGAGAGAGCATTGGAATACGTATTTTGCCGCGTTCAAGCCCGATTATTGGCTTAGAAGGATTAGGGCTGGCATCCGCAGGGCTTGCGGTCTTAGATAAAATGATTAAGAGGCCGCACGGGATTATTTTAGTCACCGGGCCAACGGGTAGCGGTAAAACAACCACGTTGTATGCCTGTTTAAATAAGATAAATTCAGCTGAACGTAAAATCATTAGCATAGAAGACCCTATTGAGTACCAATTAAAGGGTATTACGCAGATGCAGGTAGAGCCAAAAATTGATTTTACATTTGCCAATGCCCTGCGTTCAATGTTAAGGCACGACCCCAATGTAATGATGGTCGGAGAAATAAGGGATACCGAGACAGCAGAATTAGCTGTGCGGACTTCCCTGACCGGGCACCTCGTCTTTAGCACTCTGCATACAAACGATGCTGCAGGAGCAATTACGCGTTTGCTGGATATGGGGGTTGATTCCTTTTTAGTTTCCTCATCAGTTATTCTTATTATTGCCCAGAGATTACTGAGGCTGATTTGTCCGGATTGCAAAGAAGTATATCAGCCGCCCTTTCACGGGCGCGGTTGCGAAAGCTGCCGTTTTACCGGCTATAAAGGAAGAACGGGTATTTTTGAGATGTTGGAAATTTCCGATGAAATCAGAGAAATGATTCTCAAAAAGTTACCTTCCCACCAGATAAAAGAAAAAGCAGTCTCATCAGGTATGAAAGTCCTCAAAGAAGCGGGGCTGGAGAAGGTAAGAGAAGGGGTTACCACTATTGAAGAGGTCTTAAGGGTTACCCAGGAAGATTCCTAATTTATCCTCGCTTTTTTATCCCATTTCCCCACAACTAATTAAACAGAATAGGTTACCCCCACAAATTACTCCTAAAAAATGTTTCTAATTTACCCTCCGTTGTTTAATTAAATAAATAATATATCTTATTTATTTGCAATAACTTATACTGATTATTTGCCGGTTCCTAATTATTGTTGATTTTAGTCAACAATTATAAATAGTTAGCAGAGAATAAGAGGATTCCGCTAATTGGGTATAAGAAGCTGATATATAACTTATTGCATAACAATGAGATAAGGTTTTAAAAAAAATTTTATTGTTTTACAATTTGGCACGAAAAATGCTATATCTGTATATATGAGCAGGATACTATTTTTCATAAAAGAGCTAAAAAAAGAGATTCTTGAGATAAAGAGGCAATTCCAGATATATATGTTTCTGCAAAGACATATTGCCCGCAGTCGTTTTTTAAATGACAAAACAAGATAAGCCCCGCCCACAAAATTCTAAAATAATCCAGGGAATAATTATTGGTTTAATTTTCTCGGCATTATTCGTATTGGAGCCATCCTTAAGAGATAGATCGACCTTCGCGGTTACCTACTTTGAGCAGCCCCAGGTTAGCCCGGACCATATTAATACTAATTACCTAGAGAAAGAAATAACAGCACCTGATACTGCGCCGATAGCACATGCTCCTGAACCCAGCACTTTAATTTTATTCTTAGGTGGCATCGCAGGAATTTTTGTGCGCTTTGTCAGGACGAGTTATGGAAAATTCAAACGCTATTCAGACCTTCTATTAGCTATTTTAGGGGTTATGGTTACTTCGCCCTTGCTTATTTTTGCCGCAATTTTGATAAAACTAACCTCTAAAGGCCCGGTTATATATAAACAAGATAGGGTGGGCGAAGATGGCGAGATTTTTAGAATTTATAAACTCAGGACAATGGTAATTGATGCTGAAGAAAAGACAGGCGCAGTTTGGGCTAAAGAGAATGATCCCCGCATAACTTCTGTAGGCAGGGTCTTGAGAAAAGCGCATATTGATGAAATGCCTCAGTTATTCAATGTTATCAAAGGAGAGATGAGTATTGTAGGCCCGCGTCCTGAACGTCCGGAGATGGTCAGAAGTTTTAAAAATCTGATTGTTGATTATGAGAGGCGCCTGCAAATAAAACCCGGCATTACCGGCATGGCTCAGGTATTTCACAAATACGATGAGACAACTGCAGACGTAAAGAAAAAAATAAAATATGACCTTTTGTATATAAGAAGGATGTGTTTGCGGGCAGATTTAAGAATTATGGCCCAGACTTGTTTGGCGGTATTGACGGGTAGGGGCGCAAGATAATTTACTGACAATCCGGTTACTGCTCCGGTTCCTGAGTTAACCAGTATGACGCTGTTAGGAATGGGCGTATGTTTAGGAAGGAGCATTTACGTAAGTGCATAAAGAGGGGGCAAATCAAGTAAGATTTGCCCCTTTGTTTTACGTAACTATTAGAAAAATAAGAAATTTTGTCTCTGATGAAAATATAAAATTGAAACCGTTTTCTATTTACGTAACCCTTAGAAAAATAATCATTTTTGGTCTTGACAAAAAGCTCTAAAAATGTTATACTCTAGCATATTTTTAATGTTTACAAAAAGCAACATTTTATGTTCGGCCACGGCAATATTAAAGGAGATGAAACAAATGAACGATGAACATTTAAGGAACTTTTTAAACAGTGCACTAAAAGAGATAATGTCCGTGGTCAGCGCTGAATGCGGCTCGCTTTTCTTGTTTGACTGCCAGAGTAAGGAATTGGTCTTGAATTCTTTTTATAATTCAGATAATCTGCGCCTTCAGGGCTTAAGGCGCAGGATAGGGGAGGGTATCTGTGGTAAGGTAGTAGATATAAAAGAGCCTATTCTGGTAAAAAACATAGATGAGGATTCGCGTTTCAGGCGCAATGGCTTTACCCACTACAAGACAAAATCATTTATCTCCATACCCCTCTTTGCCGCTGGAGGAGTTTTGGGATTAATAAATTTAGCGGATAAATCTTCAGGCGAGCCATTTTCCGAAAAAGATTTGGAATTTGCCGTAAATTTATCCCGCTACGGCTGTATCATTGTAGAGCATCTCCTGCATTCTTCAAAACTCCAGCAGGAAAAAGAGACATTGGATAAGCAGAAATTACTTTTAGAAAAATATGCCTCCGTAGGAAAACTGGCGGCAGGCATAGTCCATGAGATTAATAACCCTCTTGATGGCATAATCAGGTATACAAATATATTACTTGACCAGATAGAAAATAATTCTGTCAGGAGGGAATATCTGTTAGAGGCAAAAAAAGGGCTTAACCGCATTGCCAATATCACCCGGTCTCTGTTAGAATTCTCCCATCAGGTTAACTCCGATTCACTGCTGCCCAAGAAATATACCGATTTACACACCTTAATTGATGAGTCATTAAGTGTCCTAGCCAGTAAAATAAACGGCAATATCCAAATATATAAGAGATACAAAGAAAATTTATCCAGGGTATCGGACTTTGGCCTTTCGCATATAGTAATAAATATTATAAAGAACGCCTTTGATGCTATGCCTGATGGCGGGATACTGGAGATATCTACAGACGTTAAGGATTCAAGGGTAGAAATAAGTTTTAAGGATACAGGCACAGGTATGCCGCCTGAGGTTAAAGAGCGCATATTTGAACCGTTCTTTACTACTAAGAACGTAGATAAAGGCACGGGTTTGGGCCTGGCGATATGTAATGAAATTATCAATAAGTATGAAGGTAGGATTGAAATAAAAAGTGCTCCGGACGTGGGCAGCATTTTTACGGTTATCATACCGAAAAAATATTTGGAAAATGCTTAATAACGTGCTTTCTGAAAACAGGCATATATTGATAGTTGATGACGAACCGTTGGTAAGAAGTTCGTTGAGCGAATTATTGACCTTGTTAGGTTACACAGTCAGCACTGCCGGAAACGGCAAAGAAGCCCTGGAACTCTTAAGGGATTATACGGCGGATATCATTATTACCGATATTAAAATGCCCGAGATGGACGGTATACAGTTATTGAATCAGGTAAAGAAGAGGCATCCTGAGGTGCCGGTCATACTTATTACCGGCTACGGCAGCATAGATAGCGCAGTGGAAGCAATGAAGCAGGGCGCTTATGACTATATTACCAAACCCATTGTGGACAGCGAAATAAAGATTGTCATTGAAAGATTAATGCAACAGCGGCAACTGCAGGAGGAGAATATCAGGCTGAAAGAACAACTTTCTGTTTCACAGAGGGAGCGTTTTCATAATATCGTGGGCAAAGATGATAAGATGCAGAAGATATACAACCTGATTGAGGCTATAATCAATACCCGCGCCACGGTTCTTATCCACGGAGAAAGCGGGACAGGCAAGCGCTTGATTGCCCATGCCATACATAAATATAATGAACATGAACGCGGCAAGCCATTTGTAGAGGTAAGTTGCGGCGCTTTAACCGAGACCCTGCTGGAAAGCGAGTTGTTCGGCCATGTCAAAGGCGCTTTTACCGGAGCCATAAAGGACAGGATAGGCCGTTTTGAATTGGCGGATGGCGGGACAATATTTTTGGATGAGATAGACGCGTTTTCTTCGGCCCTGCAGGTTAAGTTGCTGAGGGTTCTGCAGGAGGGAGAATTTGAGCGGGTAGGAGATACCAAGACCGTAAAGGTAGATGTCAGGGTGATTGCTGCTACTAACCAGAACTTAGAGGATTTAATCGCAGAGGGTAAATTCCGCAATGATTTATATTACCGTTTAAATATCATTTCCATTGAGGTTCCCCCTTTAAGAGAAAAAAGAGTTGATATACCTCTATTGGTTGAAGATTTTATCAAAAAACACTCCAAGCATATCAGCAAAAAAATAGAAGGCATATCGGATGAAGCACTCTCCATATTAATAGATTATAATTGGCCCGGCAACATAAGAGAGCTGGAGAATGTCATAGAAAGGGCAATTATCTTAACCAAAGGCCCGATAATTACTCCTGAAGATTTTCCGGAGTCTTTAAGTAACGTAAAACGAAGAGTGCAGTCTTTTGCTAATGATAACTTAAAATTAAAAGATGCGCTAAAATCTCCTGAGAAGGGCCTCATCACAAAGGCATTGGAATCAGTAAGTTGGAACCGCAATGAGGCAGCCCGCATATTGGGCATAAATCGGACCACGCTTTATAAAAAGATGATTAAATTTGGCTTATTAAAAAATAATCATACTGATGCCGGATAAGAATAAAAAGAATCATTTGTCTTCAAAGGATTTAATAGATATTAAAGCCTGGCAGAAAATGCAGGATAATTTCTCGGCAATAACGGATATTAGCCTGCGGACCCTGGATGCTAAAGGCGCGCTTTTGACTTTAATCAGCCGACAGCCGCGCTTGTGTAGTAAGCTGCTAGAAGACTCTGCGCTTAAAGATAAACTCTGTGGAACCTGCTTGCCTACATTTTTGGGCGGTAAGGGTATGGTTAATAAAAACCTGAGTTTTGTTTGTGAAGCAGGCATCTGTAATTTTCTCGTGCCTTTAAAAGTTGAAGACATAACTTTTGGTTATTTTATATTAGGCCCCATAATTTTAGTAATGCGCAAAGCAAAAGAGGAATATCGCCAGACAGCAGAAAAGTTAAATATTGAACTGGATGAATTCTGGGGTGCGATTTTGGAAATAAAAGTGGTATCCTTTCAGGGAGTGCAGTCTCTGGTAGAGTTAATCCGGGGTGTGGGTGAATATATCATAAAACTGGCTTATCAAAATATAACGAAAGAGGGGGGGGTGGCAATGGCGCCAGACTCAGCTAAATTAAGCCGGCTTTTAAATGTGTTATTAGATGTGGCATTTCAGGTAACCGGAGCAGATATCGGCTCTATAATGTTTTTAGATAAGATTAATGATGCGTTAACTATACGTGCCTCCAAGGGTATTCCTGACGAGATTGTGGGGAATACCACAGTCAGGTTAGGCGATGGTATCGTTGGTATAGCAGCTAAAGAAAGGAAATCATTTTTAATAGATGATAATCTTAGGGACAATAGAATTAAATCCTACCTTAGGCGCCCGTATCTTAGTTCTTCCATGGTTCTTCCTATTGAAATCAACGATGAAGTTTTGGGGGTAGTTAATCTGGGAGCCCTGACGACTTCATCCGTAAGGTTTAATAAAAATAATATGCAGCTGGTAAATCGGCTGATTGATTTGGCAACCGTAGCCTTACAATAGAATGTAGGGGACGTTCCCTAAGGTGCCATCCTTAGCATATATAACCCATTCAATTACTCAAAGTTACAACACTATAACCTAACTATATAACCTACCATAAATTTTCTTTTCTGACACATTTCTATTTGTTAAGGGTCTTTATAACTTATTATATATAAAAGAGTTTCAGTGGGGAAGGGTGGCACTTTGGGGAACGTCCCTATCTTCTATCTTTTTTCTATCTTTCTTTGCGGAAAGGAGAGGAGGCAAGCTTTGCTTCTTCTCTGTATTTTGTTACGGTGCGGCGGCAGGCCTTTAAATTATTTTCCTTAGCCAGAATATCGGAAATCTCCTGGTCGCTTAAGGGGTGTTTTTTATCTTCCCGTTCAATAAGCTCTTTAATCAGCCTTTTTACACGACTCGAAGAAACTGATTGGCCGTTTTGGTCGTGAATGCGGCTGGAGAAGAAATCTTTTAGGGCAACTATTCCCCAGGGAATTTTAACGTACTTATTCATCACCGCCCTGCAGACTGTTGACTCATGCATATCTAGTTTCTGCGCTACCTCCTGAAAGGTAAGCGGCTTAAGGCAGGAAAGGTCATTTATAATCGCTTCCTGCTGGATTTGGGCGATTATTTCCACGATTTTTCTTAAGGTGAATTTCCTTTTAGAGATTGACCTTAATATTTCAAGGGCTTTGTTGAGTTTGTCTTTTAAGAATTCTCTGGTCTGGGGATCCAGATTATTGTTTTTTAACATTTCTTTATAGTCCTTATTTATATTTAGGGTAGGAATATCTTCATCATTAATCATTATCTCTAATTCTTCATCCTTTTCATCTATAACAACGTCAGGAATAATGTGCTGTATTTCTTCGTTGGAATAGTTACGGCCCGGTTTAGGGTCAAGCCGCAATATCTTTTTTACCAGAGGTTCAATGACAGCCAACGGCTCTTTTAAGGCTTTAGCAATATGGCTGTAGTTTTTCTTGGCCACGTCCTCTAAATGTGACTCTACAATTTTTATTAAAAGAGGGTCATTTTCATTGGCCAATTCTAACTGAATGAGCAGGCATTCAGGGACTGTTCTAGCTGCCACTCCTGCAGGTTCAAACTGCTGGATTAATTTAAGGGCATGTTCAGTTTTTTCTATTGACACATTGAGGCTGCTAGCTATTTCATCTAGGGTGGCTTTTAGGTAACCATTTTCATCAATATTGCCGATAATCTCCTGGCCAATTCTTAATTCTTCATCAGTTTCCGCAAACATACCTAATTGTCTTAAGCATACATCCTCTAAAGATGCTTTTTTGGTTAATGAGCCTAAGCGAAAGTCCAAATCCGGACCGGGTATATTCTGACTGGGCAGGGAGGAGGTAACGGTTAATTTGGGTATTGCGTCATTAGCAGGAGTTTCTTCCAGAAAAGGATTATCGAGCATTTCTGCTTCAACAACCGCCTTCAGATCAAGCAAAGGTAATGCCAAAATCTTTAAGGACTGGTTTAGCTCAGGAACCAGAAGCCTGCGCAGTTCCATTTTTTGTCTTAGTTCCATACTTTTAAGTATAACATAAAAAGGGCCGCTTTCCAGAATAATTTCATAATTTTAGCTTGACAGAGGCTATTATTGGGTATACACTCATAATAAATACGGCGTTAAAAGTAGGTAAAATTAGGTAAGTAAGGTTGCGACGGAGTTAAAAAGATGAGGCCGCGAGGAAGACCCAAGAAATACAGGATAGTCAGGCGCGACCCCCGCATAAGCCAATTTAGCCCAAGAGGAAAACCCGGCAGGCCGGAGGAAGTTAACCTCAAAATGGAAGAATTTGAGGCTATCAGGCTGATGGATTTTGAGGCTAAGAGTCAAAAAGAGGCCGCCAAATCTATGCATATTTCCCAGCAGACCGTAAGCAGGATCCTTAAAAGAGCCCGCAGAACCATAGCCGATGCCATAGTAAGGGGCAAGATTATTAAGATTCAGGGTGGAGCCTACGTAATTACTTCACATAACCCAAAATGAGTAAATTAAATAGCTTAACAAAAGAGAGGTTAATGGAACTATATATAAATGGTAAGAAATCTCTGGATGATATAGCTAAGTTATACAATGTTAGCCGGGTAGCAATTTATAAAAAACTTAAGAAATATGACATAAAACAACGTTCTAAATCAGAAGCGAGAATTGAGGCGCAAAAACAGGGCAAATTATCCCAGCAGTTCTTTGATATAAACGAGAACTTTTTCGATACTTGGTCATCTAAAATGGCATATGTATTAGGCTTGGTTATTACGGATGGATGCATTTCAAAGACCGGTACAGTATCTCTTTGTATGAATGATAAAGATTTACTTGAGAAAGTCAGGGAGGCGATGGGCTCAACACACAAAATAGAACCATCTAAACATCAAAATAATCTATATATTTTTCATTTTGCAAGGGAAAAATTAGTCAAAGATTTAGAGAAATTGGGTGTTTTACCTAGAAAAAGTCTTATAGTTAAATTCCCTGAAGTTCCACAGGAATATCTACCTGATTTTATTAGAGGAGTTTTTGATGGCGATGGGAGCGTTTTCTTTGTTAAGAGCCGTCCCAAATTTCCTTTAAGGACGAAGTTTATTAGTGGTTCTGAAGATTTTATAAATGGCTTACAGAAAAGTCTTATGTTTTTAAGTATGTCTAAAAGGACAATTTATAGACAAAAGACCAAGAACGGCTGGACTTATGTCTTTGTTTATGACCATAAAGATAGCATAAAACTATTCAATATTCTATACAAAAATGCCCAAAATAGGTTGTTTTTAGACCGTAAATATAACCGTTTTTTAGAAGGCTTAAAGGAGGCTTAGTATGGATAGAGAATTAGAGGAGTGGTATAAATTACACAAATTTCATCTCTATAGCGGCAGTTATGAAACAAAAGGGCTTGCCAGTTATTTAGGCGTAAGTTCAAGAACAATCCAAAGGTGGATTAAGGGAATGACCAGGCCAACAAAGGAAGAATTGGCGCAGATTAAGAGATATCTTGATTCTAATAAACCTTCTTAAAGCTTAAAGACAATTTTAATTTACTTCGCTGTGTCGCGCTTGGGGCTATAATATATCTTATGTTAACTTGAGCATATATAAATAACCCTGCATAACTCGTTGCTAATGAATAAGTTAAGTAAAATAGTTATTTTCCTGTGAATAAGCCGGTTTTAGCTTACCTGGTTTTACTTCTCTTTTTTAATCTTTACATTTAAAAACAAATCGTCAGCTTATTTGATAGGTTGAATTTGTAGGCAGCTTCAAAGGCTTTCTCTTTTAACTGCTGGCTGTAGGCAAGATATTTGGCAGGATTACTACATTTGTAAAGCATTAACTTAATATTAATATATTCCTCCCTCCTTCCCAGGCCCTTTTTTAGGCTATTCAGGACACCCCAGCGGGGATTAAGCTTATCCAGGTATATTTTGCTCAATTCCAGGCCTGAAAGGGTCTTAAAAATACTGTTTAAATTATCGGCTGTGTCTGTAAAATCCGGTACCAGCGGCCCTAAAAATACCCAGGTTTCTATACCTTTTTTATTGGCCTCTTTTAAGGTATTTAGCCGATCCTGTACGGGTGAAGCATAGGGTTCCAGAGTCTTTTGAAGCTTTGGTTTTAGGGTAGTAATGGTCATACCTAAACTAGCGGTTTTATAGGCTGCTAAAAGGTCAAAATCGCGTAAAATCAGGCTACTTTTAGTAAGTATTGAGACATTTGCACCTGCCTCTAAGAGTATTTTTAGGCAGGCTCGGGAGAGCTTATATTTTGCCTCTTGAGGCTGCCAGCCATCGCAAATTGAACTCATAAAGACCTCAACGGGGAGTTTTATTTTTTTAATCTGGCCTGCCAGGACCTGCCCCGCATTAATTTTCACATCCACAAAATCACCCCAGTTTTCCGGTCTATTTTTAAACTTCTTCATATAGCAGGCATAGCAGTATATACAGCGATGAGAACAGCCCACATAACAATTGAGGGTAAAATCGCTCAAATCGGATTTATTAAGGATAGTTTTGCAGGTAACTTCTCTAATCTTTAGCATAAAAAAGGGGGATTATGGTAGGAAAATTAGGTTATAGCCTTCAGTATTATCCAGGTAATTAAATATACGGCTAAACCCAGGCAAAAGGCAACTGTCAGGTAACCCACTACTACCGGCAATATAATATTTAGAGCAGATAATCTTAATAAATCTAACCAGTGAAAGTCCTTTAAAAAAAGCATCCAGGCTTCCCGGACTTCTTTCCAGTTTAATCCCATTATAGCAGCCCCTACCTTTACGGACAATAAAAGAGTCACTATGCTCAGCCACGTATTAGTAAAAAGGCTTCCTAACAGGGCACTTGCGCGGTTTAACCGTAAAAGCCAAGCCAGAAATAATGCTGCCAAGGGGCCTGTGCCGGGTAGGATTCCTAAAAATACGCCTACACCCAACCCTGCGGCTATTCTTTGCGGAGTGTCGTTAATTTTAAAAAGTTCTATATATAATTTTTTTAGAAAACCGGACACGGTTAGGGCTAAATTTTAACGGAGTTAATTGGTAGATAATTCTTCTATATTTTTATCTATATCAACCTGTATATATTCCTTAATTCCGAGAGGTAATTTTTGCCTGATTTTTTCCTTGAAATCCCCCTTCATCCACATAAAACGCACAGCCTTAGGCACTCCGCCCAGTAGGAATTTAAAATCAATATACTCTGTTTTTAACCTGGCCAGATTTAAGAGTCTTCTGAATTGCACCGATTGGTTTAATAATTCCGAAGCTATTTTTATGTTCAATACGCCGTTTATACTATTGTTAGTGTCGCAGAACGCATTAAGCATTATATCGTGGCTTTTTAATTTTAATCCACGCAGCCTGATTATATCTTTAGAGATACTAAAATAGGCATGCATAATATCGAATTGTTTGTCTTTTAGGGACGGCAGTTTAACATAATTTGTCAGTGCATCCAAGTCTGTCATTCCATCCCTAATATAACAGTAACCTTTTAAGAACTCCTTGAGGCGATTATTAAACGTAATCTTTACGGCCATTTTTCCGCCTAATAGTTTATCGGTAAGGTTTATATCATGCATTAGACTCTTTACGTCAAGCTGCTCCCCCTTTAATCCAAAATTTAATATGGTTTTATCCGCCATATCTATGCTTAGTTTACCGGATAATCTGCCGTTATACCCTAAGAAGCCGATATCCCTGATCTCGAATTTATTATTGCCTAAAAAGACATTAGATGTAAAATTGGTAAAACTCAATTTCTGGATCTTATAAGTGTTGTCTTTTGTCAGCTCTAAGGTATCCGCTTTGAGATATTTTTCTTTTGCGTTATAGTAATCAAATTCTATATTCTTAAAATAAGCCCGCATATCCAGATTTAAGTCCTTCCTGACGTATAATGTCCTTACCTCTAGATTGCCCATCAGTATATTTTTAAAACTCCCTTTAAATTCCACTTCCAGTTGTTTTATTGACGGAATATGCGAAAAAAGGAATTTTTGAGGCAGCGATACGTTCAGGAATATATCTGGCTGCTTAGAAATAGACGTTTGCATTTTAATATTTAAAGGGGAATCGTTAAACTCCATATACGCATTGTTTATTTTAAACGAGCCACTCTGATATTCTATTTGCCCCATAAGGTTTCTTATATTAAATATTTCGCCACCCGGTATATGATATTTAAAATTACAGTTTTCCAGGAGTGCGTTGAGGAAGATTTTTGGACTATCCATAAGGCCATAAATTTTTAGCAAAATAAAGAAACTGCCTTGGGCATCCAGGTTGTTTTTCAGAAAAACAATATTATCAAGAGAAATATTAGCGGGTATAAAATTTATCTCCAGATAAGGATTCCTTTCAGCAAAATTTTTATTTACCCCCATGCCTAGCATTTCTTCTTTGCCTATGCTTAACAAGATCAGGTCCATATTCAGGTTGTTACCTTCTATATTACCCTGCACCATGCATTTTATACCCTGTTCTAGCAAATTATTATTTAAAAATCTGGCTATATTAGGTAAGAAGCGATATATGAGCTTTATTGTGCCTTGGAATTTAAATTTTCCAGTTTTGTATTCAATGCGGGAACTTTTAAGTGAAACCAACATATTTTTTTCTAGATAAGGATTATCTATAGGGACAATCTTGATTGTTTTTATATCCACAACCACTTTATTTGTGCTTATGCTCAAGGGTAAATTTTTGCTCTGAAGTATTCTTTTATATATATCGCTGTAGATAATCTGCAGGTTTACTCCCTCCTTTTCTTTTTTAAACAATAACCTTAATTCATTTATTCTTATTCTACCAACGACTATCTTGCCGCAAATGAGAGGTAATAATCTTACATAGACGCCGGCTTCTTTTATAAATATAGGTGCTCTGTCCGCTTCGTTATAAAAAACAGAGATGCCTTTTAACCTCGCGCCCCCGATAAAATCAAAGGATATTCCATCGATAACAATGCGATAACCGAATGTAGCGTTTAAATAGTCAACTAACCGGCCTTTATATTTACCGAGAGTATTAGAGATGAATGTCTGGGCAAGAATTAATAATGCGATAATTAAAATTAAGGGGATGGATAATTTCTTAAGGCGTGACTGCGCAAAAGAGTTCATTATTTTTAAAAATTTCTACTTTTTCAACGTATTCAGCGATTTTATATTTATTATTCAGAATGGAGTTATATGATTTAATTTTAGCTTCTGAGAAGATTAAAAATAAAGGCTTGGAGAAAAATTTTTCTTTTAGTTTCTCCAATAACTCCAGATTTCCCCGGCGTTCCGATATTATCTTATAGAGAATTGCATAAGCAAATAAGGTGCTTTTATCGTCGGGATAATCTGCAATATAGGATATTATTGTATTGATGGCATCCGGGTAATTTCTCGTTTGAAAATAATATTCGGCTATAGCGAATCTTACCTTAGGGGTATAAATTGATTCCGGGTATTCCCTTGCAAAATCCCTCATTTTCATAAAGGCAAAATCCATACTTTCTGTGCGATTTTTTTTTACGATATTGTAATATTCCTTTTTAGCTGGAATTATAGTGGCACAGGCTAAATTAAAGAAAATAAGAAGGATTATAAAATATCCGCTTATTTTTATAATCCTGTTTCTTGTCATAAGAATTATCATTTTTGTAGGTTTGGTTTTATGTTTATTCCGGCAAATCTTTCTAGCCCGCCCGATTCCTGTACCCAGCCGTTATTTAAGCCCTGTTCCTGCATTGCCTGTTTTGCATATTCGTATTCTTCATAAGTTATACGACGGCAGATATCTTTAAATTGGCTCACTTTATGACAAGGCCGATACTGGCTCATTAAGCTAATGTATGTATCTGGAGAAAGTTCCTGCGCAATAAATTTCATAATCTTCTCTGTTGCACAAATATTATTAGGAAGAACCAGATGCCTTATTATCAGCCCCCTTTTTATTATACCTTGATTATCAATATTAGCAATACCTACCTGCCGATGCATTTCTTTTAAAGCACCTTGATTATATTTAGGATAATCCGGTGCAGATGAATATTGCATAGCCATATCATTGTCGGCGTAGCGGGTATCAGGAAGATATATATCGACTATGCCATCGAGCATTTTTATTATATCAGGCAATTCATATCCACCACTATTATATACAATGGGGATTTTCAGTCCTTGGGGTATAGCGATGCCGATGGCCTCCAGAATCTGCGGCATAACATGCGTAGGAGTGACTAAATTTATATTATGACAGCCCATACCTTGCAAATCTATCATAAATTTAGCCAATTCCTCAAAATCTACCTCCCTGCCCTGTCCTGATTGGCTGAATTCGTAATTCTGGCAATAAACACAGGCCATATTGCAATGCGAGAAGAATATTGTTCCTGAGCCGTGTTCTCCTGATATAGGCGGTTCTTCTCCGTGATGAGGCATAAAACTGCAGACCTTGGGCTGAAATCCGGTTTTACAGAATCCTTTTTCGTTTTTCAGGCGATTTACCTTGCAACGGCGCGGACAGATACAGCAGGATTCCAGTAACTTGAATGTTTCCTCAATTAATTGGTTTAATCTGCCGGTCTGGTAAGTCCTAAGGTATACTGGATACATTAGCTATCTCATTTTACATTTTTGATTCTTTCTTCCTAATCCCAGAAGCATAGATCTCTCTTATCCGGTTAAATATAGTGATGTATTCGTTGGTCTTGTAATCAGGATACGTCCAATCCCAGGGTCTAAAGGTTTTATCCTGGTAAAAAAGCGTCACCTCTGCGTATATACCTTTATTTAGGTGTATGCGGTGTTTATGGTCTTTGGTTGAGGCAAGTATGAGTTTTGCCAGGTCTAAATAGCCAGGGTCGATGTTAATTAAGCGGCACTTGCCGCTTGATAATTTCTTTTCGATTTCATTGGTAGTTATTTTTATTTTAGATAAGTCTTGAGAAGGAAATAATTTCTTAAAACTTATAAACCTGCGCTTCAGATTAATGCCAAATTCATTTTCGTAATAACTTGTGTGTGTGAAGGGCAAGGTTTGACTTTCAAAATCTATTTTTCCGAAGCATTTTTGTAAAATAATTTTAGCCCTATCGCAAGCACTTTCTTCTTTAAAAATTAATCCGATAATTAGTTTTATCTTCATTGCTTTATCCCATAATGAAAATATTTTGGAGAGGGCTTTTTTTAGAAGATTATCATAATCTTCTGAGGCTGGAGTATTCTTTGGGTATGAATTGCCTTAAATATTGGGATATTTTTTCCTTTTGGGGATTTTTTATTTCGTTAAAGAATATAGCAACGTTAAAACCGCCTTTCTCTTCATCTTCCGTTCTTATTACTACGCCCTTGCATTCGACATGGCAATTTTTTTTCTCAACATTGTCAGTCATCATAGGCAGGGTTAGTTTAACCGTAATCTTAGTAAAGGGGGGTATGTATTTATCCAGATGGCAATAGGCACCTAGACAGCTGATATTCTGGGTTGAGGTAACAAAATCAAAGCCATCGGCAGCTATTTTAAGGGGCAGGCTCTTTTTAACGCGAGGATATTGCCTTCTTTCGATTCTTGATTGCTTTGTCATTTTAGTTATTGGCTGGTTTTAGGCTTTAAGGTCTTTCGCCAGCATTTTTTACTACAGTAGAATTTTCCGTTTCGGTAATAACGTTTTAATTTTTTAATTGGTTTACCACAACTTAAGCAATTTATCTGTTTTTCTTGGACTGCCTTTGTCTCTTTTGGGGCTGCTGCCTTTTCCACAGCCACAGGGGTGTCCTGTTTTGCCTCTTCAGCTGTCATTATACCTGCCTCCATTCATTTACCTATTTATATAATCTAATAAATATACTTCTTTTTCTAAGGTGAAATATAGCATATATTTATAAGCATGTCAATATTTTAGTGCTTTACAAAGCATTCGGTTTTGTTATACTATAATATAACCGAAGGACGCTAAAATGTATTGTCAGTTTTATGGCCTTAAAGAAAGGCCCTTTAATGTCACTGCTGATCCCACCTTTTTCTTCTTAAGCAAGAAACATAAAGAAGCCCTCTCGCATCTTCTTTATGGCGTAACCCAGAGAAAAGGAATAATTGTAATTACTGGCGAGATAGGCACGGGAAAGACTACGCTCTGCCGTTTTTTCTTAAGCCAGTTAGTCAAAAACGTCAAGACAGCCTTCATACTTAATCCTCATTTTTCCGAGGTTCAACTCTTAGAAGCAATAATAAAGGATTTCGGCATTAGTATAAGAAATAGGTCAAGATTGTCTTTTGTGATGGCATTAAATAGTTTTTTATTAAGGGAGTCAGAAACCCACAATAATGTGGTTTTGATAATTGATGAAGCGCAAAATTTAAGACCGCAATCGCTGGAGCAGGTCCGTTTACTGTCAAATTTAGAGACCGAAAAAGATAAATTAATTCAGGTCGTATTAGTAGGCCAGCCTGAGTTAAATAGTAAATTAAATTTATATGACCTTCGCCAATTGCAGCAAAGAGTGATGGTCAGGTATCATATTCCCCCCTTAGAGAGAGACGAGGTAAAAGATTATATAAATCATCGCTTAAACACCGTCGGCCCTGAGCATAAAATACGATTTAGCGATGAGGCATTGCAGGCAATAGCAAACTTTTCTTATGGCACTCCCCGTTTAATTAACATTATTTGTGACCGCGCCCTATTGGCAGGATTTGTAGCCGAGACCTACGTGATAGATCTGGATATCATAAATAGGTGTCTTGAAGAATTAGGACACTATTTCGCAGGAAAGAGATAATGAGTATTATATATGATGCCTTAAAGAAGGTTGAGTCAAGACTTAGTTCCGATAGCAATATCGCTAAACCTAAAATAGAAAAAGAATCCAGACGTAATACCAAAAAATACTTATTGTTTATTGTAATTGTATCTCTGGGTTTTGTAATTGCCAGTATCTCTTTTAACCTGCTAATGCCATCGCATAAAGGTTTATCTAAAAAGGATATTAAGAATTCACCACTACAAACTGAACCTATTCAGGGTATCATGGCTCCTGCAGAGAATATAGTTCCTGCACAGAATTTAGCCAATAGCGTCAATAACCTTGCGGCAGCACCTCCTGAATCTTCACAATCCGAGAAGCAGATACAGCCTTTATTAGTTTTAAACGGCGTATTCTTCTCAGAGTATCAAGGGTATGCCTTGATAAACAATCGTATCGTCAAAGAAGGCGATACGGTTGACGGAGCAATAGTAGAACGGATTAGTTTGGATGGAGTAGACCTGAATTCTGGAGGGTTGGTTATTAAACTTTCTACCGGCTCGCAATAATTTTAGATTCTTTTCTCTAACGCCTCTCTAATTACCTTAAGAGGTATATTTTCTGCTATTTTTATCCTGCCTATATCTTTAATAAGCACGAATCTATTCAGGGGACCGATGAATTTTTTATCGCGATAATGCGCTTCTATTATATCAGGCACAGAGATATTCTTTATTTTTGTAGGCAGGCCCACCTTTTCTATAAGTCTTTCTATCCTTTTTGATGTAGCCTGCCTAAGAAGCCCTAATTTATTACTGATATCACAGGCTATCAACATCCCTAAAGCTACAGCCTCGCCATGATTGTATCTTTTATAATTGCCTGCTGCCTCAATAGCATGCCCAAGAGTATGGCCAAAATTTAAAATTGTTCTTATCCCCTTTTCTTCGCGTTCATCCTGCTGGACTACTTTAGCTTTGATATAACTGCAATGGCTGACTATAAACTCTAAGGCTGCCTGTTTTAGTTCGAGGATATCTTTATATTTTTTCTCAAGATATATAAATAATGAAGGGTCTTTTATTATCCCGTATTTTATTACTTCTGCCAAGCCTGTCTTTATCTGTCTTAGATTTAATGTCCTAAGAACATCCACATCGCTAAATACAAGCCTGGGTTGGTAAAAAGTGCCTACAAGATTTTTGCCCTCTATTAAATCCACAGCAGTCTTTCCGCCGATACCAGAGTCAACTTGTGCCAATAGCGTTGTAGGAACATTTATATAGGGGATACCGCGTTTATAGATAGAGGCGATGAAACTTGCCAAATCACCGATTACCCCGCCTCCAAAAGCGACAATAAAAACCCTAGCCCTTCTATCGCATCCGGCCATATCACTAATTATCGAAGATGCCATTCTAAGGGACTTACTTTTCTCTGTTGCCGGAATCAGTTTAAATATTAAATTAAAACCGTATTGCCTGAATGTCAGGTTTAATATTTTCCCGTATTTATCTTTTATTGCCGCATTTGTAATTACGTAGGCCGTATCGCCAACATTCAACCTACTTATATACTTACCTAAGAATTTTATTATATTGCTACCGACGATGATATTATAGGAACGTTTTTTAAGTTGGAGTTTTATCAGTTTCATAGCGGCAGGCTTACTCCCAATACAGTGCACAGATAACTTATCAGGGGCATAAGGTTTAATATTCCAGACCAGATTAAAAATATTATTACAATAAAACCAAGCGGTTCGATGCGGACGTATTTTGTAGCCAGTCTATCAGGCAATAGCCCCATAATGACACGCGAACCGTCTAAGGGCGGTATAGGCAGAAGATTAAAAAGGCCCAACATCACATTAATGAATATTAAATTCCCGAAAATTAGATTTGTTATAGTAACATGCGGTATAATTTTAAAAATTAAACTCAAACATACCGCAAATATAAAATTAGCCAATGGGCCGCTTAGGCCTATCCAGATGATATCTCTTTTAGGGTTTTTTAAAGCCCAATAGTTTATAGGCACTGGCTTTGCGGTTCCAATAAAAAAACCTGTAGTGATAAAGATAAAAAAAGGAAGAAGAATTGTGCCGATGGGGTCAATGTGCGCAAGAGGATTCAAGGTTAATCTTCCGGAGTATTTGGCGGTAGTATCCCCTAATTTATATGCCACCCAACCGTGCGCGAACTCATGAACACTGACCACAATCATTAAAAAAGCAAAAAATATCAAAAGGCTTAATATATTCAAGGGTTTTTAATTTTTTTATTTTGTGAGATTATTTTTTCTCCTGCGCTTTGGCAGTAGCAGGGCCTTTGGTTGCGGGTTCAGCGGCGGCGGGCGCAACTGCTTCTGTAGCTGTGGCTTCTATTTTTTCCGCTACTTTTTCCTTCTTAATCTTGATTCTTACTGTTTTTATTTTGGGCAGACGATAGACATCATCTCCTTCTTTCCATTGGCCTTTATCCATCATCATTCTTAGGCGCTCTGTGCGTTTTAATACCGATCTTTGCTTTTTATTCTTTTCCGATGAACTTAAAGACGGGTGTATAGACATATTATTATAGCCTCCTCATAAAACAATCCTGATAACGTTTTTTTAGTTCCGATAATAGCGATTTTGCCGTTTTCTGGTCTGAGAAATTACCGACACATACTATGGTATATCTATCCTTGGATAATACCAAAGGCGAAAACCCATTTTTCCTTAATAATTCTGCTTCTTTTTGTGCGTAGGTCTTAGTTTGATAGGTAGCCACTTGTATGGTGTAGTTATTTAGGCTACGGGGTTCCTCCTGTAATTTAACTGGACTTGCCTGTTCTTTTATAACTGTCTTTACAGGCTTTGATATTTGCGTTTTAGCCGCCATATTAAATTGGTAATTTAGCTTTAATGCCGCGGAACTCCTGCCTCTCTGGACTCCCAAAGCAAAAGAAACAATGCCTGTAATTATAAAGCCGATGATTATAAATATTATTTTTTCGTAATTCCGTATATAACTCCAAAATGACTCAGATACACCTTCTTTTTTTTGGTTATAATCTTTTATCTGGGAGAATAACTCTATTTGGGAATGTTTTATTTTTTCCATATTAACTGAGCAGATAACTTACGGAGCACGAGGTGCGACGTAAGTTATAGGCGAAGCCGTCTGCGAATTTAATCCCGCACCTTTTTAGTATTCAAGTTTTTAAGATTAAAAGCATGAATAAATAAAAGGTGCGGGATAAGTTCGGACGTATCCCGAATGTAGCAAAATGTTTTTGTGTCTCTTCGGGATCCCGAAGTTATTCTTCGAAGAGTAACTTCGTTCGGGATAAGTTATGTCGCTTACATTATTCTTAATATATGGCTCCACAACTTATGTCCTCATTTATTATATATCCTTTAATTTTTGCGTTGCAAGTAATTTTTTATATTAGTTTTCTTAACAACTTTCAAAAATGCTTCTACGACCTTAGGATCAAATTGCGTGCCGCTCTTCTTTTTAATTTCTTTTATCGCAGAATTTATATCTATCCTTTCGCGGTACGGCCTTCCATAGACCATGGCTTCAAACGCATCAGCTACAGCCATAATCCGTGCTCCCTGGGGAATCTGGCCTTTCTTTAATCTTGAAGGATATCCTGTGCCGTTGTATTTTTCATGGTGGTGCATTATTATCGGTATAACCGGCCTTAATACCTGTAGGGGCCTTAGTATCTGCGCTCCTCTTGCAGGATGACCTTTAATAATTCCGTATTCTTTGGGAGTAAGTTTGGTTGTCTTTGTAAGTATTTCTAACGGGATATCCACTTTGCCTGCATCGTGTAAAAGGCTGGCAAATTTTAGGCTTTCGGTTTGTTTTTCATCAAGCCGCATTTGATGTGCTATTGCCGTTACTAAACGGCCAAAATATGGCGAATGCGTATAACCCTGCGGGATACGTTTATCCAATAGGATTACCAGCGATTTTATGCTGCCCAAAACTATTCTTTGTTGCTCTTCGTATAATTGTAGATTCTTTATGCCTATTATTGCTTGTTCTGCTACTGTACTTAACATTTCCTGGTCAAATCTGTCAAAGGCAACATCGTTTTTGTTTCTTCTTATGATAATAAGCCCAATTACATCTTCCGAGACCAACGGCATGCCCAAGATCCTGTCTTGGCGTATGGATCTGGTCATTTTTATAATACTTTTCTCCAGCCTGCTTGAGATCTTAGTTTTTTTATCGACGATATATTTTTTCCTGTCGCTTACTACGCATTTAAACACGGAGTATTTTTTACTAGAATCCACAAGCAAGATTAAGCAATATTTGGCATTGAATATCTGACGAAGGAGACGGGTTAGGGCACTGATTAGATAGTTTAGTTCTAGCGTAGAATTAATTAAGCGATAGACGCTATGTATGGAAGAAATTAATATTTTATACTTTTTCGTATGGGTCAAATAATTTTTTATATTCATCTAAAGCATACCTGTCTGTCATGCCTGCGATATAATCGCAGACAACGCGCCTTGTGCCATCTATGGGAATCCTCTTTTGTATTTTAGTGGGTAATTGTTCGGGTTTATCTATATAGACACTAAACAATTCCTGGATGAAACGTTTGGCTTTGTCACTCATTCTTATCACCCGGTAGTGGTGATAAAGCTTTTGCATAAGGAATTCCCGTAACGGCTTTCTTAAATTCAGCATCTCTTTACTAAAAGATACGATTTTCTTATGCAGTTTTTTTACATCCAGACAAGATTTGATTTTTAATTTATTTATATTCCTGTCTGCCTCTTGAATTAAATCCGTAACCTGCAAATCAATCAGCGACCTTATGATTAAATACCTTCTTCTTTCCTCATCCATTTTAACATATTTTTTGGAAATTTTGGCACATATATTATTCCATATAGGCAATTTTTCTAAATCCGATTCTTTAAGTAACCCCGATGCAATTCCGTCATCAAGATCGTGATTATCGTAAGCTATCTCATCAGCAATATCTACTATCTGGGTTTCTAGGGTCGGTAATTCGCAGGGCGCCAGTTCCTTGATTTCTACTGCTTTATCAAAGGTCGATGAATGCTTCACTATTCCTTCCCTGACTTCCCAGGTTAAATTTAGGCCCGGAAAATCGGGATACCTCTCTTCTAAGATATCGACCACCCTTAAGCCTTGGAGATTATGGTTAAAACCGCCGAACTTTACCATAAGTTGATTGAGCGCTTCCTCGCCGGAATGGCCAAAAGGCGTATGTCCTAAATCGTGCGCCAATGATATTGCTTCTGTTAGGTCAACGTTTAATCTTAAACTCGCAGCAATAGTCCTGGCAATCTGTGCGACTTCTAAGGTATGAGTAAGCCTTGTGCGGTAATAATCTCCCTCGTGGTTTACAAATACCTGGGTTTTGTATTCTAATCTTCTAAAAGCCGCGGAATGTATGATTCTATCTCGGTCTCTTTGATAGGCAGACCTATAGGGGTGCTCTTGTTCTTTGTAGACTCTGCCCCGAGACTCATAACTTTTCATTGCATAGGAAGCCAAGGCGCTATCTTGGAATTCTTTAATCTTGATTTGATTTAGCATGCTTTAATCTCTTGTATAATTCATCTAAGGATTGAGAGATTACCTTTGTATCGTATAAAACAGGCATAAAATTAGTATCACCCCTCCAACGGCAAACCAGATGGATATGCAGATGTCCGGTTATGCCTGCACCGGCCTCTCTGGATACGTTGATTCCTATATTGTATCCGTCAGGTTTTAATACTTTAGCTAACATTTTTTTTGTTTTATCCAAGGTTTTGAATAAGTCTAAAATTTCCTCTGAATTTAACTGCGATATTTCCTTTATGTGCCTTAAAGGCGCTATCATCATATGACCGTTATTATAAGGAAAAATATTCAGCAAAGATATAGAATATTTAGTTTTATATATAACGTAATTCTTCTCATTAGACTTTATGCTCTCGCAAAATATGCATTTTTTAATTCTTTTGCTATGTATATATTTTATTCTCCAGGGAGCCCAGAGTTTATCCATTTTATAATTTAATAATCCTTGCCTCTATTTTATCGTTAATCTCTATTATTCCATAGGAATTATACAGAGAAAATATCTTATCAGTGGGGCTGCCGGGATTAAAGTATAAGATATTCCCTCTTTTTTCGTTTAATGCATAGTGTGAATGCCCAAAGATAACCAAATCAACCTTATCTTTTTTAAACTGCTCAGCCATAAGGTCCATTAACTTATTGGGGTTGCCGTATCCATGCATAACCCCTATATTATAATTACCTACTTTAATTACCTGTTTTTGCGGCAATTTTTTTCTAACATCCCCAAGATCCATATTGCCGTATACTGCCTTTATATCTTTACAGACAGTCTGTAATTTATCCAAGACACCTAAATTCACAAGATCCCCTGCATGTATAATCATATCGGCATTTTTGAAGTTTTCCATAATTTGCTGCGGGATGTCTTCTGCCCTGTCAGGTATATGCGTATCCGCAATTACACCGATTTTCATATTTTCCTATTATACTATAACCCTGGGCCTGGAGAAAAGGTCCAAGATTTGATTAAGATTATTTACATCCCACATCCAAATTTTTTCTTCCAGTGCCTTTAGCCGCGCATTTGCATCTATATCCTGAAAGGCGACGATAATTTTTCTTTGAAGTTTATAACGGTATTTTTTACATTCTTTGGCAAATACCGTTATATCATCTTCGGTTATCAGGTCCTGTTTGAATGCTATTATCCAAAGGCTATCGGTAGAGCGGCCAATAAGACCCTCCTGTAGGTTTCTATGATTAAACTCCAAGGGTTTTATTTCTTTAAAATGGGCCAGCCTAAATTTCTTTCTTTCTATTTGCACTACTTCGTTTTCAAAAAGCCTTAATAATTCCATCATTCTTTCTATAATAGGCTTCTTTGCATTTAGGAGAAATTCTTTGAGCATCCCTTCTATATTTTGCCTAAACAATGCCCTTTGGTTTTTTGCATCAAAGGTCAAAGAGTTAACCTTGCCTTGATAGACAAATCTTAACCAGAAACTAAAAACCCTATCATTTATCTTTAAAAAATCTCCGCTTCGCGTGACGGCATCAAGTTCTAACAGGTGATTTATTCTTAACGCCAATTCTTTTCTTTGTTTGCGTAAAATATGGGCGATATCTTTTAGTTTATTATGTCCGCTGGAGATTAAATAAAGGATGGATATATAATCTTGGCTATGGGTGGTATCTAGGAACCGCTTTAGATAATTGGAGAATCTCTGGTTTAATATCCCTGAGGATGCAAAAAGCAGTTCTTCGAATATATCAATTAAATTAATTTGTTCTGGCTTTGATAATACGTCTGCCATTACCTCTAAATAGAATGGGTATCCTCCTGTAAAATGAATAATAAAATCCTGCAAGCCCTTATTAAGTTTTGGTTTATTTAACCTGCAGTCCAAATAACCTTCGCTTGTTTTTATATCAAATGGCTCTACCTTGACCATTTCAAAATTACCGAATAACAATGATAGGTTCTTGGAAAGTATTGTCCTGGCTTTGAATTGTAGTGAGCTGACGATTATATACATCGTATTCTTCTGCAAGATTAATAACTTAGACCATTCATTGTATAGATTTTTAATGCCTAAGTTTTCCAGATTATGGAATTCATCCAAGATTAATACGCAAAACTTACCTGTCTCCTGATTGATTAATTCGCATAAAGATAATAATTCCGTAAAGATATTATGTTTTTTTCTTTTCTCCAGCGCGGTTAAAATTGAATTGATTCTTTCTGCCGTCTTGGGTATATATTTTGATGATTTATTGATAAGGAAATCCAAATCCTCTTTTAGAGGCATATTGCTGTTAATTAGGAAATTGTAAAGCAATGTAGCAAGAAACCTCTTAGTAAAGGAATTCAATGATTCGGGCCTTGCTTCCACATATAATATAATAAAATTGTTGTCATAAAATCTATCAAGAAAACTAAATATTATTGAGGTCTTACCTACGAATTCATCACCAATAAGGGCTATATTTTGGCGATAGCCGTATTTTAAATCTTTAATACGCTTTTCCAAAATATCCAAATAAAATTTTCGGTCAAAAAAGTTCTTCTTTATCATATCTAACGCGGTAGATAAAAATAGGGATTCTGGGGGAGATAGCCTTTCCTTATCTGAAAGTGCAGACACCCCGCTTTAGCAATAAGAATACCCTTTCCCACAATGTCACCGGTTTTAATAAAGACCTGCGCATTTCTGGCATATACAGTCGAGAATCCGTCGCCGTGGTCAATAATTATGGTTTTACCGAAACTTTTGAAATCCGGGCTATAGAAGACAACCCTGCCGCTACGCGCGGCAACCACATCCTGCGTCCTGTAGGGTTGTATATTTATTCCTTTATTAATCATATTGTTAAAAATCTGTCCAAAGGTAGAAATGACTTTGCCTCTCATCGGCCACATAAAATCTTCGTATAAAGGATATTTATTTGCTATTGCTTTCGGTTTAAGACGGGAAGGTATAAATATAAGTTGCCCCGTTTCTATATTTGTGGCATCAGAAATATGGTTAATATTTACAAGCTCATTAAGGTCTACATCGTAGATTTTAGATATTCTCCATAGGGTCTGCCCTTTTTCTACGCGGTGATAAATTCCGGGTATTGAGGCCGACGGTGGTGGCAGTGAAACCAAAGAAGTGCTGGCACAACCGATAAGATTCAAAATGCAAAAAGAAAATAAAATATAACAACTTTTTGATTTTTTCATTTTTAAAGCGGGCGAAGGGAATTGAACTTAAAATTTCCTTCGCTTGCCACTTGAAATTTTAATCCTAAGGCCATAGGCCTAAGGACCTCTCCTAAAATAAAAGCGGGTGAGCGGAATCGAACCGCCATATACAGCTTGGGAAGCTGCCATTCTGCCATTGAATTACACCCGCATTCTTTTTAGGTCCTGCACTTTTATACAAAAGTGCAGGATTAAATTCAGCCAGCGGACTTACGTTCACTATCGTTCCATAAGTCCGGGCTTCATTTTTAGAAGCTGGTGTTCTACGTGATGAACTACGCCCGCAAAACATTCTTCCATCAATTTGATAGAGCAATATTTACCGCACATCGTGCAGACATCTAAGAGGCCCGGCTTTGACGAAGCCCTGTAGTATCGTGCTTTCTGTGGGTCTATAGAGAGCTCAATCTGTTTTTTCCAGTCACGTTTTTTTCGCGCTTCAGACATATATCTATCCCATTGTATTGCTGATTTTACTTTCTTTACTATATCGGCAGCATGCGCAGCTATTCTTGAGGCGATAACTCCTTCTTTAACGTCTTCTATGGAAGGGTGCCTTAGATGCTCGGAAGCAGTTACGTAGCAGAGAAAGTCCGCGCCAAAACTTGCGGCTATCGCGCCTCCTATAGAAGCACTGATATGGTCGTGGCCGGCAGCGATATCCGTAACTAATGGCCCTAATACATAAAACGGTGCCTGATGGCAGATTTTCTTTTCCAGCATAATATTTTTTTCAATTTCATTTAACGGGATATGCCCCGGGCCCTCAATCATTACCTGGACGTTCCTTCTTCTTGCTAAAAGGGCAAGCTCCCCTAAGATTTTTAATTCCGATAGCTGCGGCCTATCAGTAGAATCCAATATTGTCCCCGGCCTCAGGCCATCCCCTAGACTTAAAGCAACGTCATAACGATAGGCAATATCTAGAATCCTATCAAAGTATTCGTAAAAGGGGTTCTCTCTTTTATAATAAGCCATCCAGCTTGCTAAAATCGCTCCGCCTCTGGAGACAATACTTAAGAGCCGTTTATGTTTTTTTAAGACTTTTAAGGATTTTTTTGTAACACCGGCGTGTATAGTAAAGAAATCTACGCCTTCCTTTGCCTGTGATTCCAGAATATCCAGTATTGCATCGATATCAAACTTCAAAAAGTTACCATTTTTCTTTTGGGCATTTACCGCTATTTCATAAACCGGCACAGTACCCACAGGGACAGACGAATGCCTTAATATTTCCTTTCTTATTTTTTTAAGGTTCCCTCCCACGCTTAAATCCATAACTGTATCCGTGCCGTATTTTATCGCCGCTTCTAGTTTTTTTAATTCATCACATATCTGCGATTTATCGGTTGATGTGCCTATATTGGCGTTAACTTTAGTGCGTAATCCATAGCCTATGCCACAGGGCTTTTTAATGTTATGTCTATTATTGTGCGGGATAACAATTTTGCCCTCTTTAATGCGCCTTAAGATTAATTTAATGCCTATGCCTTCCTGCTGCGCTATTTTCTTCATTAAAGGCGTACTAATATTATTCTTGGCGTACTCTAATTGTGTCATCTTAAAAACTCTCTACTCTCTACTAACTACTTTTAAGAAAATCGCTTCGCGATTAGACCCTTCCTCTAGAGGATTTAGGAAGGTCTATCCTTTTTAGGATAACTTACTGCGATTTTCGCAGTGGGTGATTTTTATACTTTCCTATACCCCAAGAAACTTCTAAACCTTTTAGTCACAGATGAAATATCGCCTGCCTCGCATACAGCCCTACAAACAGCTACCCTTTTTGCACCGAAAGTTAATACCTCACCTATATTGCTCTCGTTTATACCGCCAATAGCAAAAAAAGGTACCCTGATTTTTTTACTGGCCTTATTTATTAAGTCTAATCCTACGGGTTTTAAATTAGGTTTTATAAAGGTTGGGAAAACCGGCCCTATGCTTATATAGTCCGCTCCTTTATTTCCTGCGTTTATAGCTTCTTTTAAATTGTGGCAGGATATTCCGATAATTTTATCTTTACCTAATATTCTTCTGGCTACTTCTATAGGTAGGTCAGCTTGGCCTAAATGGATTCCATCGCTGTCTGCTATCTTGGCGATATCCAGATAATCGTTAACTATAAATAAGGTTTTACTATTTTTTAATAGTTTTCGCAATAAAATAGCGTTTTTTAAGACAGTTTCTTTATCCGATATCTTGTCTCTATACTGGATTATGTCAGCGCCCGCATCCGAGATATTGCCAGCCGCATTTATTAAAGACCCTTTCGCTTTTATGGCCTCTTTATCTATGAGGACGTAAAGACGGGAAATTTGTAATAACTTTCTTTTCCAGTTCATAGATGCCGTATCTTATATTTTTAAATTCAATAGCGATATTAGTATTTTTGAGCTTACTGAATTCTTCCAAGACCCTTATGGATTCTTTTACGCGTTGTATATTTGCAGCAAAGATATCCTGATAATTTTTTCTCTTTAACTCAGCCCCATATATCGTTTTTCCTACATCATCTATGCTTTGCCTGGCTTTAAGTAAGTTTCTTGAAGAAGCCAGTAATTTCAATAGCGTATCAATCTTATGCCTTATTTTTTTAAAGTGCGCTGTTAGGGTTCGGTTATTTAAGATAAAACGGGTTATTTCTTCGCAGACACGCAGGCCTTCTTTTGCGCGGTTTATATTTGCGTCGATAATCCTGTCAATGATTTTTATTTTAGAATATTTGGGCAATCTTTTTTATTAAGTTGGTTGTAGAGCGGCCCCTTGCCAGAGGAACTGCGATAACCTTTCCTCCATAATTTAAAACCACCCCAGCCCCGACTATATTATTTTTATTCCAATCCGCACCTTTAACCAGTATATCCGGCTTAAGCAAGCTTATAGCCTTAAAAGGGGTATCTTCTTTAAATAAAACTACATAATCTACGCTTTCTAATGCCGCAACTATCCGCAACCTCTCCCATTCCTTTACAATAGGTCTTTTATCGCCTTTAACTTTTCTTACTGAAGCATCGGAATTTATTGCTACTATTAGAATATCGCCTTTTCTTTTGGCGGCTTCAAGGTACTTTATATGCCCGTAGTGCAGTAAATCAAAGCATCCATTGGTAAATACAATTTTCTTACCGGCCTTTTTTAAACGATAGGCAATATTTTTTAATTCAGTTAGATTTTTTATTTTTGCTTCTATGAGAGAGCTTCTTCTGCAAGTTCGCATATGATATGTCCTACGGTAATATGGGCCTCTTGGATTCTGGCGGTAACCGAAGAAGGGACCAGGAGTGATACATCTGCCAGTTTTGTTAACTCTGCGCCGTCTGCGCCGCTAAAGGCAACGGTCTTTAAGCCCATTTTTTTTGCCTGCTTGATTCCCAAGACGACATTTTTTGCCTTGCCGCTGGTGGATATGCCGATAACGATGTCGTTTTTCTTGGCTAAGGCTTCAATCTGCTTTGCGAAGATTATTTCGTAACCGTAATCGTTGGCAAGAGAGGTAAGAACAGATGTGTTTGTCGTAATGGCAATGGCGGCTAATGCCCTCCTATCCTTTTTAAATCTGCCCACAAATTCAGCGGCAATATGCTGGCTATCGCTAGCAGAACCGCCGTTTCCGAAGATAATTACCTTGCCGTCTTTTTTAAGGCATTCTATTACTATGGAGGCTATTTCTATAATCTTTTCTATGCCTATGCGCAGCAATTCCTCTTTGACCTGTATGCTTTCCAGTAATATATCTTTTATCCTTTCTCTCATGGCCAGCCTCTCTATTTACCCAAAGAATGTCTTTGCGATTTCGTAAAATTCTATATCCACTGTTTTTAAAGTGGAAATAGCCTTTTCTATGGGGACTTCTATGATTTTATTTCCCGAAAGAGCAACCATCTTGCCAAAACTTTTATTTTTGGCTAACTCCACCGCCTTTACTCCGAATCTTGTCCCTAATACTCTATCGAATGCCGTGGGCGTGCCTCCTCTTTGAATGTGGCCAAGAACGCTTACCCTTGTCTCATAGCCTGTTCTTTTTTCTATTTCTCCTGCCAGGAACTCACCAATACCGCCCAGTCTTACGTGGCCGAATTCATCCAGTTTTTCCTCTTGCGTAAGAATTGTGCCTTCTTTGAATTTAGCCCCTTCAGCCACAACCACTATGCTGAATGTCTTGCCTCTTTGGTGTCTATTTTTTATAAGATTACATACCTCCTCAATATCAACGGGCATCTCAGGAATTAGAATTACGTCGGCTCCGCCTGCTATACCTGCTTCAGTCGCAATCCATCCGGCATGCCTGCCCATTACCTCCACAACAATAATGCGGTGATGGCTTTCTGCGGTAGTATGGAGTTTATCGATGCATTCCATAGCCGTATTTAAGGCTGTATCAAAACCAAACGTATAGTCTGTGCTTGAAATATCGTTATCTATTGTTTTAGGGACGCCTACGATATTAGGTATGCCATCCTTTATTAATTTCACCGCCACGCCTAAGGTATCTTCTCCGCCTACCACAATCAACGCGTCTAATCCTAATTTTTTATAGTGGTCTTTTACCTTTTGCAGATCCTCTGGTTTTTTATAGGGGTTGGTCCGGCTTGTGCCTAATATCGTGCCGCCTTTAGGCAATATGCCTGAGACAGCGTCTAAATTTAATTTTAATGTATCATTTTCGATCAAGCCTTTCCAGCCATTTTTAATTCCGATAATTTCATATCCTTCATTAATGCCTTTTCTTACGACTGCCCTTATTACCGGATTTAGTCCCGGGCAATCGCCTCCTCCTGTAAGTATGCCGATTCTTGCCATCACTTTCTCCTTTTAAACCCTGCCATAGCCGCTAAACGGTATAGTAGGTTCGTCGGTTTCTTTTCTTTTTTTCTCCTTTTCTTCTATAGAAATAATTTTTGCTACATGAATTCTAATAATAATCTGCTCCTCAATGCCCAAAACCTCCTGTATTTTGGCCCTGGTTATTTCCTGTAAGCGCGCAGTAATTTCGGGTATATTTGCCTCGGATTTTAAGATAACCCGCAGGTCGACGATAATCCCTTTTTTGGTAGCGATGACATCCGGCCTTAATTCGCGTATTTCGGGAATAAATCCTGTCAGGCGTTTTATTAAATCCTCGACGGCCGAAAGGGCAATGGTTACTTCTCCTGAGGAAGTAGTAAAGGCGATTGTCTTTTCGCGCTGGAATCTGCCTAAGATTAATTGGGCGAAAGAAAAACTAATCAATATTAATAAAAGACCCAAAAGGCCGATGATAATTCTTGAGTTAGTGTTGTATTGCACGTATGTCAGTAAATTATTTATGTCTTGCGGTTGCAATACATTTAGTGAGAAAACTATAAGTATTACGCCGATTAAAATCAGAACTAACGCATAAAATAATATTCCTAAAACCGTAAATACCCTCATCGTTCACCCCCTAATCCTATTTCTCTATGCCTTGCACGTTTATATTAATATCTTTTATTGATAAATTGGTCATTTTTTCTAAACCCCGACGCACACTCTCCTGTACTTTATTTGCTACGTCAGGAATATTAAAGCCGTATCTTATAATAAGCGGAATTTCAACCTTTACATCTTCGTTTTTATCAATCTCGACTTTTATCGCAAAGTAGGTCTTTTTACTCATAAGCGCCAAGACCCCGCTTTTTAAATCTCCTCCTATGCGTTTTACTCCTTCAATTTCCGTTGAAGCCAGCGATGCAACTGAGGCAATGACGTTCTTATGAATCCTAATCATTCCCAAATCCGTGCGCGATTCTTCTTTGTGCATTATAATTCTCCTTCTGATTTTTCTTTTAGCATTTCCTGAACAAAATGAGTGGAAAATTCGCCCTTTAAAAACAGAGGATTTTCTAATAAACGCAAATGAAAAGGTATGGTCGTTTTTAAGGGGACTATGCTGAATTCGCTCAAGGCCCTATGCATAACCTTGATTGTCTCTTGACGATTCTGGCCGTGGGTTATTAATTTGGCCAGCAGAGAATCGTAATAAGAATTGATTTCGTATCCGGGATAGATATGTGTATCTACGCGCACTCCCGGTCCCCCGGGGAGGATAACCGTATCTATTTTACCCGGACAGGGCATAAAATTATTCTCAAAGTCCTCGGCATTTATACGGCATTCCATAGCCGCGCCCTTTATCTGGATGTCTTCCTGCTGCAGGTGCAGTCTTTCTCCAGCTGCAATGCGGATCTGTTCTTTTATCAGGTCTATGCCCGTTACCATCTCGGTTACCGGATGTTCAACCTGGATTCTGGTATTCATCTCCATAAAATAAAAATTATTATGCTGGTCTAAGAGAAATTCCATTGTTCCGATGCTGGCATAGTTTACTTGCTTTGCGCCTCTTACTGCCAGTTCGCCCAGGCGTTTGCGTAACTTATTGTCCACTACCGGCGAAGGCGACTCCTCCAGTAATTTTTGATGTCTTCTTTGGATACTGCAATCCCTCTCTCCCAAATATAGAATCCGATTATATTTATCTGCCAAGATCTGTATTTCAATATGCCGTGGTTTTTCGATATATTTTTCAATATACACATTAGGGCTTCCGAAGTTTGCCTCTGCTTCTTGCCGGGCAATCATTAATCCGTTGACCAGCGTTATCTCATTATGGCATATCCGCATTCCTCTTCCGCCGCCGCCGCTGGATGCTTTTATGATTACAGGATAACCTATCCTCTTGGCGGTTTTAGTTGCCTCCTCTTTATTTTTGATTATTGAAGCGCTACCCGGCACAATAGGCAGGCCCGCCTTTTGCATGGTTACGCGTGCCGCCATTTTATCGCCCATAAGTCTTATATTTTCAGGGGTAGGACCGATAAAGGTTATCTGGCAGGATTCACAGATTTCTGCAAAATGGGGATTTTCAGCTAAAAACCCGTAGCCCGGATGTATTGCGTCTACATCCGTAATTTCAGCAGCGCTTATAACTGCGGGTATGTTTAGATAACTTCCGCTGCTCTGTGCCTGGCCTATGCAGATAGCCTCATCGGCAAAACGCACATGCAGAGAATCCCGGTCGACTTGCGAATAAACAGCAACTGTGCGGATGCCTAATTCTTTGCAGGCGCGGATTATTCTCAGCGCTATCTCGCCACGGTTAGCAATTAATATTTTGGAGAACATTTTAGAGAGGCTCGAAGAGAAACAGGGATTGTCCGAATTCTACAGGTTCAGCGTTATCTACGAGGACTTCCAAAACCTTACCCTTGATTTCCGACTTTATTTCATTCATTAATTTCATTGCCTCAATGATACAGATGACCTGGCCCGGCTCAACCGTCTGGCCTACCTCAACATAAGGCGGTGCTTCCGGTGAAGGCGAACGGTAAAAAGTTCCCACCATAGGAGCTTTTATTTCAAGTGTTTTTAGGGTTGCTTTTTCGCTTTCTTCGGCGGTCTTTGCAGCCGTTTCTTTGGATATTCTATCCTTTTCAGTGGTTATTGGCCCGGTAAATACCTCTGTTGTTCCTGAAGCCATCTTCCTCAGTCTTATCCGCATCCCGTCTTTCTCTATCTCAAGCTCCACCAGATCATTTTCATTCATCAGGTTTATCATTTCTTTTATTTCTTTAAGATTCATCTTAAGCCTCGGATTTTATTATCAGTAGACCCTTTCAACATATTCGCCGGTCCTGGTATCCACTTTAATCTTATCTCCTATATCAATAAAAAGCGGAACCTGTAAGGTTGCCCCTGTTTCTATCTTTGCCGGTTTAGTACCGCTTTTTGCCGTATCGCCTTTAATGCCCGGCTCGGTATGAATAATTTTGACTTCGATAAAATTCGGCAGATTTATAGTTAAAGTCTCATCCTTATAAAAATAGGCGTTGACCTCCAGGTTATCCTTTAAAAATTTTATCTTATCTTGGAGATCCTCTTTTGCCATAGTTATTTCCTCGAAATTTTCCTGGTCTACAAAATGATAAATTCCGCCCGATTCATAAAGGTATTGGAGTTTTCTTTCTTCAATAAATGCCTCTTCTATCTTTTCGTCGCCTCTGAAGGTTTTTTCCTGGACATTGCCGCTTCTTAAGTTTCTCAATTTTGTGCGCACAAAGGCGCCGCCTTTTCCGGGCTTTACATGCTGGTATTCTATGACCTGGTAGATATCCCCATCTACCAGTATCGTCAGGCCGGATTTTATTTCATTTATCGAGACTGTCACTGAGTAATTCAACTCCCCTCTTGGTAACTAAAACCATATCTTCTATTCTTATACCGAACTTACCGGGTAGATATATTGCCGGCTCAATGGTAAATACCATTCCCGGCTTTAATTTGCTTGTTTCTTTACTGGATATATAGGGTGCCTCGTGGACCTCCAGTCCTACTCCGTGGCCTAAATTATGACCAAAAAACCCGCCGTATCCTCTTTGGGTTATATATTGGCGGGAAGCCTTATCAATCTCGTTTATCTTTGCGCCGGGCTTTATTTTTTTAATCGCCTGCTCTTGCGCCTGGTGCACTATATCATAAATTCTTTTGATAATTGGACTTATTTTACCCGAAAAGAAAACCCTTGTCAAGTCGGATTTATAGCCCATATAATCTACGCCCAGGTCAATCATTATTACTTCGTCACCTTTAATCTTTCGTCCAGAAGTAAGGTGGTGGGGAAAGCTGGAATTGGGGCCAGAGGCAACGATTATATCAAACGCAGACATACAAGCGCCACCATACCTGATAAACCTTTCCAGTTCTGCGGCAATCTCAATTTCTTTCTTGCCCGCTGATATAAAATCTTTAATAAATTTGAAGGCATCTATGGTTATACGAACTGCCTTTTTTATTTTTTCTAACTCCGCCTGGCTTTTTATCTGCCTTGGGTCTTCTATTATATTGTGTGTAGGGATTAATTCAGCCTTTTTTTCTAATTCATCATTTATCTTTTTATATTCTGCATATGGAAGATATCTTTCTTCGAAGCCGATGCGCTTTAGTCCAAGTTTTACGCAGACATCCGCCAATATCTTAAATACAGAACCATTAATTTTCTTTATGGTAAAAGTCCTATTTAGCTTCAAATTTGCCTCTAATAGGTACCTGGAATCGGTAAGATATACGTTATTTTTCTTGGATATTATCAGATAGGAATCGCGGCTAGTAAAATAAGTAAGATAGGAGATATTGGCAGGGTAAGATAGGATGAATCCGTCGAGATTTGATTTTTCTAATTTGGCATAAATATTTTTTATTCGATAATTCATCCCCCTTCGCAGGAGACCACAGATTTTAATCTGTGTAGGAATGCGTTTGCTAAATCTGCTTCGGGGGATTTCACTAAATAAACAAACCATGCACGTGGCGGGGGATGATCCTTGACATAAAAGATGTCAAGGATCTATTAAGGTACCACGGACTTTAGTCCGTGGGGTTCCATTTTAACATTAATCAAATCTATCAATGCCTCCAGGCCCAAAATATAACTCTTAGGTCCGAATCCTGATATCGTGCCTTTTACTACCGGGCTTATAAGGGATTTGTGCCTGAACTCTTCGCGCGAATAAATATTGGAAATATGCACTTCTACGGTTAACAGGCCCGCTGCCAAAATCGCATCCCTGATTGCCACGCTGGTATGGGTATAGGAGGCGGGATTTATCAATAAACCGTAGTAAGTATGCTTAGCCCTGCCGATAAGGTCGACAATTTTACCTTCGTGATTTGACTGAATGATTTTAAGAGTTACCTTTCTTTTTTTGGCTAATTTTTTTAAGTCTTCGTTTATCTGTTTAAGAGTTACTTTACCGTATATGGCAGGCTCCCTCGTTCCTAGTAAATCTAAATTTGGGCCGTGTATTACCAATATTTTCTTCATCTAATCCTCTGCTTCATCTATCAACATTACGGGGATGCCGTCTCTTATGGGATATTTCTTAGAGCATTTTTTACAGACGATTTTATTGTCTTTTAGTTCTACGTCTCCCTTGCAGGCAGGACAAGCCAGGATATCCAGTAATTCCTTATCAATCATTAGTACCCCCTATTTTACTGGTTTTAGATATATACTGCATCCTTAAATCATAAAGCAAATTCTCTAGAAGCTTGAGTTCCTCTTGAGTCAAATTACCTTGGGTTTTCTCTTTTAACATTGATAATGTATCAATGAGAAACTTCGCCTGAGTGAGGTTTTCTTCTTTTTTGTTGGTAGCCGGGTTGGGAATCTGGCCCAAGGAAATTGAGGCCTGAAGTGCTAAGGTGGTAACAAAAAAATTAAAGTCCGGTTCAGGAGGAATAGGTTCTTCTTCTTTTTTTAACCTATCCCTTTCTTTTTCTACTGCTTCTTTCCAGCTTTCATCAATATTTTTATCTCTTGTCTCATCCATAGGATTAATAAATTATTATTCCGGCATAACCTACGACGCTATCTTTGTCTTTACTAATATCGCCGCTAGTTTGGTATTTTATTAATTTAGCGTTATGGGCACCCAATAATTTTGCTGCCACAAGCATAACTGCCACGGGCGCATATCCGCACATAGATATATCTAATTGCCTTACTTTTTGGGCAAGACTGTCTTCATTTAATTCTATTATCGCCTCTATCGCCTCTTTATCTTTTTTTGCTGCTTGGGCTTGCGGTTCATAATGTGTCATATCGGAACTGGCTACAATCATTACCGAGTCTTTTAAATCCGCTTCTTTTATGGCTGCGGCAAGTTCTCTGCCTACTTCTTTAAGGACGCTTATGTCTTCGGATATGATAATAATGGGAACGATCCTAAAATCGCTCTTGAAGTACTGCAAGAAAGGTAATTCTACTTCTAAGGAGTGTTCGTATAGATGGGCTAAGTTATCGCTTTCTAAGTATCTGGAGTGGCTTAAGACTTCTTTGGCTAGTGCATCGTCTATTTTTATTTCACCCAAGGGAGTTTGCCAGGTTCCTTCGGTCATAATACTAAAAGGTGCACCATAACCTGTATGGTTAGGGCCCAGGAGAATTATTTTATCTTTGATGTTAATACGACAGACAGTATCTCCTGCAACTGCGCCGGAATACATATAGCCGGCGTGAGGCAGCATGCAGGCAATCACATCCATTTTCTCTGCTTTTTTATCTATAAATGCCTCTATCTGTTTTTTAAGGCCCTGATTTGATGCAGAGTAAAATTGTCCGGCAACCGCAGGTTTTCTTATTTTAGATTTTTCCATTTAGTATGCTTTCTAAAAATTCTCTGCTTTCTTTTAAATCCTCAGCCGTGGCAGGATAATGAGCCTCAATTATTTTAAGGTTTTCCTTTTTTAAGTATGGTTTTAACAGGCTGAAATCAAAATCTCCTTTGGAAGGTGCCATATGGTCGGTGCAGTCGGAAATATCATGCAGGTGAATACCGATCATATTATTGCTATATAGGTCCAGATATTCCCTGTGCTTATTAAAGCCTAAATCTTCCATAACTTGGGCATGGCCTATGTCATGCCAATAAAATATATTTGAGCCTTTAAATGTATTTAGAATTATCCCTATCTCTTCTAAGGAGGGTATCTCACGATAATAAAAACGGTTCTCAATACCTAAAGATACTCCTTTATCCTGCGTATAATGCGCTAAATTCTCCAGGCTCTTAAGCGTATTCTCTAAGAATGGCCTGTAATATCGGCTTCTTTCTTTTATCGTATTATCTTTTATTTCCTGAAATTCTTTCGTGTTCTTTGACCCATTTTTATATAACTCAATTAAATCTTTTGTCTTATCTTGTATTTGGATCCTGCCGCTGTGCAGTATTACTGCTTTTGCTCCTAGCCGTTGCGCGGTATCTATGCTTATTTTTGTATATTTAATGGCTTTTTGTCTTACTTCTTCATCGGGTGAGGCTAAGGAGTAGTAATCCGGAAGCGCCTCTTGGCGGTTTAGGCCATCGGGTATGGGGCAGAAATTATGCAGACTCAAGATTTTTATATCATTATTAAGAACAGCGGATTCTATATCTTTTACTATTGCAGGAGTAAGGTTGAAACTTAGTTCTAAATCTTCAAAGCCAACAGCCTTTATCTCAGAGAGCAATTCCTTTCCGTCATTGCAACGGAAAGCATTCCATGATGTAGAAAGCCCCAAGCCCATTACTTTTTTCTTCCTTTCGCCTTCCTCCTCTTACGTGCGCTGGGCTTTTCGTAATGTTTGCGGTCTCTCACTTCCCTTAATATGCCCTCGTGTTCAACAGCCCTCTTGAAGCGGCGAAGCATTGCTTCAAAAGATTCTTCTTTTCTCCTCTCAAAATCCTGCATTTTTTATCATCTCCTTTGGCATAAATAATAACACTAATCATTACTGATGTCAAATATTTTCGACCGTTTATTCTATTTCAAAGGAGATTACTACATTAAAGGAGAGTTGGGGATAGTCTAATTCTTTGGGAAAGGCGGGGAAAGGCGAGGCAGCCTGTATGCTTCTTAGGGCCACATCCTTTAAGTAGGTACTATTAGAAGACTTATCCCCTAGGATACGCACATCTTTCAGGGGGCCATTATCAGCGATGATAAAGGATAGATACACCTCTCCTTCTTCTTCGCGCAGATAATTCTGGTAGGCTGCACGCCGAATCTTTTCGCGCACAATTTGATAATAGTTTATATAGGAGGGGTTTTTGATTTTTTCTATGTCTATGGGTGGCAAGGTTATCTTCTTTTTAATCGCAATAATGTCCGGCTTTATAAAAGCCGGCTTATTGAATACCGGCTGCGGTAATACAGGCTGCCTGCCCTCTTTAAATATACTTTCCTTATCTACAAAAGGAGGCGGGGCTATTTTCTGAAGCGTTATTTTTGAGGGTATTTTTAGAAAAGGTTCGTTTTTTGGCGCTGAAGCCTTTTTATATTCTTCTTTATCTTGGGGGATTTTTAGATAACTTACTTCCATCTTCTCTTCTTTTTTGTGTGCAGGAAAAAGAGATAAATTCGGATTTTGGAACAGGACAATACCGTGGGCAATCAACGATATTAAAAAGGTGATTTGAAAAATTCTCTCGGAGAACATATCGAACTTAAATTACCATAATCCGCATTATTTTGCAAGTTAGAATTTTCAGATTTAAAATTCCAATTTTAAACCACGTGTTAAAGAGAATCCCGCTAAAGCATAAGTTAAAACTTAACCTTTGCTCCGAAGGTAAAGTTTCTTCCAGGCATGGGAAAATTTTGGTCATTGATACTATATCCAAATTGGTGGCTATACTTTTCATCAAAAAGGTTAGCTATCGCCAAAAAGATCTCTTTATTCTTGAAAGACTGAGTAAACTTAATATTAAATAAAGTGTATGCTTTTATCTTTTTGGTATCAGTTGAGACAGCGGGATAGGCGTTCCAATTGGAATAGTACTGGTAAGTTTTATCAACATATTGAGCATCAACATTTAATCTTAATCCTTTCCTGTGAAATAAGTTTTTCCACTCTAGGCCAAGGTCAACTTTATACTTGGGTACATAAGCAGCCTGTCTTTTCACTCGTTCCATCCGACTTGTTAAGTCATCCCGGAGTTCCATATTATACTGCTTAGGATTAAGATAGGTAGAAGTGAGTAAAAAACTAAAATCTGGCGTAAAGTCAATCCTTCCTTCTAATTCTACTCCAGATATCTTCACCTTATTTACATTAGAAGGCTGCCATAAATTAGTGCCCAAAGGGCCTACCGGACCAGTTGGCGCCCAGGTAATCATATTATCAACATTTTGATGAAAAATAGAGGTTCTAAATAAAAATTTTTTGCTAAAGGTCTTTTCCAATCCTATCTCATACATTTCTCCTTTCTCGGGTTTTAAGTTAGGGTTACCTTGACCATAAGGGTCAGCTGGCCAGTTCAGGTCATTCAAGGTTGGAGCTCGGAAAGATTGACCATAAGAAAATCTAAAATTTGTAAGTTCTGCTACTTGCCAAAGAAGGTTTATTTTTGGACTTATCTGAGAATCAAAATCAGAGGGATGATCCCAACGCGCCCCTAAAGTAAGTATAACTGGCTTTAAGTTAATTTCGTCTTGAAGATAGAAGGCATCGGTTCTTCTATCAGCTTTCCAGCTTCCAGATACATTTATTCCGCTTGCTACATTATAATCTTTTTTATTCACCTTAAATTCATCTTTATTGAAATAAACACCGGTGGTCAGAAGATTTCTTTCGCCTAATTCCCAGTCGCTTTGTAATTCTAGTCCATAAACATTTGTTTTAAAGTTGTCGTTATGGAGATGATGTTCATTAACAAAAGTCGGAGAAAGTTCCATCAGTTCATAATGAGAATCTGTATCCCAGTCATTGACCCATGTTTTGATTTTGTATTTTTCAGAATCAAAAGTAGCGGCAAGGTAACCTTTTCTTTCTTTACCATGGTCAACCAGAGAACTTACCTCATTATTACCAAAGGCTATCTGAGTGGCAGTTCTCTGCGTTGGGTCAATTGCTGGCTTAGGGCCGGGCAAACCCGTCTTACTTTCATCATACCCGGCAGAGAAAATAAGTTTACTATCTCCAATTTTTAAATTGCATTTGGTATCTACTCCACTATTTTTATAATCACTGTTACTGCGATGACCATCGGACTGTCTGTGATAAGGGGTTACAAGAATTCCAAATTTTCCCAAACTGCCTCCACTCTGAAAAGAAGAAATAATTGTATTCCAGGTTCCATAAGAGATATTAAATTCATTAGTAAATTTTTCTGGCGGGTCTTTTGTAACAATATTAACTACTCCGGCAACTGCATTAGCCCCATACAGACTGGAAATTGGCCCTCTCACTACCTCAATTTTTTCAATATTCGCAATTGGTATCCCGGCAATATCAGCTTCGCCGAGAGAAGGTGAATTGAGGACTCTACCATCTATCAAAACAAGAACCCTGGAAGATGTAAGTCCCCTTAGGTGGATACCAGTAGCTGCACCCAATGAACCATAGCGCTCCACTTTCAAACCCGCAATGTTTTCTAAAAATTCACCCAATTCCTTCACCGGTTTCTTAGCAATTTCTTTTTTTGTAATTACAGTCACGCTGCCCGGTACATCCTCCAAAAGATGAACAGTCTTGCTAGCGGTTACTACAATCTCTTCTAAATCAAAAATCTTTTCCTCTTCTCCGTTTGCCCTCAACACAAAAACCAATACCCATAACACCCCTACCGCCAACATCCCCAAAAATTTCCTTTTTATTTTATCCCCTCTCATCTTCTCCTCCTGCGAGAGTACTTTCCAAAATAGGTAATCGACCGGGCTTAACCACAAATCACACTATAAAATTTATTTCTAAAAACTGCTTTCAAATCTGCGTTATCTGCGGTATCACCGTTGCGAGGCAGCGCCCCGAATTACACGGGGACTTCCTTTACCTATCTGGGTTAAGTTTTTAGTTTTTATCAACCACTCTATATTTTTTTATATCCAAAAACCAGTATTTCCAGAAACCTTCTTTAAATACTGGCTCGCTTTCTAAAATCTCAATCCTTCTTTTAAATATCGGGCCGTCTACTACCAGCGTGTGAAATTCGCCATTCTCACCACAAGGACAGATATTTCTTGACTTAAGTTCATCCAATAGCTCTTTATCCACCTCCCTTCCCACAAAATCTTTGCCGAATTTATCTGCCTGACAACTAACCACCACTGCCTTAAAACCTAAATTAATGAATTCTTCAGCAAGGTCTGAAGGTAGACTATTCCAAAGCGGCTCAATTGCGCTAATACCTATATTTTGACATACACGTTTCACCCAATTAAGGTGTTCTTCCAGATAAATATCGCCAAAGATCATTGCCTTTATATCCTTCAATCCTGAAACCGCTACTTTGAATTCCTTTTCGTACTCTTGCATATCCGCAGTTACTTCTTTTTGTATCAAAGGTATACCAATAAGTTTTGCTTGAAGTTGTATGAGTTTTGCTTCTATGCCATGAAAACAGCAACGTTTGAATTCTTTAGAAATAAAATTTAGAAGATATTTTACATTATAACCTTGTTTAATAGCTTTATAACAAGCCAGGCAACTATCTTTTCCACCACTCCAGGAAGATGCTACGATTAAATTATCCATAAATTAATCCTCTCTAAAATACATATACTAAACAATACAAATACCTCTATCAATTCATTTATTGCACCGAGCGTATCACCGGTTATACCGTCAATTTTTCTCTTTATAAATTTGCCCATTATATAAGCACTAATCGCTGCTGTTAGAAAAACTAACAATCCTTTCAGCTGCCATACTAAAAGCATAAAGCATAAAGTAATTATTGTTGCTAAAGAAAATATCTTAAGATTAATCCCCTCTATAAAAACTCTTGTCTTTCCTTCCTGGCGGGCATAAGGAAACAGAAAAATTGAAAATACAAGGCACCATCTACTTAAAACGCACATTAGAATTAGTGATATAGTTTTTAACGATGTATTAACGGAAGAAAGAAATGAAATCTTTAATAATAGAACACATATTATGCTTAAAACTCCCATTACGCCAATATGGGAATCCCGCATAATCTCAAGCATCTTATCTTTGTCTTTTCTGCTTAATAAGGCATCAAATGTATCAGACAAACCATCGAGATGGATACCACCGGTAATGATTATAAGCGAAATAATTAGAATGATATTTAAGATGAATTCTTCGAAGTTTAAAATGGATAAGAGACGATTTAACCCTACCAGAATTAAACCCAATAATAACCCTATAAGAGGAAAATATATCATTGAATTTGCTAAATTCTTTTCATCAACATATTTAATTTTAAGCGGGATAACGGTTAAAAATTGGATAGCTAATAAAAAACTGCTCATGGTTTTATTTTCTCAGAGACAGCCGCGCTTTTAAAATTCGCCATCTGGGTTAAAATCTTGACTGCTGCCTCAGCTATGTTGATAGCCAAAGCTGCTCCTGTGCCTTCTCCCAACCTCAGGTTTAGGTCTAAGAGGGGCTTCAGGCCGATATGTTTAAGAATGAACTTGTGCCCTTTTTCTACTGAAACATGGGCAGCAATCATATAATCTTTTGTTTTTGGCTCTATATGATAGGCAATTAATGCTGCTGCTGCAGATATGAAACCATCAACAACTACGGGTATTTTTTTTGCCGCTGCTGCCATGATAATTCCTGCTAGGCCACCAATCTCAAAACCTCCTACCTTGGATAAAGCATCTATAGGACAAGAAGGGTTGGGTTTATTTACTTTTAAAGCCTTCTTTACGACCCTAATTTTATTTGCCAGCCCTTTATCGTCAAGACCTGTTCCTCTGCCCGTAACATCCTTAACGGCGCTTTTGGTAAAACAGGCAGTGATGGCACTGGCTGCAGTAGTATTTCCAATTCCCATATCTCCTATGCCAATGATATCTATGCCATTTTTAAACTCATCTTCAAATATCTCAACGCCTGTTTCAATTGCTCTGACTGCTTCTTGTTTAGTCATCACCGGACCTTCTACCATATTCTTGGTGCCGTAATTTATCTTTTTGATCACCAATCCCGACATAACTTTCAGATCTTGTGCAACTCCCACATCTGCTACGATTACCTTAGCGCCCACATGTCTGGCTAAGACATTTATACCTGCTCCACCGTTTAAGAAGTTATAGACCATTTGCGCAGTAACTTCTTTCGGGTATGCACTTACACCTTCCTCTGTTACACCATGGTCTGCTACCAGAGTAAAAATTACCTTATTTTTAAACTCAGGATTTTCTTTACCGGTTATTCCCACAATTTGTTTTGCTAATTCCTCTAATCTTCCCAGGCTGCCTTTCGGTTTGGTAAGATTATCTAATCTTTTCTGCGTTTCTTCCATAAGCCTATAATTAATCTCAGTTATTTTTTGGGTAATCTCTTTTATTCTGTCCATCCTTCTATATCCTTTTATTTTATTTTTATTGGCAGTCCTGAAACCATAAGAATCACTTCATCTGCATCTTTAGCCACTAACTGGTTTAATTTACCTGCAATATCCCTAAAATCCCTGGATAGCTTATTTTTCGGGACAATTCCCAGCCCCACCTCATTGGAAACAATTATAGACTCAGCTTTACTCTTCTTTAAAGAATCAATGGCCCTGTCCAATTTACTTATAATCTCTTTTTCTTTCGCGCCCTTTAGCAGAAGATTAGAAACCCAAAGTGTCAAGCACTCTATAATAATGAGTTCAAATTTAGATTTTATTTTTTTCAACAAGCCATAAATATCTTGGGGTTCTTCGAAGGTCTGCCAAGATTTTGGCCGGTGTTTCTTATGTGTATGGATACGCATCTTCATTTCATCATCCAATGGCTGGCAGGTAGCAATAAAGGCTACCTTCCCATACTTTAGTGCCACTTCCAAAGCATAGCGACTCTTTCCGCTTCGCGCACCACCTAAGATAAAAGTAATCTTACCCATTTAAGTGTTTTGTACAATTAAAAAGGTGTATTTTGGGCTGTACATTTCTATACTCAATAACACTCAGGCTTGCAGAACTAGGAATCCGGCTCCAAAACCCTTTTGATTTTAAGATATTGTTTATAAATATACTAATTACTCCTGCGTGACAAACAACAGCAATGGTCTTATTTTTGTTAACCTTGATAATCCTCCTAAAGGCCTTAACTATCCTTTTTCTAAAATTATTTATCTTTTCACCACCAGGTATATCTATACTAAAAGGATCCTTTAACCATTTTTTATATATCCCGGGATATCTCTTTAAAATTTCTTTATGGGTTAGGCCTTCAAAAATACCAAAATGAATCTCTCTTAAGGCAGGAATCCCTTCTATCTTTATTCTTTTAAAGACTATTTTTGCAGTTTCTATTGCCCGTTTTCTATCGCTAGAATATACTCTAAAAATCTCCTCTTTTTTTAGTCTATGGCGAAGTTTCTTAGCCTGCTTCTTTCCTTTGTTGCTAAGACCTATGTCCATAAAACCACAGTATCTTTTTTTTAGATTCCATTCTGTGGCGCCATGTCGGATTAGGATTAATCTTGTGGGCATCTTTCTTTAGGAACTAAAACCACATAAGGTTTAGATGAGATAGGATTTTTATTTACTACTACAATAGTCTTATATACAGTCTCGATATTCTGATAAGTAAGCACTTCGGAAGGTGCCCCTTCTTTAAATACTTTGCCCTCATTAAGCAAAATAAGTCTCTGGCAATATTCGCTTGCCAGGTTTAAATCATGTAAAATAATCACTACGGTTAAATTCTTTTCCTGATTTAATTTTCTCAACAAATCCAGTATTTGTATTTGATGACCGATGTCTAAATGTGAGGTCGGTTCATCCAAAAATAATAAAATCGGCTCCTGGGTTAAGGTTTTGGCAATAATGACCCGCTGTCGCTCTCCAGCACTTAATTCATCTATTTTTTTATCTTTTAGATGCAGTGCGTCGGTTAAAGAAAGGGAATTCTCAGCAATTAAAAAGTCTTTTTTTGTTTCGAGTTGAAGCCGCTTTAGATGAGGAATCCTTCCCATCAAAACAATCTCCCAAACAAGAAAGGAGAAATTAATTAAGGTATCTTGAGGCACAAAAGCAATTTCTTGACATAGTTCTTTTAATTTTACTTTGGTTATATCCTTATCCTTAAATAATATCTTCCCCTTTTGGGGGAAAAGTATGCGGCTCATTAACTTCAGGAGAGTGGATTTACCTGAGCCATTAGGCCCGATAATACCCAGGAATTCACCTTGACTTATCTTAAAGGAAGCCTCTTTTATTATAGATTCTTTTGTGTAACCGCCAAAAACATCTTCCACCTTAACTAAAGTATTCATACTATTTAATTCTTTGTTTTCTCTTTAACAGAATTATAAAAATCGGTGCGCCAATTAGAGAGGTAACCACACCGATAGGAATTTCCAATGGTGGAAGAAGACTGCGTGAAAGCATATCACATAGAACCAAGAAGGCTGCTGCAGTAAGGCAGGTTGCAGGAATCAAAATTTTATGGTTTGGTCCCACAATTAATCTGGCTATATGCGGGATAATTAAACCCACAAAACCAATCACTCCTGATACAGACACTAATACACCCGTAATTAAAGATGTAATTAAAAACAGCGCCCTTTTTATTTTCTCGATTTCTATACCTAAATGAACCGCCTCTTCTTCACCAATGCTAATGGCATTTAAATCTTGGGCAAAAATAAATATCAGGATAATACCCAAGATAACAATGCCTGCGACCATGAAAAGAAGCTTGAGCTCGTAAATCTGTAAACTACCTAATAGCCACCACATCATCCCGTGCATAGCTGGATTACTAGATATGGACACCAGAAATATAATTAATCCAGAAAATGCTATCGCTACAATAACTCCAGCCAAAATTAGGGATTGAACAGGGATCCGGTTTCCTTCTTTAGCTAAGATATAGACTAAAATTATACTTAAGAGTGCGCCGAAAAATGCCACAAAAGGAAGATATATGCTGGAAATACCTAAAATTATTGCAACAATCGAACCCAATCCTGCCCCACTTGAAGTTCCTAAAAGATATGGTTCAGCAAGGGGGTTTCTTAAAATAGCCTGAAGTACTACACCACAAACGCCCAGACCGGCCCCCACTAAAATCCCTAATATGACGCGTGCCACTCTTAAATATAAAATTGGCTGATATTCCTTAGAAAATAATTTAAAAATAGGAATATTTATAGAACCTTTGGAAATACCTAATAATATTGCAGCTAATAAAATTATACTAAGAAATAAAATTTTTATTTTTGTGCTCATTTTGGATATAGCCTCTTATAAATCTCTTCAAGACCCTCGGTTAATCTTGGTCCTGGCCGCAAAAATAAATCCGGATTTATATCATTATATACACGATTATTTTTTACTGCGTTAATTCCTTTCCAGCCAAAGCGCTCGCCAACTTTTGTCTGGTTATCTTTGCCAGACATATAACCCAAAATAATACGATCAGGGTTACGTGCTATTACTTGCTCAGGACTAAAATAACTATAAGGCCTTTTTGTATCATAGGCGATATTCATACCACCGGCTAAAATAAGTAGTTCATTGATAAAAGAGTCTTTGCCTGCAGTCATTAGAGGGTCATGCCAGATTTCTACAAAGACCTTTGGTCTTTTTTCTTGAGGAATTAACTTAATCTTTGAGTTAATCTCTTCAATCTTTACCTTCATCTTCTTAATCAACTCTTCTGCTTCCTTTTCTTTATGAGTAAGGCAAGCAATATCTTTAATGGAAATAAATAATTCATCTATATTTACTGGATCACTCACATAAACTTTTAAGTTTAGCTGCCTTAGTTCTCTGACTGCAGGCGCCTGTTCAAGACCTGTGCAGAATATAATATCCGGTTTTAAAGACAAAATCCTTTCTATATTTGGCTGACTGAAGGTGCCTACTTTTTCTTTTTCTCTAGCTTTTGGCGGATAGTCACAAAATGCACTTACCCCAATTATTTCTTCATCTAGGTCTAGTGCGAATAATATTTCTGTTGTCGAAGGCGCAAGGGAAATTATTCTTAATTTGGGAACTTCTGCAGAAAAGGATTGGATATTAACACAGAGAAAATTTGTTAAAATAAAACTAATTAACAAAAACTGTTTCTTCATACACTAAAAATAAAAAACCCCGAAAGCAGCGCTTCTTGCAAAACGCACCTTCGGGGTATACCCTGTTTCTTTCGCCCTTCCTGCCTGCCGGTAGGCAGGCTGGTCTGTCCGCGGACCAAGATTTGGCTTGGACTTTATTATATGGGTTTGAGGTTTTCTGACTTAAAGGATCACCCTACTCTCCTTACACCTTCCCACCCAACATCAAATTGAGCAGTGGCATTATCTGCAAGGATTTCGTCCCCTTCTACAGCAGCGGGACTGTGGCCGCTTTTACGGCCTTCCCTAAACCCATATAACCTTAAACTCTAAATAATCAAAAGAACTTTTCGTTGGCTTATTTTAATTTAAATTAATTTTTATGTCAAGTGAAATTTTTAAAACTCAATGCCTCTTCTTGCCTTTACCCCTTTTTTATAATAATGTTTTACTTCCTTTATTTCACTTACTAAATCCGCTAACTGTAAAACCTTAGGGTGGGCATTGCGGCCGGTCAGGATTAATTCTAAGTTTTTAGGCGCATCCTGAAGCATAGCGATAACATCTTTTATTTCTAAAAGTTTAAGATTTAAGGCTATGTTAATCTCATCCAATATAACCATACCGTAAATTCTTTTAGAGATAATATTCTTTATTTTTTTAAAACCGATTCTTGCCAATTCTATATCCTTTTGGTCAGGCCGTTTTTTGATAAAACACTTCCTTCCCAGCTGTTCAACTTTTATATTCTTAATCTTTTTTAAGGCATTTAGCTCGCTGTAACTCGCCCCTTTTACAAACTGGCCTATATATACTCTTAAACCCGCGCCTGCTGCTCTTAATGCCAAGCCTAAAGCAGCAGTTGTCTTTCCTTTACCACGACCGGTATATACCTGTATCAACGCACTATCACCTGCCAGCTCATTATGCCCAATTTGCAAAGGGCCAGAACTATTAAACCTGCTCCCAATACTCCTGCAACTATTGCCATAAATGCGTATCTGAATCTAATCTTAAATAATGAAGCTGCTATTACGCCACTCCAGGCTCCGGTCATCGGTAGCGGTATAGCTACAAATATAGCCAAACCCAAAGCCTCATATTTTTGTATAACATCTGCTTTCTTCTTAGTGCGTTCAAAGACCCAGTCAAAAAAACGCGACCAGAGCCTAAATTTCCTGAGTCTATTAGAAACCGGTTCCAATAAAAAAAGCGCCGGCGCAACAAAACTGATATTTGCTAAAACCGCCAACCAGAATGCCTTAGATAAAGACAGACCATAATACAATCCTAAAGGGATAGCGCCTCTTAGTTCCGATATTGGTAAAATCCCAAAAATGATTACTACGTATTCCTTGGGCAGTTCCTTTAGCCAGTTTATAAGTATATTAGGCATCAGTAATTGTTTTTACAGCCGTATTTACCGACTAAAGGCACAAAGATACAACCACATATCTCTATGGATTCTAATTTACCCTTTTTCTTTTCTACCGCAGTTAAGACCTGACTGAAACTTTCACCCAATGGTAAAATGAGCTTACCCGATTCCTTTAGTTGTTCAGTTAGAGGTAAAGGAATGCGGGGACTGGCAGCGGTAATAATAATCCTATCAAAGGGCCCCATTTCCGGCCAGCCCAAAGTTCCGTCACCCACCTTTATCTTAATATTCTTATAACCCAATTCATTGACTACGGCTTCTGCACTTTCGGCAAGATTTTTAAACCTCTCTACACTATAAATCTCTTTAGCTAATTCTGCTAAGATTGCTGTTTGGTAGCCGGAACCGGTTCCTATTTCTAAAACCTTTTCCTCGCCACGTAAATCCAAGCATTCAGTCATCAGGGCCACAATGTATGGTTGAGATATAGTTTGTCCTTCGCCAATAGGCACAGGAAAATCCGCATAAGCACTCATCACCACATCCTCGGGGATAAATTTATGCCGCTGGACTTTATAAAAGGCATCTAAAACCCTTTTGTTTTTTATGCCGCGGGGGATGAGTTGTTCATCAACCATTCTTTTTCTTAAAAGATCCCAGTCCATATAATTCCTTAATTATAAATCTTACAAATCTTAAAGTATCAACAAAAGGATTAATCTGGCTTTTTTCTCCATTGTATATAGTCCTTATGGGTATTGATTCCACCTTAAAACCCAGGCGCGATGCCTTAATTAGTAGTTCCGATTCTATTTCGTATTTAGATGTGCCAAGATTCAATTTTTCTAAAACCTTTGTTTTTATGAGGCGCAGGCCGCACTGCGTATCAGGAATCTCCTGTTTGGTAATCTTTGATATAAGCCAAGACATAAACTTATTAGTAATAAGCCTTACCCAGGGCATATTTCTTATTTTGGACATACGGTTACCAATAAAAATTTCACTATTTGAATATGTAGCCAGGCGGATAAAATAAGGTATATCCGAAGGCAGATGCTGGCCGTCGCCGTCCATAGTAATTACCGCATCAAAATTATTGCTTAGAGCATAATTAAAACCCTTAATCAAAGAAGCCCCCTTGCCCTCATTGACCCTGTTCCTGAAGACAACAGCGCCGTTGTTCGTAGCGACCTGCGGGGTATTGTCATATGAGCCATCGTCAATAATCACAACCTCTAGATTTTGCTCCCGAATCTGTCTTATAAGTTCCCCGATGGTCTTAGCTTCGTTATAGGTAGGTATTATTACGCAGGTATTCATATTTTATTAATCCAGAATCTCCTGAACATATACCACTGTTCAGGATAACTTCGGATATAATCTTCAATAATAGTTTTATAGCGGATTATTAATTCTTGCAAGTATTTCTTATCGTTATTGGAAATCGCACCCTCTAGGGGTTTTCCTATCCTTAAGGTAAATTTATCGTCTTTGTCTCTTAACATAAACGCCGGGACAATGGGCGCCCCGGTTTTTAAACAAAAGGCTGCTGGGCCCTCAGGTAGAAATGTGAGTTTGCCAAAAAAATCCAGCACTATACCCTTTTCTGTAAAATCCCTGTCGCCTGCCAGAGCCACTATTCCATTATCTTTTAAAATGTTCAAGCATCGCCTGACCGCCCTGCCCAAAGGTATAACCTTTATGCCCTTAAGTTGCCTTTGAAAATTAAAAAAATTATTTACGTTTTTATGCTTGTGAGGCAATGCCACTATCCATAAAGGATATCCCAAAACGGCAAATACCACACTACCTAATTCCCAGTTTCCAATATGGGCGCTTAATATAATAGCGCCTCTGCCCTTAGAAAGCGCCTCGTCAATATAATGGATGTTTTCTAACAGGATATTCTTTTTTATATATTCGTTATCTATTTTTGAAAAGCGGAAGAAATCTACCAGGTATTTCGCGAAGTTTCTGAACATCCGTATTCTTATTCTGTTGATCTCCCTGTCGGATTTTTCCGGGAATATCGCTTTCAGGTTTTCCTTAACAGCTAACCTGTCCTTGTCAGCGACTATATAATGTAAATCCGATACAAACACCGCTAATTTATAAGCTATCTTTAACGGAAAGTGCAAAGCGATAAATTGGCCGATTTTATAGAGTATATAGTTAAGCATTATTTTTATGGTATAGGAAAGTATAAAACACTTTCTCAAACCATCTGAAAATTACTTAAAAGTTATCGTGAAGCAATTTTCTTGCAAAGTTCAAGCAATAAGGCAGCTATATCTAAACTGGCATTGGGCTTACTGAGGCGTCCGGCAGATTCAGAAAAGTACTTTAATTTAGCAGGGGATGATAATAAGGCTTCCATAATCCGGTTTATATCTTTCGGATTATCCACTTTTATCGCCGCCTCCTTTCCCGTAAGATAAGCAGTATTATTTGTCTCCTGTCCGGGGATGGGCTTGACAATAATCATGGGAATTTTTTTTGCCAATGCCTCTGCGGTAGTGACTCCGCCGGGTTTGGTGATGATAACATCCGCAATGCCCATTATTTCTTCGATATTATTTATGTATCCGAAAAGCAAAATTCTCTTTTTGTATTTTTTAATCTTTCTTTTTAAAGAGTTATAAAGTTTTTTATTGATACCGGTGACGATTATTTCCTGAAACTCTTTTTTTACTTTTTCCAGGGATTTTACGATGGTCTTTATAGGCCCTAATCCTTGGCCGCCGCCCATAATCAGGACGGTAAATAAATTGGGGTTAAGCCCTAGTTTATGCATTACCTTATTTTTTAAAACGTTTTTGTTAAATTTAGGGTCAATAGGAATACCTAAAGATTTTATTTTATGAGGCGCTACCCCCTTTTTTATTAAACGTAGCATCACTTCCTCTGAGGGCGTAATGTAATAATCTATGTTATCGTATATCCAATATGAATGTGGCACATAGTCAGTAAGAATAGCTAGCAATGGAATATCGGAATTATAGGTCTTTTTGAAATCCGCAACCATACCGCAGGGAAAAGCCTGAGTGCAGGCAATGGCGTCTGGCTTGAATCCATCAAAGAGATTTTTTAATTTTGGTGAGTTAAATTTGTGGATACTTTCTTTAATCTTCTCTATTTTTTGTGCCACAGCAGGGTTATCATAAAGGTAGTTCCAAACTCCGGGAGTCCTTTTGATTACGCCCATATAAATCCGGTTAACGATTTTTTCTGAGGTAGGATTAGTATAATTGAAGACATTGATATTCAAGACTTCGGCGCCAGGAGACAAAATTTTTATGGCTTTTTCAACAGCTAAAGTAGCGCTGTGATGCCCGGAGATTTCTGAGATATACATTAAGATTATGCGACCCGAAGAAGACATAATCAGCTAAATTTTACCTTCCTGATATAGCTCAACCATGACTGATGCAACTTGTGGTTCAAATTGTTGGCCGCCAAGTGACTTTATCTCTTCAATTGCCTTTTCTTTGGATAGTGCGCGTCGGTAAGGCCTATCAGTGATCATAGCATCAAAGGCATCTGCTACCGAGATTATTGAGGCAATCAAAGGTATCTGATTGCCTTTTAAGCCTTCTGGATAACCGGCGCCGTCGTACCTTTCGTGATGATACTTTACGCCTAATATGGCATCGCCGAGTTCCTGTATCGGCTCAAGGATTTTTACGCCGATAAGCGAATGTTCCTTGATGAGCCTTCTTTCCTCATCAGTTAGTTTTTCTTCTTTGTTTAAGATAGATTCGGGAATACCAATTTTTCCAATATCATGGAGGAGTCCGGCAATATAAAGATGCTCCAGGAATTTATCATCCACTGCCTTTATATTTTTTTGCTTAAAGACCTTGGCAATCATAAGGCTTAAATCGGTGACGCGGCTAATATGGCCCCAGGTATAATGGTCTTTAGCATCAATAGCCGCAGCCAAGGCCATAGTGGTATGGATAAAAAGCTGATTTTTCTTTTGCAATTCTAATTCTACGTCTTTAAATAGCTGGGCATTTCTGATGGCCATGGCTACATCTGAGGCTAAGGCCACAAGAAAATCCAACTCTTCTTGTAAAAATCTCTGGCCATCCTGTTTGCTTCCCATTAATAATATCCCCAGTAAATCATCTCTAAAATAGGTAGGGATACAGGCAATTGCTTCAAATATCTCCATTTGATATAAAGCACTCTTTAGAAGTTGCTTTACATCATCTTCCATATCTTTATCTAATAATTTTTGTGCCTCTTCGTAAACCATGGCTCCATCGTTAAAAAGGTCTCTATCTTTGCGTTCTCTAAAGAAACGAACCAAGGGGTTATCTGCATCCATACGGGCAAATCCTGCAGGTATCTTTAGGCCTAGGCGCCCCCGTGAAAAAGTTAATATATAAGTATCTTTTTCTTTATGATGTAACAGTATGCCTGCGTGTTTTAATTTTACTTTTTGCACAATCATACGCACAATCATCTTGATTAAGACATTGGGGTCGTGAATAAGAATCATGCTTTTTGCAGCATTTTCAAGTTCTTTTTTATAATCTATAGCCATTTTCGTCTTAAGGTTTTACTCCGTTTAATATTGTAGTAACCAACTTTTCTAACTCATCTAATTTCAATGGCTTATGAATATAGTCCAGAGAGCCATACTCGCGGCATTTATCAAAGGCCTTTTCTTCTTCCGGCTCTTTACCGGTGACCATTATGACTTTGGCATCTTTATCTTTTTCTTTTATACGTTTCAGGGTCTCAACTCCATCCATACCTTTCATTTTGATATCCAGCAGGATTAAGTAAGGCTTTTGTTTCTCCACTATATCTATTGCCTCTTCGCCGCTGGAGGCGGTAATAACTTCTATAGCGCGCTTCTGAAAAAAATTCGCCGCAAATTCCCTCACGTCTATTTCATCATCCACGATTAATAATTTTGGCATTTTATATCCTCCTTATTTAGCTATAGCCAATTCTATAATGAACCTTGTGCCTACTTTATATTGCGATTCAAAAGCGATCTTTCCCTTATGAAGTTCAGCAATAATCCTTCTGATAACATATAAACCAAGCCCTGTGCCTTTACGGGATGAGGTCTTGGTGGTAAAAAAGGGGGTGAAGATTTTTTTGCTGTCTTGCTCTTTTATACCTATGCCGTTATCCTCTACCACAATTTCCAATACGCCCTCTTCTATTTTAGGATGGGTAGAAATAACAATTCTACCGCGATAACCTTCTTCTTTCAATAGCTCGCGGCGCTCCACAATTGAGTCATAGGCATTATCAATAAAATTAAAAAAGACCTCTATTAACTGCGCCAGATTTCCTTTTATCTTTGGGGTATCTTTGGGATAATCCCGTACAATATCAAGCTCAGATAGCCTTACCTTATATTGAACCATATCTAATGTGCCGTCGATGATTTGATCCAGGGTTAGTGTTTCAAAGGCCTTATCCTGCGGCCGGCTATATTTTAACATGCCTTTTACTACTTCTGCCCCCTGCATTACATTTACCTTTACCCGCTCAAGGGCATGGTTTATCTGGCCAATCATCTCTTTTACCTCAGGAGTGCATTTAGAGGTATTTGTCATTTTTATGGTATCAATAGTATCGCCGGCAATAAGAGAAAGCGCATAAAAGCGGTTGTTTATCTGGTGCGAGAGTCCGTCAGCCATTGTACCTATTGTAGCCATTTTTTCTGCGTGGGCGATCTGCTCCTGCATTTTTTTGGTCTCATTGTAGAACTGGGCATTCTCTATTGCTAAAGCGGACTGGCTGGCCAAGACCTGAAAGACATTCAGGTCCTCAGGGGTGTATATCTGGCCGGAGATTTTCTCTCCTAAGACAATAAAGCCCATAAACCTATCTTCCAGGAAAATGGGGATGATTACCGCGGCTGTAAGCAGGCGCATATTTTTTTCCAGATGCTTATAAGTAGCGTCCTTGGAATCAAGCATCAGGTGTTTTATCTCTTCGTAAATCAGCGGCTCGCGCTTAAAGACAATCCAATTTACTAATGGGTTATCAGGAGTTAGCTTGGGAATACCTACCCTTCCCTTATCTCGGCTGACTACAAGGATATATTCGTCAGTTTCACGGTTATAAAGATATATTGCGATATAGGCTATTTTGACGGTCTTGGTAACAATATGTGTAATCAGGCTAAGTAATTTCCTTAAATCACGAATACGCGTCATACCCAAAGAGGCCTGTTTTAGAATATCTTGATAACGTCTCTGTTCTCTATGCAGTCTTTCTTCTGCTTTACCTTGGAGATATATGTAGATAAACGGCCCTAGAGTGGCTAAAGCAGCCATCAGGCCCAAAGGTAACATCCACCAATTCGCACCAGACATTCCGATAAGCCAGCCTTTTAGCCATAAAGCTAAGGCAAAAGGAAACCCTAAAACCAAGGTATAGACTGCGATAAATATTCCGGTGCGGGTAATGATAATCTTGATGTCCATAAGACGGTATTTGATAATCGCGTAGGCGGTGAAGGAGAGATATAATAAAGGGGCTGTAGAATCTATTGCCATCCAATTCTTATTCCCTAACAATGGTAATATAACATCTACTAAAATACCAAAAATTCCTGTGGAAATAAAACCAGTAGCAACGTATTTGATTTGCAACTTTTTAAGCCCCTGTGATATTCTATAATATTTAACAAATACAAAAACAGTGTATATTATAAATAAGGTCATATAAGCAGACCAAAAATAAAAAATGATTCCATATGTCCCTTCAAAGGTACCTAACTTTACACTTATAATTTCTTTAATGAACAATTTAGTGAAAGATAAGATAAAAAATAGCGAGCCAATGGCCCAGTAAACAACTTTTCTAATTTTACTTACACTATTTCCGCAAAATTCCGATGTAAAAATAAGTACGCTAGGAAATAATAATGATCCCAAAGCATAAACATTTCTCGCCAAAAAATGACTGTTAGTAAGCCCCATAAAGAAATTGTCCAGAATCCAAAAAGAGAACAATGTTGAAGTTATGGCAAAGGATTTATTGATTTTACTACGGGGATTTTTTGTGTAAACAAATATGCCTAAAACTAAAGCATAAGTAGATGTAATTAAGAAGATTATTCCCAACATATGTTTAAATTATATTTAATAACTTACTTACTTTATAAAAATTCTCTAAGAGATTATCTATCTGCGCATCATTATGTAAACTCATTACTGTGAATCTAATTCTTGCTTTATTCTTTTCTACTGCCGGCCACCTCACACAAGGAGCAAAAAACCCTTTTTCAAAAAGCATATGAGCAAATTTAATGGCTTTTTCTTCATCGCCTATCAAAACAGGAATAATAGGAGTTTGGCTATTTAAGGTGTTATATCCTAATTTCTTAAAACCTTCGCGTAATCTTTCGGTGTTCCTCCATAATCTATCCCTTAAGGAATTATTTTCTTGAGCTTCCTGTATTGCCGCTAAAACCGCGCCCGCTATAATTGGAGACATTGCCGTAGCGAATATATAGGTCCTTGCGGATACTCTAAGATAATCGACCAGCTCTTTACTCCCAGCCACATATCCTCCGGAAGCTCCTAATGCTTTACTAAGCGTCCCCATTTTAATATCTACTTCATTATCCAAGCCAAAATATTCGGCTGTGCCGCTTCCTCTTTTCCCTAATATTCCAGTTGCATGTGCATCATCAATCATCACTAAGGCATTATATTTCTTAGCAAGTCTTACTATATCAGGTAAAGGCGTTATATCTCCATCCATACTGAAAATTCCATCAGTAACTATCAATTTTCTCCAGTTTCTGTATTTCTTTAATTTTTTTTCAAGGTCCTCCATATCGCAATGCTTATAAACGACTACCCTAACTTTGCTTAATCTGCAACCGTCAATGATGCTTGCATGGTTTAATTCATCACTTAGAACCACATTCTTTGTCCTAAGAACAAAGGAAAGTGGTTTCACCTCTATCGGATTCATTACTGCCTGAATTGTCCCTACATTGGCCATATAACCTGCTGTAAATGTTATAGCGCTTTCGGTATGCTTAAATTCAGCTAATTTTTGCTCAAGTTTTTGAAATATCTCCAGATTTCCCGAAAGTAACCTCGAGCCACCTGAGCCTACCCCATATTCCTTTGCCGTCTTTATTGCACCATTTATCAATTTCTCTGAAGCAGCCAATCCCAAATAATTATTGGAACAGAAAGATAAAACTTTTTTGCCATTTATTATAACTTCTGGTAAAGAAGGACTAGATATGATTTTAACATCGGGATATAAACCATGATTATTTATAAAGCCTAAAACTTCTCTAATTTTTTTCATTGTTTCCTTGTATTTAAATTATAAGCATAATCATAAAAATTCAAAGCAAACAAAACAGGCATGATAGAGACTTCTTTGTGCTGCCAAAGACTTTTTAGAATCATTATTTTTATTTTTTTGGGGATCGTAATATTGAAAATTATCTTTAAAGTAAAGATAATCCTTCCTTTTGTAAAAAGCTTTCTAATGCGTTTGTCTCTTACCAGCACACCTTGATCCCACAATTTATAAAGTCTTCTAAAGATATTATCGTAAGAATAAATACTGTTTAACAAGGCATCTCTATTTCTATAAATATATTCTTTAGCCATCTTGGTCTTAAAGCATACATATTCACCATTAAACCTCCACCATTCCTTCGATATTAATCTATGCTCTTTTTCCAATGTCTGATAAAGCGAAGTTCCGGGTGACGGAGTCAGAATATTAATCATAGAGAATGCGATATTGTTTTCATTGATAAACCTGGATGTGGTTTCGAAAATATCTTTATCATCGTTATCGCTTGCAAAAATGAAAGAGGCAAATACTGCAATTCCATGGGAATGTACTTTATCAATTATTCTTTTGTACTCTTCTACTCGATTTATTTTGCTCTTTCCCATAGAGTCTAAACTTTTTTGAGACACTGACTCAAAGCCAATAAATATTTCTCTGCAACCTGCCTGATACATTAAGTCCAACATTTCTTCATCTTCTAATCCGCTTACAGACGCCTGAGCCCACCATTTTACTTTATAAGGAGGGAGTTTATAAAAAAACTCTCTCGCATAATTTCTTAAGGCCAAAATATTATCATCAACAAAGAAAAATGTTTTTTTTCTTTCCAAATTTCTTAAAATATCGATTTCTTCAAGTACTCTATTTATCTTTTTGTGTCTATATTGTCTCCCATTAAATACTTTTACCGAGCAGAAATCACAATCGTAAGGACAGCCGCGGCCGGTTTGAATAGGAAATATAGGATATGAGGTAAATTTTAGTAAATCCCATCTGGGTATGGGGGCATTGGTTAAATCCGGAAATCTGGGTGCGCGATAAAACTTCTCTAGTTTTTTCTTCTGGGCATCACTCACCACCTGTTTCCATATCTCTTCTGCCTCTCCGATTACTACCGAGTCGGAATGTTGAATTGCCTCTTCAGGAAGCATGGAAACATGGATTCCGCCCATTACTACTGGCACGCCTCTTTTTCTATATTCATCGGCAATCTCGTAAGAACGCGGTATCACGCAAGTCATACCGGTAATGCCAACCAAATCTACCTTTTCCTCAAAATCTATTGACTCAATGTTCTCATCGGTTAAGACAACTTCCGCATCAGAGGGCGTGAGGCTCGCCAAGGTAGGCAAAGCCAGAGGTGCTCCTCCTGCTTTTCTGCCGGTTAGCTTACAAAGAGTTTTTAAATCCCAGAAGCTCTCCCCCCATTCAGGCTTTCTTGCCGGTGCGATGAGTTTTATTTTCATGCTTTAAATTTTTGGCTAATTCTCTGAAACACTTTGGTATAAACCTCTTTGCGATGCCCGATTTTTAAGATAATTATCTCGTTGCCACTAATCCTATAAATGACTCTATAGTCACCCACGCGTAATTTCCGATGGCCCTTTAGGCTTTGTCTTAAGGGCTGGCCAAAGAGAACAGGGTCAAATAACAACCTCTCTTCGATAGCCTTACGTATAGAATCTTTTATATTCTTGGGAATTTTGGGAAGGTCGTATTTTAAAATATCGGGATGATATACCAGTTTATAGGCCATTGGCTATGACCAGACCTCTTTATGGCTTAAAGCCGATTTCTTATTTAAAGATGCTTCTCGTTTATCGGCCTCTTTTGCCCAATAGGCATCCTCGCAATATTCAATGGCCTCTCGAATTAAATCTCTTGCCTTCAATGATAAAGAAGTGCCGTCCCTCTTGGCAAGATGCTGTATGGCTGAATAAAGCGGTGGTTCCAAAACTACATTTAAACGCGGATTTTTAGTAGACATTTTTCACCTCCAAATATAGTGTATCACTTATGATACACTTTGTCAAGAGAAATTGAATATCTTCCTTTTTCTTTTCATTTGGGCGTTATTTTTTATCTTAAGAATCTCTTCGGCAGATATTGCTTTTTCGTGACTAGTAAGGCCGGAAATTTCAAACCCATGCTTTGCTCCCAGATGCATAACCTCTCTTATTTTATAAATATCGCTATCCTTGCCTAAAGAATAATTTTCATATTTTCGTTCCAATGCCAAAATCATCGGCTCAGCCATGCAGGGATAACATAAACCTTCGGGCAACCCAAAATCAAAATTAAATTTTACGTTACCCGGAGGCCTGATGGCGACGCCGTCAATAACTAAAATATCTTCTCTTGCCTGGGCAGTTATCTTTCTAGGGTAAGAGGCATCAAAAATGATTGTGCCCGGCTTTAACTTATTAATATCAAAGTCAGAAGGCAGATGATTGGTAGCGACTATTACTATGCCCACTTTATTTAAGACGCCAGAAATATTCTGAATAATCGTTACTTTTTTGCGTTTTTCTTTAGGTAACTCTGCTAAAAGTAACTGCAGTTTTTCTTTATTACGGCTGGTTACATAACTACCGCCCACAAAATGGCTTAAAATTTCAAAGCAGTATTTACCGATACTCGAAGTTACTCCCAATAACAATATATTAGTCTTTTCTAAGTCCATCTCCATAATATCTACCGCTCTTAATATGGATTCCGGGATTGTGGCTAAGGTGTAATACGAACCCGTAGTTAACGGCCGGTTGACTATTTTGGTTAAATCCAGCCCCTTATTTCCGCTAAACGCAGTATAAGCAGTGAGGCCGATTATTTTTGGGCTTAAACTATGGGCTAATTTTAGAGTCTCCAGGACCGCTTTCATTACTTTACTTGGGCTTAAGGACACCATCTGGTCTAATAATAAAGGGCACATCACTAATGTGCCGTTTGCGGTTCTACCTAAGGGTGACCTCAAACCCTCTACCTCCGCTGCCTTAAAAGGAGACATCCACTCTAAGAGCTTACGCACAAGTGCTACGGGTTTACGCTTCATCCCCGGCTCGTATTTATGCAGGAGCTCTTCGCTGGTAGGATGGATTATTAAGGCATAATCATACATTCTTTTTCTCTACCTTATTTTTTATTGCGTGAAGCATTCCCAATAATCCGCGTCGCGCTTTAGCCTCTAATGCCTTACCCACATATTTCTCTAATACCGGTATTCCCCAGTCAACCTCTAACTTTATAGATAGTTTTATACTATTATGTGAAGGCTGGATTAACCAGTAACCTTGATATTCTTTGTAGTTACCTTCAAGCATATTGAATTTTACTTGATAGTTAGCCTGATCAAAAAAATCTTCTTCTTTCCAATATACAGGGGCGCCATCTATTTCGGTTTTCCAAGCCGTAATAATCCTATCTTCACTTATGCGTTTAATGATATTTAAGCTTTTCACATCTCGCATAAAGCGAGGAAAGTCCTCCATATTCTTTATCACCTCAAAGACTTCATTCTTCGATCCTTTAATTATAACTGAAGCTTCAATTATAGGCATATATGGTTTAGCATTAGTCTTTTAGATTACCGGCGCCTCGGGAACCCAGACCTCAAAGCCGTGTTTAACCGCCAAATTTGCAATCTCTTCTAATTTATCCAGATTAATATTTTCTCCCAAAGAATAACTTACAAAGCGCTCGGCAAAAGTCAAAAGTATAACCTCGGCTATGGAAGCGGTAACTATATTTGTCGGATAAGGAAGTTTGATTAGGCCGCCTTTGATAAAATGCGCTTTATGACTTTGTTTAACTTTTCTATTCATATTTTTAGAACCGGATAAGTCACAGACAATAGCATTAGGTTTAAATTCATTTATATCTAATAGACCTTCAGGAATCTCGGTAATAATTACTATATCTGCATTTTTGGCTGCTTTATGTATATCATCTTCTATAGTTATTTCAATAGGGCTTAACTGTTGTATTGCTTCTTTGAGCCGTGCTAATTTATCTCCGTGTCTGTCAGTAATAATTATTTTTTTGACATATTCAGACAATTTTCTTGCGCATAAGGAACCCACTGTATCACTTGCTCTAATTACCGCCAAGGTAGATTCTTTTAGGTCTATATTCTTGCTTTTTGCCATCCTGTATATCGCCTCGAATACAGACCAAGCAGTAAGTGCGCTGCCGCAAGTAACCGGTATTTTTAGGTTTTTGGTAATTTCACGTTCCTTATCCATTGCCGTAGAACTAAATCCTACGAGTCCTAAGATTGAAGCATTCAAGCGTTCGGCAATTTGACCAGCAGAAATAATCTTATTCAAAACGAAATCCTGGCCTAATTCTGCTATCTGCTTAGGCAGTAAAGGACAGGTGATAAGATAGCCCTGTATTTCTTTACCTTGGCTGGAACGCATGTGAACCTTAAAAGGCGGTAGAACCTTTAAGCAGGATTTTATTAAAAAGTCCGGCATTATCCTAGTTATAGGCCAGAAATCCCTTATTTGTTGAATATTATTTGGATGAACTAACAAAGCAAAGGTTTTCATCTTTTCTGCTTTATCGATTAATTTTTATCCAGAACAGCCCTTTGGTGGTTATAAACTAGTTTCTCCCTTATCCATTTCTCGATGTATTTCTTGTGGAATCTCCAATCCGTCCCAATTTTAAATGCGGGGATTTTTCCTTCCCGGGCATATCTGTGGACGGTGAGTGTATGGAGCTTAAGGTAATCCGCCACCTCTTTTGCTGTCATAATCTCTCTATCTTTTTTAGCCATTTCCATCACCTTAAATCTCTCTTTTTATTTTTTGATATTTCAAAACGATATATATTTTAACATATCTACGATAATTATATATATACAAATAAAGCTACATATTGTCAAGTAATATTTAGAGTAATAAGTTTATATAAATTGGGATAGGCGTGTTGTATTATCCTTCAATTATAGCTAATACTTCACCCACGTTAACCGTGTCGCCTTCGTGAAAAAGAATTTCCGTGAGGGTTCCTGAGCAAGGGCTGGGTAGATTAAAGGTGGCTTTGTCGGTGGTAAGTTCTACGAGGTCATCCTTTTCATTGACCTTCTCGCCCTCCTTGAAATACCAGTAAGAGACCGTGGCTTTCTCAATTCCCTCTCCTAATTCGGGTAAGACAACTTTGGTCATCGAAAACCTCCTGGATTAAAAAAATCTCCTTAAATTTCTGGATCAGACTTCTTTTTAAGCTCTCAATCTCAATATTCCTACCTAATACCGTCTCTAGCGCGGTCATTTCTATATCCATACCGCAGGACCTGAGCAACTTAAAATTATTCAGATCATCTTTTTTAATATTTATACTTAGCCCGTGGAAAGTAATCCAGTTTTTAATAGCAATTCCTATAGAGGCAATTTTTTGCCTGTTTACCCATACGCCTGTTAAGCCATTGCATCTGGCGGCCCTAATTCCAAAATCCGATAAGAAATGTATGACTACCTCTTCCAATTGTCTTAAGAACCAATTTATATCTTTTTTAAAATGATTTAAGTTAAATACAGGATAAGCCATAAATTGTCCGGGGCCATGATAAGTTACATCTCCTCCACGCTCTATCTCATATATCTGTATACCTTTATTTTTTAATTCCTGCTTGGAGGCTAAAATATTTTTCTTATCGGCTAATCTTCCCAAGGTAATTACCGGGGGGTGTTGGCATAAGATTAGGGTCGATATTGAGGAACCTGTCTTTAAATCCGTAAATAATTTTCTTTGAAACTGCCAGGCTTTTTGAAAATCCACCAATCCTAAATCAAATACCCTGAATTCCATGCCTTTCTTTTAGTGTATCACTTATAGATTCAGATAATGTGGGGTGAGCAAATATGGTATCCTGGATTTGCGAGATTTTAAGATGAGCGGTTTTGGCTAAGGTTAAAATACCGATTAATTCGGTTGCGCGCGGCCCGATTATTGATGCACCTAAGATTTCTTTAGTTTTCTTGTCAGAAATTATTTTCACAAAGCCTTCTGTTTCGTCTAAGATACGCGCCATACCCGAGCCTAAAAAATCGAATCTATTTATGCCTATTTCTCTATTTTGTGTTTCTTCTTCTCCTAAACCTACACTGGCTATCTCTGGATCAGTGAAGATACAATTAGGAACGCTTGAATTATCTGTTTTTTTAGGGTTATTTGGATGCGCGATATTCTCTGCAGCGATGCGGCCCTGATAACTGGCAAAATGGGCAAGCATAAATTTTGCGGTGCAATCGCCTGCTGCATAGATATTGGGAATATTTGTTTTAAGGTATTCATCAACGGCTATCCTGCCTTTTTGCAGATTTAGGCCGATTTTTTCTAAACCCAACCCTTCTGTTTCAGGAACCCTGCCAATACAGAGCAGAGCTAGTTCATAATCTTTTAATTCTAAGGTTGTCGCATCCGTATTTGTGCTTACATTAATACCTTTCTTTTTAAAAATGGTTTCCAGTTTTTTTGCTATTTCTTTATCTGTGCCGGGCAGCAATTGAGGCATCTTCTCTACAATAGAAACGCGGCTGCCTAAAATAGAAAATAAATTCGCAAATTCGCAGCCGATGACTCCGCCGCCTATAACAATAAGAGTTTTAGGGATTTCTTTTAAGTTTAAAAGTTCATCGCTGGAAATAATCTTTTTTGCGTCGAATTTCAGGTTTCCAAGTTCCAGGGGTTTTGAGCCTGTGGCAATGAGAATAAATTTTGTCTTTATGTTCTGATTTCCTACCCTAACTTCTTCATTTGATAGAATCCAAGCCTCTTCGTTTAAAAAATCAATCCCCTTTAGCATAAATTGCATGCTGCTATGCAACTGATGGATGATTCTGTCCTTTCTTTCCTGTATTTTTATAAGGTTTGCTTTCGGGGATTCAGTAATGTCAATACCGAAGCTTTGAGATTTCTTGGCGAGGGAATATATTTTAGCAGAATGTATGAGGGATTTGGTGGGAATGCATCCGCGGTTCAGGCAAGTACCGCCTAATTGTCCCTTTTCAATCAGCAAAACTTTTAATCCTAATTCTTTTGCTCTTAAAGCAGCGTTGAATCCTGCCCAACCCGCCCCAATTATTGCTAAATCATACATCTATTGTTATATGGTTATATTTTTATATTGTTCTTTAAGGTCGTTTGCAGATTTCAGGAATGCTTCCTTTTCCTGTTTACTTAAATCCAACTCTACGACTTGCTGGACTCCTCCTTTTCCTAAGCGGCAAGGAACACCAATGCAGACATCTTTAATTCCGTATTCGCCATTAAGATATGCTGACACGCCGAGTATACGTTTTTCATTTTTTATAATAGCCCTTATGATCTCGGTTACGGCTGCTGAAGGGGCAAATGAAGCGCTACCGCTGCCTAATAAAGAAACTATTTCTGCTCCTCTGCCTATAGTCTTTTGAATCAAGTTTTGTATGTTCTGTTCTTTTAAGAATTCATCAAGAGCAATACCTTTTATTTTAGTAAATCCGGGTAAAGGAAGCATCCCCTCGCCATGACATCCAATTACTATAGTCTCAATGTCTCCTGGCGGGATGTTTAATTCTTTGCTTATAAGATTGGCAAACCTTGCAGCATCTAAGGTGGCACCCATTCCTATGACCTTATCAGGCTTAAAACCGGTTACTTTTAAAGCTAGGCGGGTCATTAAATCTAAAGGATTAGCCACCATTATCAATATAGACTCCGGCGCCAGTCTTTTTATATTGAGGCATATATCTTTGATTATCTGTGCGTTTTTATTTAACAGATCCAGCCGGCTCATTCCGGGTTTTCTTGTCAAGCCAGCAGTGATAACAATAATATCTGAATCTTTTATCTCATTGATATCATCTGTGCCTTTTATTTTATAATTATATTTTAGGAGGGCTGAGGCGTCTTCTAAATCTAAACTCTTGGCCCCTGCCAGACCTTTGGCTATATCTACTAAAAAAATCTCTCCCATGCCCTCCCCAGCCAGACGCATTGCAGTTAAACCACCCACATTCCCCGCGCCAATTATAGAAATCTTCATTTTAACTTCTTAATAATAGCATCCGCCATCTCCTGAGTTCCTACTGCACTAGGGTCATCGCGATGGGTTTTAAGGTCATAAGTTACGTATTTCCCCTGCGCTAAAACTTCTTTTACCGCATCTTCCAATCTTTCTGCTGCTTTATCTTCTTTTATATATTTTAGCATAAGCACTCCGGATAAAATCATTGCCGCGGGGTTAACTAAGTTTTTGCCTTTATATTTTGGCGCTGCCCCATGCACCGCCTCAAATACTGCTAAATCCTCCCCTATATTAGCTCCCGGTGCCACTCCTAATCCGCCCACTAAACCTGCGCATAAATCCGAAATGATATCACCGTAAAGATTAGGTAATACCAAGACATCGTAATTGCAAGGTACCTTTACCAACTGCATTGCTAAATTATCCACGATTGCCTCTTCAAAGGTTAATTTAGCAGTATAGTCCGAAGCAACATCGCGGCTAGTTTTTAAAAATAATCCGTCGGTAAACTTCATAATATTTGCCTTATGCACAACCGTAACTTTTTTTCGATTAAATTTTAGGGCATATTCAAAGGCAAATCTTAAGATTCTTTCTGAGGCGAATTTAGAGATGGGTTTTATAGAAAGGCCGGAATCAGGGCGGATTTTCTTTTTAGTGTATTTTTCTATTTCCTGGATAATATTTTTTGTTTCGGGCCTGCCTTCTTCAAATTCAATGCCTGCATATAAATCCTCGGAATTTTCCCGGATTACAACCAAGTCGATATCTTTATAGCGACTATTTACGCCCGCATATGATTTTGCCGGCCTTAAGCAGGCATATAAATCTAAAATCTGCCTGATGGCCACATTTACGGAACGAAAGCCTTCTCCTATGGGAGTAATAATAGGGCCTTTTAAGGCGACTTTATTCTTTCTTATGGATTCTATAACCTTACTTGGTAGGACATCGCCAAATTTTTCCTGGGCAGTTTGTCCGGCAATAACCTCCTCCCATTCTATTTTGACTCCTGTGGCCTCAATACACCGCTTGGCTGCTTCAGTTACCTCTGGGCCGATACCATCACCGGGAATTAAAGTTATTTTATGTGCCATAGTTATTTAGGTTAAGGTTAAGGAGAATATTAACCTGCGGTAATCTAGCGTATTTCTTGTAATAGTTAACTATGCCGCCCTCTCTTAATAATTCCTGCATAAAATTTGGCAAAGGTTTAATTTTAAAATCAGTATTTTTAGTGAGGTCTAAAACCACGCCCCTGCCTAAATCAATCTGGAGGCTATCGTTCTCTTTTATTTTATCTGTATCCACCTCAATCAACGGCAGGCCGATATTAAAACCGTTGCGATAGAATATGCGCGCAAATGTCTTAGCTATTATAGCGGTAATTCCGCACTCTTTTATCACCAAAGGCGCCTGTTCTCTGGAAGAGCCCATGCCGAAGTTCTTACCCGCCACGATTACGGAGCTGCCGGGAATTATCTTTTTGGGGAATTCCGGGTCTATATCTTCCATAATATGCTTGGACAATTCTTTTATATCAGTTATAGAGAATTTGTATCGGCCGGAAATAATAAAATCCGTGTTTATATTATCGCCTAATTTTATGGCCTTGCCTTCTATTTTCATTATAGTTCCTTAAATTCTTCGGGATTTTTAACCTTGGACATCGCCACATCCAGGCTGATAAGTTGTTTCCTGTAGAGTTCCTTTAAAGATTTATCCATAGTTCTCATGCCGTATTGGCTGCCGGTTTGCATAAGCGTGGGAATCTGTTCAATTTCCTGTTCGCGAATCAGATTTTTTATACCTGCAGTACCAATCATTATCTCTGTAGCAAGCACGCGGCCTTGGCCGGAGGCACAGGGAAGTAGGAGTTGCGACATAACGCCCTGAAGGCAATCTGCTAACTGTAACTTTACCTGCTGTTGCTGATGGGGTGGGAATACGTCTATAATCCTTTCCACTGTCTGAGGCGCGTCGGGAGTATGTAGGGTTGCCAGAACCAAATGCCCGGTTTCTGCAGCAGTCAAAGTAGTGGATATAGTCTCTAAATCGCGCATCTCGCCTACCACAATAACATTGGGGTCCTGTCTTAATGCATGCCTGAGCGATTCCGCAAATGAATGCGTATCCGAATATACCTCTCTCTGTTTAATTACGCTTTTTTTGTTAGTGTGCAAAAATTCAATAGGGTCTTCGATGCATATTATAAGGCACTCCCTTTCGCTATTAATAAGGTCTATGATTGCCGCTAAAGTTGTGGTTTTGCCTACGCCGGTCGGCCCGGTAACTAATACCAAACCGTTGGATTTACGTGCTAAATCTTTGGCGATTGAGGGTAATCCTAAATCTTCTAGGGTAGGTATTTTTGAAGGCACGCGCCTCAAAGCCGCCTCTACCGAACCTCTCTGCATGTGGATGTTGACACGGAACCTGTCTAAAGAAGGAACAGCTAAAGAAAGGTCTAATTCTAAATTTCGCTCAAACATCTCTTTTTGCGGATTGGTTAAAAGGCCGTAAATCATTCTTTTTAACTCTGACTTTTCTAAAACTGCAAGGCTAGTACGTTTTAATTTTCCGTCTATGCGTAATATGGGCGGTTCTCCTTCAGTAAGATGCAAATCCGAGGCTTTTTTCTCGTTACACAATAAAAGCAGTTCGCGCATTTCCATAATAACCTCCTCTTGGTTTATAAATATTTTCTTGGGTCGGCAATCTTGCCTTCAATCGCAGAAGCAACTACAGTTGCAGGCGAAGCAAGATAAATAAAAGCATTGGGATTGCCCATCCTGCCTTTAAAATTCCTGTTGGCGCTTGATATTACTACTTCTGCGTCAGCGGGTATGCCGTTGTGTGTTCCTACACAAGGACCGCATCCGGGGCTAACCATGACTGCGCCTGCCCTGATAAATACATCTATAATGCCGGCGGCTAAAGCATCCAATAATATGGCTCTTGATGCAGGTGCGACGATAAATTTTACCCCGCCAGCAACCTTCTTGGATTTCAATATAGAGGCAGCTGTTTTAAGGTCTTCTAGCCTGGCGTTAGTGCAGGTGCCCAGATACGCTTCATTTATTTTTATATTCTTTAATTTAGCTATTGATTTTACATTATCTACATTATGGGGACAGGCAACCTGAGGCGTAAGTTTTGAAATGTCGTATTCTAAAGTTTTTTCGTATTTAGCGCCCTTATCAGCGATTACCAGTTTTATCTTTTTATTTTTGCTAACCCTTAATTTCAACCAATTCATCAGTTTCTTATCCACAGGCATAAATCCTGCCTTAGCGCCCATCTCAACGACCATATTACACATAGTAAAACGCCCGTCCATATCTAATTTGTCGATTACCGGACCGCAGAATTCAATTGCCTTATAGGTTGCTCCGTCGGCTTTAAGCTCGCCAATAATATGAAGAATAATATCTTTGGCAAATACACCTTTGGGGAGTTTACCTTTTATTATAATTTTAATGGTTCCTGGCACTTTGAACCAGTTTTTTCCCGCGGCCAGAGAAATCGCTAAATCAGTAGACCCCACCCCGGTAGAGAAAGCACCCAAAGCACCGTAAGTGCAGGTATGTGAATCAGCGCCTAAAACCAGGTCTCCCGGCAATATCTGGCCCGATTCAGGAATTACCTGGTGGCAAACCCCGCAGCCAATATCAAAGAGCTGAGTTTTAAAATCCTGGGAGAACTGGCGCATCCTTTTATGAATCCGGGATACTCCTTCATTGGGCGAGGGCGCATTATGATCAATTACCATACAGAATTTTGTGCCTAGCTTTTCTGTGCCCAATTCTTGCAACCTATCCATAATGATGGATGAGGTTCCGTCCTGGCCAAAGGCAAAATCAACTTTGCATATCGCAAAATCCCCTGCCTTCAAATCCCTTCCGGCATGATTAGAGAGTATTTTTTCCGCAATGGTCTTAGGTCTCATAGTTTATCCAACCAGGTGGCTATCCTATCCATGCCTTTTTCTAATTCCTCTAAATTAGTAGCAAAACTGATACGTATATAATCATCCCTGCCAAATCCCGCACCCGGAATAAGCGCTACCAATGTCTCCTCCAGCAGCCGATTAGCAAAGGTAAGCGAATCAAGCCTGGTCTTAGAAATATCGCAGAAGATATAGAATGCTCCTTGGGGCAGAGTAAAATTTATTTTCTTAATTTGCTTAAGCCTTTCAATAACATAATTCCTTCTTCTCTGGAATTCCTGGCACATTTTACGAGAGAAATCATCCGGCGCGCTCAGTGCTGCCACTCCTGCCTTCTGGCTAATTGAGGTAGGATTTGACGTAGAATGGTCCTGTAATTTAGAGATGGCTTCAACCACATCAACGGGACCGGCTAAATATCCGATGCGCCAGCCAGTCATAGAGAAGCTTTTAGATAGCCCATTAACCGTAATGGTTAAACCATATATATCCTCACCCAAACCAGCTATAGATACATGCTTTAGATTATCATATATGAGTTTTTCGTATATTTCGTCACTTATGACAAAAATCTTATTCTCCACACAGATTTTAGCTATTTGACTTAACTCCTCAATATTATAAACAGCTCCCGTAGGATTAGAAGGGCTGTTTAATATAATTGCCTTGGTTTTGGAATCAATGTGCCTTTCTAATTCTTCGGCGGTTATTTTAAAATTATTTTTAGGCAAGGTATTTATAAAATACGGCCTGCCATCACAGAGGGTTACCATTTCAGGATAGCTTACCCAATAAGGAGAAGGTATTAAAACCTCATCAGTCTTACCTATTAATGCAAATAGCGCGTTAAATATGCTATGCTTTGCCCCGCAGGAGACTACTATTTGGTTTGGCTGATAATCTAAGGAGTTATCCTTTTTGAATTTTTCGCAGATAAGTTTTTTTAATTCGGGTATGCCGGTAGTAGGAGTGTATTTGGTAAACCCTTTATTTATCGCTTCTATGGCTGCGTTTTTAATAAAGTCGGGCGTATCAAAATCTGGCTCGCCTGCAGCCAGGTTTACAACATCGCCTCCTTCAGATTTTAATTTTTTGGCTTTTGCAGTTATGGCAAGGGTTGAGGAAGGATTTACCTTTTTTAGACGTTCGGTTAACCGCCTGTCAATACGCATGGGGTTTAGAGGGAGTCTCTTTCTTTCTTAAATATACTCCTTAGGCCTCCCAGGAATTTTTTAGGAGGTTTTTTAGCAAGGGTTGGTTTTTCTAAAACCCTTACCTCAGGCCTAGTAGGCTTTTTTTCTTCGATATGCTTTTCTTCGGCCTTTATCTCTTTTTCTTCTTTAGGCAGCCTTTTTTCTTTTTTCTTGATTTCCATAAGTTCAAGAATTGCCATATTTGCGTTATCTCCCCGGCGGCGGCCGAGATTAAAGATGCGGGTATATCCGCCAACTCTATTATTGAAGCGCGGGGCGATATCGTCAAAAAGTAATTTTACCAGCGCGTGGCTGCACAATATCTTATATACCTGCCTTTTTGAAGCCAGGGTATTTTTTTTAGCTAAGGAGATGAGTTTTTCTATTAAAGGCTTGGCTGCCAAAGCCTTTGTCTTTGTGGTTTTGATACTCTGATGCACAATTATACTTTTTGCCAGGCTTATTATTGTGGCTTTACGCCAACTGGTAAAACGGTTTAACTGTAATCTTGATTTTCTATGCCTCATAACTTATTTAAATTTTTTAGTGTCGACCTGCATACCCAACGTTAATCCCATCCCTACAATAAGCTCTTTTATTTCACTCAGAGACTTTTTACCAAAGTTCTTAAGGCCCAACATATCCTCCTCAGTCTTCTTTACCAGGTCTCCTATAGTTTTAACGTTGGCTTCTCTTAGGCAATTAGAACTTCTTACGGACAGTTCCAATTCTGATATGGGCAACCTTAATTTCTCATATAATGCCAATTCTTCTTTGGTCATTTCCGGTTCTTCTTCTATTTCTTCTTCGGGTAACTGGCCGAAACCGACAAAAATATCTAAATGCCTCTGTAAAATATTGGAGGCGTACAGAAGCGCATCCTTTGGGGTTATTGCGCCGTTAGTCCATATCTCTAATATCAGTTTATCATAGTCCGTCCTTTGTCCGACGCGGGTATTCTCCACATAAAAGCTCACTTTTTTTACCGGAGTGAATATGGAGTCTATGGGGATAACGCCGATAGTCTTTTCCGGTTTTTTATTTAATTCCGCCGGCACATAACCTCTGCCCCTGGCTACTTCCATCTCAAGGTGAAATTTCGCCTCCTTAGTCAGAGTGGCTATATGTAAATCGGGGTTAATTATTTCTATTGTTTCATCGCCTTCAATATCCTTTGCTTTTACTTCGCCTTTATTATCTCTTTTTATATATATAGTCTTGGGTATTTTTGAGTGGGAGTTTAAAACCAGATTTTTTATATTTAAGATTATCTCAGGGATATCTTCAAGCACTCCGGGGATGGTAGAAAATTCATGATGTACCCCGTCAATCTTGACAGAAGTGACTGCGCTGCCCTCTACAGAAGACAATAAAACCCTTCTGAGGGAATTGCCTAATGTGACGCCATAGCTTCTTTCAAAAGGAGCGGCGGAGAATTTCCCATAATAATTAGTATAACTAGATTCGTCGCACTCCAATCTTTTCGGCAATTGAAAATCTCTCCATTTTATACCCATCTTCCCTCCTTAAATGAGTGAGATAACTTACGGAGTACGAAGTGCGACGTAAGTTATAGCGAAGCGTCTGCGAATTTAATCCCCCCTGCTTCGCTTTGCGAAGCAAAGCGACGGGGGAAAGTTCGGACGTATCCCGAATGTAGCAAAATGTTTTTGTGTCTCTTCGGGATCCCGAAGTTATTCTTCGAAGAGTAACTTCGTTCGGGATAAGTTATGTCGTTTACATTATCTTTAATATAAGGCTCCATAACTTATGTCCTCACTTATTTTGAATACAGCTCTACAATAAACTGTTCTTGAATTGTGCTAGGTATGTCTTCTTTTTCAGGCATTCTTAAGACCTTTGCCTTTAATCCCCCAGAATCCAGCTCCAACCACGAAGGAACAGTCCTGTCTTTGCTAAGTTCCAGATTTTCCCTAATCCTATTTTGCATTTTTTCGACTTCTTTTATCGCAACGATATCATCTTTATCTACCAAAAAAGACGGTATGTTTACTCTTTTTGAATTAACATAAATAAAATTGTGGCGGACAATCTGCCGGCCTTGAGCCCGTGAAACAGCAAAACCCAGCCTAAATGCCACATTATCTAATCTTCTCTCCAGGAGCTGTAACAGCATCTTGCCTGTTACGCCTTTTGATTTGGAGGCAATCCCAAAATACCTGCGAAACTGCTTTTCCAGGACCCCATACATCCTTTTTACTTTTTGTTTTTCTCTTAATTGTGCACCATAGTTGGAAAGTTTCACCCTATTCTTGCCGTGTTGGCCGGGAACATAACTTCTTCTGGCAATAGAGCATTTAGGAGTATTACACCTTGTGCCTTTTAAGAATAATTTTTCTCCTTCTCGCCGGCACAGCCTACAAACTGCATTTATATATCGAGCCATTGATTATACTCTCCTCTTCTTTTTGGGACGGCAACCGTTGTGCGGAATAGGCGTCACGTCTTTTATTGAAGTAACCGTAAGTCCTGCAGCCTGCAATGCCCTAATTGCCGACTCTCTTCCTGAGCCAGGGCCTTTTACGCGCACCTCCACCTCTTTTAATCCGATATCCTTTGCCTTTTTTGCCGCATCGGTAGCTGCTATCTGGGCAGCAAAAGGAGTGGATCTCTTGGCGCCGCTAAAACCCACTATTCCCGGCGAAGACCAGATTAACGTGTTGCCCTGCTTGTCGGTTATATTAATTACGGTATTATTAAAACTGGCCTGGATGTGGGCTATACCGGAAGTTATGCCTTTAGCAATCTTTTTCTTTTTTGCCTTATCTTTAGTAGCCATTAAACCGTGCCTCCCTTTGGCTTAGCTGCAGCAGGAGCCTTCTTTGGTTCTTCCACTGTTCTTTTGCTAACTGCTGCGCCTGCCTTACGCGGCCCCTTTCTGGTTCTTGCGTTTGTGCGCGTACGTTGGCCTCTTACAGGAAGACCTCTCTTATGACGCATCCCTCGCCAAGAACCTATATCTATTAATCTTTTTATATTCTGAGAAATATCCCTGCGCAAATCCCCCTCTACCTTATATCCGCCTTTCTGTATGGTATTGGTTATATGCAAAACTTCTTCTTCGCTTAAATCTTTAGCGCGTTTATCGGGGCTGACCTGAGCCTCTTTTAGAATTCTGCCTGCCAGAGCCCTGCCTACCCCATATAAATAAGTTAAAGCAATCTCTATCTTTTTTTCTTTGGGTATATCTATTCCTAAAATCCTTGGCATTCCTTATCTCCTTTAACTATTGTTTATCCCTGTCTTTGCTTATGTTTCGGGTTAACGCATATAACGCGAATAATACCTTTTCTTTTGATAATCTTGCATCTATCGCAGATTTTTTTAACCGATGCCTTTACTTTCATAGTTTTATTTAGTTCTAAAGGTTATTCTGCCCCGGCTTAAATCGTAAGGAGAAAGTTCTAATTTTACTTTATCCCCCGGCAGAATCCTGATAAAATTCATACGCATCTTTCCCGAAATATGCGCAAGCACAATATGGCCATTTTCCAATTCCACCCTGAACATTGCGTTAGGTAATGTCTCGATTACAGTACCCTCGGTTTCAATTAATTCTTCTTTGGCCATATTAATTAGTCAGTATTGCCGGACCGTTTTCTGTAATTGCCACTGTATGTTCAAAATGGGACGAAACAAGACCATCCTTGGTTACCGCTGTCCAGCCATTATCCAGGATTTTAGATTCCCAGGTTCCCATATTTACCATGGGCTCAATGGCAAATACCATACCCTCTCTCAATATTGGGCCTTGCTGGGGCCTGCCAAAATTGGGTATTTCAGGCTCCTCGTGCAGTTTTAAACCTATTCCGTGCCCCACAAATTCCCTTACCACAGAGAATCCGTTTTTTTCTACGTAACTTTGGATAGCATAAGATATGTCGGATAAGTGATTATCTATCCTTGCCTGTTTGATGCCTTCGGATAACGCAGTTTTAGTCACCTCAATCAGTTTTTTTGTCTTGGTCTCTATCCCTCCTATGGCCAGAGTAATAGCTGCGTCGGAAAAATAACCCTTATAATTTATGCCTAAGTCCAGGCTTATAATATCGCCGTTTTCCAGCCTTCTTTCCCCGGGTATGCCGTGCACAATCTCTTCATTAATAGAAGTGCATATATTTGCCGGAAAGCCTTTATAGCCTTTAAAAGCAGGTATTGCGTTTTCTTTGCATACTAATTCCTCTGTCAACTGGTCAATTTCCTGAGTAGAAATGCCTGCGCGTATAAATTCACGCAATTTCTGCATTATCTTGGCCAAAATTTTACCCGACTGCCTTATCATTTCTAAATCCTGCTTAGACTTTAGGGGAATCATATATAAGATTTACCATTTTATTTAAAACTATTCCTGCTTCATCATCCGCTACAATACGAGATAATTTTTGTTTTAACTCATAATATTTGATTAATTCAGAGGTTTCTTTTTTATATACTTCCAGGCGCTTTCTGATTGTTGCTTCCTGATCATCCGTTCTTTGATAAAGCTTCCCCCCGCAGTTATCGCAAATCATATCTTTTTTGGGCGGCATATTTTTAATGTGGAAATTTGCGCCACAACTGCTACAGACTAAACGGCCTGAAAGCCGCTGGATAATTACAGGCTCACTGGTATCCAGATAAATTACCGAGTCTATCGACATATTTTTTTCTTTAAACATATTATCTAATGTCTTTGCCTGGGTTATATTACGCGGGTAACCGTCTAATATAAAACCGTCTTTAGCGTCAGGCTCTCCAATTCTCTCTATTAACATTGCCGTGACTAATTCATCTGGCACAAGCGCTCCTTTATCCATAAAATCCTTGGCCTGCTTACCTAAATGAGTGCCTCCGGCGACATTCTTTCTGAGGATATCACCGGTGGCTATATGGGTTAAATTTAATTTCTTGGCCAATGCCTTTGCCTGTGTGCCTTTTCCTGCACCGGGAGGCCCCAATAGTATTATTCTCATCTCCTGCCTCTAATGCGGCCTGCTCTTATGAATCCTTCGTAATGGTGCATTAAAAGATGGGATTCAATCTGTTTTATCGTATCTAACATTACGCCGACGATAATCAATATACCTGTGCCGCCAAAAAAGGAAGCGACTAAATACGGCACCTTAAGCCAGGCCATAATGAAATCCGGAAAGACAGCAATAATAACAATAAATATCGCTCCTGCTAGGGTAATCCTGGTCATTACATAATCCAGGAATTCAGTAGTTGAAGCTCCTGACCTAATGCCGGGTATAAAACCGCCGTATTTTTTCATATTTTCAGAAAGGTCAGCCGGATTAAACACGATGGCCGTATAAAAATAACAGAAAAATATTATCAGCAATGCGTAAATAGTTGTATAAAGTAGGTGGCCTCTCATAAGGCTCTGGGCTAATCTTTGAAATACAGGATTGGGTATAAACGATGCCAGGGTCGCGGGAAAAAGGATTATTGACTGCGCAAATATAATGGCAATAACTCCTGCGGTATCCACTTTTAAAGGGATATAGGTACTCTGCCCGCCGTAGATTTTTCTTCCTACAATTCTGCGCGCATACTGAACGGGAATCTTTCTTTGCCCCTGGGTTATAAATACCACAGACAATACTACGCCGACAAGAAACACCGCCATAATTAGTAAGGTTACGGGCTGAATTTGCCGGCGAGAGGCGGAAAAAGGAGAGACCAAAACAAACAACTGATGTATGGCAGTAGGGATTCTTGAAATAATGCCCGCGGTGATAACTAAGGATATTCCGTTACCGATGCCCCTCTCCTGTATCTGCTCTCCCAGCCACATAATAAATATAGTGCCGGTGGTTAATGTAAGTACAGTGAGTATCCTAAATCCCCATCCCGGATACATAACTATCCTCAAACCCTCAAAACGGCTGGGATTCTCCAGCCACATAGCGATAAAAAAGGACTGGATTATTGAAAGGGCTATTGTGCCGTAACGGGTATATTGATTTATCTTCTCGTAACCTGCCTTGCCCTCCTTAGATAATTTCTCCAGAGCAGGTATTACAGCAGTCAGGAGTTGCAGAATAATTGAGGATGAGATATAAGGCATAATCCCCAAGGCAAAGATAGTTAGTCTTTCCATGGCGCCGCCGGAAAACATATTAATAATGCCAAATAGAGTTCCGCCCTGTGTTTTAGCGACCCGGTTAAAAAATTCACTTAAAGCCCCACCGTCAATACCAGGGGTGGGCACGTAACAGCCGATGCGATAAACGGTCAAAAGCAGTCCGGTAATAATAAGCCGCCTTTTTAAATCAGGAATCTTAAATGAATTTATTATCGCATCAAGCATTTATTATTTCTGCCTTTCCACCTGCGTTTTTGATTGTCTGGGCTGCTTTTTTTGAAAAAGCGTGGGCCTGAATACTAATCGGATTTTTGATTTCTCCTTCTCCTAAGATTTTAACCAATTTATTTTTGTCTTTAATCAAGCCTTTTTCTTCTAATAATCCAAGATTTATGTCGGGTTCCTTTAATTGATTTAGCTGCTTTAAATTTACAATCTGGTAGATTTTTTTAAACCTGTTGACAAAACCTCGTTTGGGCATTCTGCGGATAAAGGACGTCTGTCCGCCTTCAAACCCCGGATAAAAATCTCTTCCTGCGCGCGAGGTCTGTCCTTTGCTGCCTCTGGTAGAGGTTTTGCCGTGACCGCTGCTTGAACCGCGGCCCAAAATTTTCTTGCGTTTGTGAGAGCCTTTAGGCACTTTAAGGTTATGTAGGCCGAATTCTCTTTTAGGGGCAATTATTTCCTTGATCTTGCGATGAATACCCTTTTTACCGGAGGCCTTTCGAAGAACCTTTCTAGGACGGCCTGGCTTCTGTATTTTGTTTTTGGTTATCTTCTTTTGCATTTTCTAATATCTTTAGATTCCTTAATCCCTCTATGGTTGCCTTGATTACATTTATCGGGTTATTTGATTTTAGGCACTTGGTTAAAATATCCTTTATTCCTGCAGCTTCACAGATTGCCCTTACCGGCCCTGCGGCAATTATACCTGTTCCTTCTGAAGCAGGCTTCAGGAGAACCTTGGCTGCCCCAAATTTACCGATAATCTCATGAGGTATGGTAGAACCCTCAAGAGGCACGGGGAAAAGGGTCTTTTTTGCTTTGCTTAAAGCTTTACGGATGGCATCTGCAACCTCGTTTGCCTTTCCCAAAGCAAAACTTACGTGCCCCCTGGTATCTCCCACCACCACCAATGCCCGAAAAGCAAGCTTTTTCCCGCCTTTGGTTACTTTGGTTACGCGGTTAATAGCTATAATCTTTTCTATTAATTCATGTTGTTGTCCGGTATTAAATTCACGCATCTAAAACTCCATTCCTGATTTTCTTAAGGTTTCGGCAAAAGCCTTTATCCTGCCATGATACAGATAGCCGGCGCGGTCAAAAATTATCTTATTAATTCCTTTGTCTTTTGCCCTTTGAGCAAAAAGCTGTCCAAAAATCTCTGCGGCCTTCACATTTCCGGCAGAGGCAAATTTCTGTTTTATCTCTTTATCCAGCGTGGACATAGAAAAGAGTATCTTATTATTTGTATCGTCTATGACCTGAGCACATAGGTTCTTTAAACTTCTGTACAAAACTAAACGCGGCTTAAGGCCTGTGCCCAGCATTTTTAAACGAATGCGCCGGTGCCTTTTTAATCTTGATAATTCTCTCTTATTTTTCATTCTTTACTTTGCGCCTGCGCCTGCCTGAGCCTTACCCACTTTCTTTTTGACATATTCGCCTGCATAACGGATGCCCTTGCCTTTATAAGGTTCCGGCGGAAATATTGCCCGTATTTCGGCTGCGACTTGGCCAACTTGCTCTTTGTTTATACCGCTTATTACAATCTGTGTCTGCTTGGGGGTTTCTATCTTCACTCCTTCAGGAATGGCAAAATTTACCGGATGCGAAAAACCCAGTTGCAGATTGAGATTTTTACCCTGAACCTGCGCACGGAAGCCCACGCCTACAATCTCCAGGCCCTTAGTATAACCCTCGGTTACTCCTTTAATCATATTAGAAATTAACGCACGGTATAATCCGTGCAGCGATTTATCTAATTTTGTATTTGCTATGCGTTTTACAAAAACCTGATTATCGTTTATTTCTAAATTTATACGGCCGGACAAAACCCTGTTCAAAGTCCCCTTGGGCCCAGTCACAAAAACAGAACCCTCCTTAACTTCAATCTTTACGTCTTTGGGTGTAGCTACCGGCTTTTTGCCTATCCTGGACATATTAAATGAGCGCATAACTTACGAACACTAAAAAGTGTGAGTAAGTTATTTGCGCGAATTAATCCCCCCTTCTTGCTTTCGCAAGAAGGGGGGATAAGTTCGGACTTATAACTTATGTCCTCCTTCGCTCTCCGAGCTTCGAAGGACTATCCCCCGAAGCTTCAGCGAAGAGGGGATGTTCGCTTGCGCTCCATAAGTTATGTCCTCACTTACCATATATAACCGATGACTTCTCCGCCTACTCCGGTTTCTCTTGCTTCTCTATCCGTTATAATACCCTTGGAAGTAGAGATGATAGCAAGCCCCCTTCCTCTTATTACAGAAGGGATTTTATCGCGTTTTACGTATATACGCATCCCCGGTTTGGATACGCGCTTTATACTTCTTATAGCGGGCTTACCCAGGGTATATTTTAAATAAATCCTTAAGATACCCTGTTTTTTATCTTCTATATGTTTAAAATCCTCTATATATCTTTCCCTTTTTAAAATATCAAGGATAGATTTTATATTGTTTGAGGCAGGCACATCCATAGTTTCTTTTTTTGCCATCATGGCATTGCGTATCATGGTAAAAACATCGGCAATCAAGTCTGTTCTAGACATTTATTTATGCTCCTCAAACGCAATCTGCGTGCATCTGCGTTTTTGAAATTATGCATTTATTTTTATCTGCGTTAATCCGCGATTCACCAACTTGCCTTTTTAACCCCGGGAATTAAACCCTGCCAGGCCAATTCCCTGAAACAAATACGGCAAAGTTGAAATCTTCTTAAATAACCCCCTGACCTACCGCAAATAGGACAGCGATTGTATTTGCGGCTGGAAAATTTAGAGCCTCTCTTCCATCTGACTATTTGTGAAGTCTTGGCCATATCAATTAGTCTTCGTTTGAAAAGGCATACCAAACAGTCTCAATAATTCTTGTGCCTGTTCATGAGACTTTGCATTTTTAATCACAAAGGTCACATCCATACCCTGAACGCGGCTTATCCTATCATAATCTATCTCAGGAAAGATAACTTGGTCGATAATACCCAGAGTATAATTGCCCGCCTCATCGAAAGAATCGGCAGATACTCCTCTAAAATCACGCACGCGGGGCAGGGCTATGTTAACGAGCCTATCCAAAAATTCATACATCATTTTGCGTCTGAGTGTAACTTTACAGCCAATAGGAATACCTTGCCTGATTTTGAAATTTGCAATTGCCTTTTTGGCCCGTCGTATAATAGGCTTCTGGCCGGTAATCATAGCCATTTCTGACACCGACTTTTCTAAAATCTTGATATCCGTTATAGCCTCGCCGATTCCCATATTAACCACTATTTTTTCTAAGCTGGGAACCGCTAATTTATTGGTTATAGAAAATTTTTCCATCATCCCGGGGATAATTTCGTTTCTATATTTATCTAATAATCTGGGAGTCATAATTAAATTACCTCTTTACATTTTCTGCAGACTCTGGATTTTATCCCGTCTCCCGAAACCATAAACCCTATTCGCGCAGGTCTATTACAATGCTTGCAGAAGAGCGCCAGGTTAGAAATATCAATAGGCATCTCAATTGATACAATGCCTCCCTGCTGATCCTGTTGAGTCTTGCGTCTGTGTTTTTTGACCAAATTTATGCCTTCAACGATGGCGCGTTTTTCTTCGGGAAATATCGCTAGGACCTTTCCTCTCTTACCGCGGTCATCGCCTCTAATCACCTCTACTGTATCATCTCGCCTGATTTTAAACATATTATATTACCTCGGGCGCCAAGGATATTATCTTGGTAAAATTCTTCTCTCTTAATTCTCTGGCTACAGGACCGAAAACACGGGTGCCGCGCGGATTTAACTGGACATCTATAAATACAACGGCATTGCGGTCAAACCTCAAGACAGAACCATCAGGGCGCCTTATGGCTTCCTTGGTCCTGACTATCACCGCCTTGGCAACCTCTCCTTTTTTAATAATAGCGCCGGGGGAGGATTCCTTTACATTAACATTGATGATATCCCCTAACTGGGCGTGCAGTGAATTTTTTCTTCCCAAGACACAAATAAAAGAAGCACGTTTTGCGCCGGTATTATCTGCTACATCTAATATGGTGCGTAACTGAATCATTTTGCCTCTTCTTTGATTTCAAAATGCGGAACTTGGATCTTTTTGATTACTTCAATGAGCCTAAAACTTTTTTCTTTTGAGAAAGGCCTGGCCTCCTGTATGCGTACGGTATCGCCTGCTTTGGCTGTATTCTTTTCGTCGTGAACTTTTAGTTTTGTGTATTTTTTAACTATACGGTTGTATTTGGGATATTTCCTAAGTTGCGTTATCCTGACGACGATGGTTTTATGCATCTTGTCGCTTATAACTGTACCGGTGAATTCTTTTCTCTTTCCCATTTTTTATTTTTTATCCTGTTTTTCTTTTAAAATACCCTCTATTCTGGCTATGTCTTTTCTGACTAAAGAGAACAGGTGTGGCTTCTCTACCCTGCCGCTGTAACGTTGCATATTTAGTTTAAACAATTCCTCTTTAAGGTTTTTTTCTTTCTGCAATAATTCCTCTATGGATAAACCGCGTAATTCTTTCGTTTTCATATCTAGGTGTTTTCTATCTGTGTGTTCGGGTTACGAACTTTACCCTAAGAGGTAACTTATACGCTGCCAATCTAAAGCACCGCCTGGCAAATTCTTCAGGTACGCCGCCCAGTTCAAATAAAATAGAACCTCTCCTAATTACGCATACCCAGTGATCCAAATCCCCCTTACCCTTGCCCATACGCACTTCCGCAGGTTTTTTGGTGACGGATTTATCCGGAAAGACCCTTATCCACATCTTTCCGCCTTTATGCAACTGACGGGCCAGAATAACGCGCACTGCTTCTATCTGGATATTTTTAAGCCAGCCATTCTCCAATGCCTTAAGCCCGAATTCACCGAAATTCAGGTCTGATTTTCGCGTGGCTATCCCTCGCCTATTACCGCGCTGTAATTTACGATATTTTACCCTTTTAGGCATTAATACCATATCTTTGGCTCGCTTTCTTTATACGGCATTTTCCCTAAGTTTCCCTTGGGTATGTTGGGAGGCCTTTTTAATTAATATATCTCCCCTATAAAGCCAAACCTTAATCCCGATGTAACCGTAAGTAGTCAGGCTTGCAGAAAAGCCATAATCAATATCCGCGCGCAGCGTCCCTAAGGGAACCTTCCCTTGTTTATAACTCTCCTCCCGCGCCATCTCTGCGCCGCCCAACCTGCCTTTACAGGTTATTTTTATGCCTTTTGCTCCCGCAGACATTGTCTGTTCCATAGCCCGCTTTACTGCCCTACGGAAAGCCACCCTTTTCTGTATCTGTAACCCCACGTTCTCTGCTACAAGCTGGCCGTCTAAGGCCGGCTGCGTTACTTCTTCTATGTCAATAGATACCTCTTTTTTAATCAGGTTGTTCAGGTCTTCCCGCAGCCGCTCTATGTCTGCGCCGTGACGGCCGATAATTATTCCGGGCCTGGCTGTAAATATCCGTATTTTTACACGCTCGGTTAATCTCTCTATTATAATTCTTGAAATGGCGGCGTGCTTGAACTTATCTTTAATCAATCCCCTTATTCTATAATCCTCTTCTATAAAACGGGCATAGTCTCTTGGCTTAGCAAACCATCTGCTGTGCCAGTTTCTTATATAACCAACTCTTAATATGAAAGGATGAACTTTTTGTCCCATCTTTTTAGTATGTAGTAGATAGCATGTAGGCTTTAGGAAAAACCTAACTCCTATCTACTACATTCTACCTACTAGGTTTTCAGATCCAATTCTATCTTAATATGCGATGTCCTTCTTTTTATAGGCGCCGCCCTGCCAAAGGCAGCCGCTTTGAATCTTTTCCATATAGGCCCATTATCGCAGATTATCTTTGATATATATAACTGCTCGGGGCCAAAGCCTTTTACCTTGGCATTGGCTATAGCCTGATTCAATATTTTTATTAAATATTCCTTGGGCCTTTGGCTCAACGATAAAAGTATGGTTTTGGCCTCCAGGGCATCTTTACCATGTAGCAAATCTATGGTGTGTCTTACTTTTTTAGGTGAAATCCTTATAAATTTTACTTCTGCTTTTACTAACATATTATGTTTTTTCTGCGGCTTTCTTCGCCTTTACTCCGCCGTGCTTCCTAAATATGCGCGTAGGAGCAAATTCCCCTAATTTATGGCCAACCATATTTTCTGTTACAAAAACCGGTACATGTTTCTTGCCATCATATACAGCAAATGTCAGTCCCACAAAATCCGGTACGATAGTTGAACGCCTGGACCAGGTTTTTATTGCTTGGCGGGTACCTGTGCGCCGGAAATTTTCTACCTTCTTTAATAATTTTTCCTCCACAAACGGTCCCTTTTTTATTGATCTTGGCATTTTATTCCCTTCTCTTAATAATAAATTTATTTGAATGTTTATGTTTCTTCCTTGTCTTAAAACCTTTTGTAGGCTGGCCCCAGGGCGATACAGGATGAGGATTGCCTTGTCCTGATTTTCCCTCACCCCCGCCGTGAGGATGGTCTACGGGATTCATAGCCGCTCCCCTTACCGTTGGCCTTATGCCTAACCAACGTTGCCTACCTGCCTTACCTATGCTGATTGCCTCATGTTCTATATTACTTACCTGACCTATGGTAGCGCGGCAATCCAAGTCTATAAGCCTTATTTCTTCTGACGGCAGCCTAACATGAGCGTATTTGCCTTCCTTTGCCATAATCCGGGCAGAAGTGCCTGCCGACTTTACAATCTGGCCGCCCCTGCCTTTGGCTAATTCTAGATTATGAATTAATGTTCCGGGCGGAATATATCTTAAAAGAAGCGTATTGCCGATTTTTATCTCCACGTCTTTTTGGTTAGAAGAAACCACTTCATCTCCTACCTTCAGACCCAGGGGAGCCAATATATATCTTTTCTCCTTGTTGTTATACTCTACCAAGGCAATCCGCGCTGAGCGATTCGGGTCGTATTCAATAGCCACTACCTTAGCGGGTGTATCCAATAAATCCCTTTTAAAATCAATAATGCGCAGCAGCCTTTTATGGCCGCCGCCCTGATGCCTGACGGTTATGCGGCCGTAACAATTCCTTCCCGCGTTTCTCTTAAGGGCGATGACCAAGGATTTTTCCGGCTCATCCTTGGTAATCTCAGAAAAATCAGAGCCGGTCATCCAGCGCCTTGAGTGTGTTGTAGGTTTGAACTTTTTTATTCCCATATTACTTCACTTCTATTTTTTGTCCTTCTTTTAAAGTAACAATTGCCTTTTTTAAATCCGGTGTGCGTCCTAATTGATACCTTACCTTTTTTAATTTTCCGAAGGAAACAAAGGTATTTACATCCTTAACCTTTACTTTATACACCTCTTCCACTGCACGTTTTATCTGGATCTTATTGGCAGATTTCTGGACTAAAAAAATATATTTACCTTGCGGTTCGTATAAAGCCGTGGATTTCTCTGTCCTTAATAAAGCCTTGATTATATCATAAGAATAAATCATTCTTTTAGCCTCTTAGTTAAATCAGCCAGTGCCTGCTTCGTAATAATTAATTTCCTGGAAACCAAAACCTCGTATATATTAGTATCCTTTGCCAGGTTAAAGTTTAAGAAACTTATATTGCGTAACGCCAGTTTTATATTCTTATCTGTCTTATCTAACAATAAAAGTATGTTTTTTAAGGGCTCTATCTTTAGATTATAAATGATTTTGACCGCTTCTTTGGTCTTGGGTTTATCCATTTTAAAATTATCCAATACAATGAGGTTATTCTCTTTTACCTTGGCGCGCAGAGCGGATTTTAACGCCAGTTTCTTTATCTTATCGGGTATCCTATAAGAATAATCTCTGGGGTGCGGGCTAAATATTGCTCCTCCGTGCCGCCATAAGGGTGAACGTATAGAGCCTACCCTGGCACGACCCGTCCCTTTTTGCCTCCAGGGCTTGCGGCCGCCGCCAGAAACTTCACCTCTGGTTTTGGTAGAGGCGAGGCCCTTTCTTTGGTTTGCTCTATATACGCAAACCGCCTGGTATATGGCAGAAGTATTTATGTTGCCGTCAAATACAGAAGTGTCTAACTTGATAGTATCGACTTGCCTGCCCTCACTGCTATATATAGGTAACGTAATGGCTTCCATTGTTTTAGATTTTCTTGATTCGCTTCGATAGTCAATAGCCAATGGCCTATGGTAGTTGTCTATCGACTGGTTTTCTTCTTTGCTTTTCTAATAATCAGGTAACTATTTTTACATCCGGGCACAGCGCCTTTTATTAATAGTAAATTTTGATCTGCGTCCACTCTGAACACCCGTAAATTCTGCACCGTAACCTGACAGGCTCCCATATGCCCCGGCATATGATGCCCCTTCCAGACTCTGCCGGGCGTAGTGCTGGAACCTATGGAGCCGACTCTGCGATGAGACGTAGAGCCGTGGGTCTTGGGCCCGCCATGCCAGTGCCAACGTTTCATTCCTCCCTGAAAACCTTTACCCTTGGAGACCCCTGTTATATCTACAAAATCCCCTGCTTTAAATAAATCCGCCTTTAATTGCTCGCCGATTTTATATTCTATTCCGGGCTCTCGGCTTAATTCCTTCATCAGTTTCTGGCCGGGAATATTTAATTTCTTGAAATAACCCAAAAGAGGTTTTTTTAGACGGCTATCTTTTTTAACCGTATCAAACCCTAAGAGCACAGACCTATCCTTTAGCGCTAATACCGGACAGGGTCCTGCCTCAACAGCGGTGACCGGAACTATCCTGCCGTCTTCGCTAAAAACCTGCGTCATCCCGATTTTCTTGCCTAATATCCCTGCCATTTTATTTATTTTATTTCTACATCCACGCCTGCCGGTAAATTAAGTTTCCTCAGGGCATCTATCGTCTTAGAAGTAGGTTCGTATATATCGATAAGCCTTTTGTGTGTAGAAAGCTCGAATTGTTCGCGCGATTTCTTATCGATGACCGGAGAACGTAGCACAGTATAAATCTCTCTCTTGGTAGGCAGGGGCACGGGGCCCGAAATCTTGGCACCTGTGTGTCTTACGGTCTCTACGATCTCGCCGACTGCCTGATCCAAAAGACGGTGGTCATATGCTTTTAATTTAATGCGTATCTTTTGCATTCGTCGCTATTGCTCCTCATGCGCGGATGATCGCAGATTTTTATCCGCGGATTTAATATCATCCGCATGGAACCCCACATACTTTAGTCCGTGGTACCTTAATAGATCCTTGACATCTTTTATGTCAAGGATCATCCCCCGCCGCGTGCACGGTTTGTTTATTTAGTGAAATCCCCCGAAGCAGATTAAACAAACGCATTCCTCCACAGATTAAAATCTGTGGTCTCCTGCGAAGGGGGATGAATCCGCGTTTAGGCAATTATTTCAGAGACCACACCGGCACCAACAGTATGTCCACCCTCACGTATGGCAAAACGTAATTCCTTTTCCATAGCAATAGGTGTAATGAGTTCTATTTCTAAGTTAACATTATCACCGGGCATAACCATCTCTACGCCCTCAGGAAGTTTAGCTGTTCCTGTAACATCAGTGGTACGGAAATAAAACTGCGGCCGATAACCGTTAAAAAACGGCGTGTGTCTTCCGCCTTCCTCTTTGGTCAAAATATAAATTTGTGCCTTGAACTTTGTATGAGGAGTGATGGATTTGGGTGCTGCCAAAACCATACCGCGCTCCAAATCCTCTTTTTCTATACCCCTCAGGAGCAGACCCACATTATCGCCTGCCTGGCCATCATCCAGAATTTTCCTAAACATCTCTACGCCGGTAACTACTGTTTTTCTTGCTTCAGGCCGCAAGCCCACAATTTCTACTTCATCGTTTAGTTTAACTCTTCCGCGTTCAATTCTTCCCGTACCCACAGTTCCTCTACCCTCAATAGTAAACACATCTTCTACTGCCATCAGAAAAGGCTTCTCTAAGTCTCTTTTAGGTAAAGGTATAAACTCATCCACTGCCTTCATCAAATCCAATATTGCCTTGCAGTCAGGATTGTTTAAATCTCCGCCGGAATTCATGGCATTTAAGGCGCTACCTTTGATTATCGGCGTTTTTTCTCCGGGAAAATTATACTTAGTGAGCAGCTCCCTTATCTCCATCTCTACTAAATCAATTAACTCCTTGTCAGAAACCATATCCGTTTTGTTCAAGAATACCAGCATTGCCGGAACATTAACTTGCCTGGCCAGGAGTATATGCTCTCTGGTCTGAGGCATAGCGCCGTCTGCGGCCGAGACAACCAATATAGCACCGTCCATCTGGGCTGCGCCGGTAATCATATTTTTGATGTAATCTGCGTGCCCCGGACAGTCAATGTGCGCATAGTGCCTGGTTTCCGTCTGATACTCCACGTGGGAAATATTAATGGTAACTCCTCTTTCCTTCTCTTCAGGCGCATTATCAATGGAGTCATAGGTCCTTACGTCGGAGAACCCTTTCTTATTTAAAACCATAGTAATTGCCGCAGTAAGCGTAGTCTTTCCGTGGTCAACGTGACCAATGGTTCCGATGTTCACGTGCGGTTTTGTCCTGACAAATCTTTCCTTAGCCATTACATTCACCTCCTGTTAAAATATCCTTTTTAATCCCGCGGATGTAAAACCAGCGATAATCTTTTCTGCTATATGTGAAGGCACCTCAGTATAATATGAGGGCTCCATTGTATAGGAAGCGCGGCCCTGAGTTAAAGAACGCAATATTGTGGCATAATTAAACACCTCGCCCAAAGGAACATAGGCTCTGACTGTCCTTATGTTTGAGCGTGTTAGAATAGAAATTATCTTGGCGCGCCGTGAATTTAAATCTCCGATTACCTGCCCCATATACTCCTCCGGAACTACAATCTCCATATCCATAATCGGCTCTAATAAAATAGAGGCTGCCTTCCTAAGCCCGTCGTTAAAAGCAATGGCAGCTGCCATCTGAAAAGATAATTCCGAAGAATCTACTTCGTGATATGAGCCGTCAATCAGGGTAACCTTTATGTCGGTAACCGGGTAACCAACCAGGACGCCGCTTCTGGCTGCATCCATTACGCCTTTTTTAACCGACGTAATAAACTGACGCGGAATAGTGCCGCCCTTTATCTTCTCCTCAAAGGTAACGCCTGTTCCGGGCATCTCCTGCGGCACCATCTCTAATACGACGTGGCCGTATTGACCGTGACCGCCGGTCTGCTGTATGAATTTTCCTGTAGAGACAATTTTATGCGTGATGGTTTCACGATAGGCAACTTGAGGCAGACCCACTTCAGCCTCTACATTAAATTCTCTTAATATTCTATCAATGACTATCTCTAGATGCAACTGGCCCATACCTGCGATAATAGTCTGGCCGGTCTCCTGATTATAGCTTACCTTAAAAGAAGGATCTTCTTCCTCCAATTTATTTAAGGCCAAACCCAGTTTCTCCTGGTCATATTTGGTCTTGGGTTCTATTGCCTGTTGAATTACCGGTTCGGGAAAACGCATTGCTTCAATTAAAATAGGATCTGATTCATCGCAGAGCGTATCGCCGGTTTTTGT
>Ga0315284_10000128_pt1 | contig 100211 bp, 87 predicted proteins | sample YL17G09_16_MG_FD_203696 | JGI IMG/M metagenome (GOLD analysis project Ga0315284, IMG submission 203696) | Sediment microbial communities from Yellowstone Lake, YNP, Wyoming, USA - YL17G09_16 | ecosystem: Environmental > Aquatic > Freshwater > Lake > Sediment | place: USA: Wyoming | collected... | reverse complement strand
CGCTCAAGGTGCTCCTCAAACGCAAATATCGTGCCGTTGTAGCTCCGCAGCACCTCATACACCCCGTCTCCGAAAAACGTCCCCCTGTCTAAATACTCCGGCCTCACATCCTCAACCCGCATCATCCTGTCCTCTATCATCGCTATCTGCATTTCGTCAATCCTTAAAACATCCCGTGGTTCACCGTTTCTGGCTGCAAAAATATCCGATATTTCCCTTTACTGCAACCCAGCCGTCGCTATAATATCTTCCTTTTAGTCAAATGTTTAGCTGTCAAACACTGGAGCACTTGTTATGTACGCAGTAATTGAACAAGGCGGTAAACAACACAAGGTCAGCGAGGGCGACTCGCTCGACATCGAGCTTACAGACGTCAAACCCGACGCCAAGAAGATTGAGCTGGACAAGGTCCTTCTCGTCAGCGACGGCTCGAACGTCAAAATTGGCGCTCCATACCTCGAAGGCGCAAAGGTCATCGCCTCCTTCAAAACCACCGCCCAGGACGCCGTCATCAAGGGCAAAAAGCTCTACCCCACGTATTTCCGCAGGCGCAAAAGCAGCCACAAACGCACCGGCCATCGCCAAAAATATCTCCGCGTTACCATAGATAAAATCGAGGCCTGACCCGCTTCACTCGCCCTTCGACTTGCACTCTCCTATGAGTCCGCCCGCGCGATTCCGCCACGCGGTTGAACCGTTCTGGAGGAAATACTCAAACGACTCGTCATCAACCAACCGACCCAGCAGCGCCTTGCGGTCATCCGCGTTGCCGACCTCCTTTATTACCTGCTTCCTCACCGCCTCTAACTCCGCCAGAAATCGCCCGTGCTCCTCCTGGAACATCTCCTCTAATTTCTTCCGCAGATGCCCCGCGTATGCCGGGCTTCTGCCCTCGGTGCCGATGGCTATCTGCAAATCACCGCGTTTCACCACCGCAGGCACAAAAAAGTCGCAAAGCTCCGGCGAATCCACAACATTGCACAATATCTCAAGCTCCTGGCAGTCTTTGTAAATCTGGCTGTTTAGTTTCGCGTTATCCGTCGCCGCTATCACAAGCGTCGCTTCAGCCAGATACTCCTTCGCATATCTGCTCTCTATCAACTCCACACCCGTCCCTTCGCACAATCCCCGTAGCGCCTCATCAATCCGCTCGGCCACAACGACTAATCGGGCGCCTGCCTTAAGTATCGCCTCCGCTTTTCGCGCCGCTACTGGTCCGCCGCCGACAATTACTACTCGCCGTCCGCCTAATTCCAGAAATATCGGATACTTCGCCATATTTTTCATTATACTCCAAACACGATTTAATTGAAATAATCGCCGCCCTGCGTTAAACTGCTGTCAATGAATATAACCCCAAAGACAATTAAACCGCCATTGACGGATTCGATAGTCCGCTCGCTCAAAGCCGGCGACGAAATCCTCATCACCGGCACAATCTACACCGCCCGCGATATGGCGCATAAACGCCTCTGCGAGGCAATCGACAGGGGGGTGGCATTGCCTTTTGAAATCAAAGGCGCCCTTATCTATTTCTGCGGCCCGACACCCACTCCTCCGGGCCGACCCATCGGCGCCGCAGGCCCAACAACCTCCTCCAGAATGGACTCCTTCAGTCCCAAACTCGTCGCCGCGGGTCTCAAAGCTATGCTCGGCAAGGGCTATCGAAACCAGGAAGTGAGAGACGCCCTCAAAAAGCATTGTGCCGTTCATTTATCAACCATCGGCGGGGCAGGGGCCTTATTAGCCAAACACGTCGTCGCCGCTGAAGTTATCGCTTATGAAGACCTCGGCACAGAGGCCATAAGGTGTCTCGAAGTCGTTGATTTCCCCGCCGTCGTCGCTTATGATTGTTACGGAAATTCCGTTTACAAATAATACTTAACTACTCTTCGTTAACCTATTTTGAATCTTCGTTTTTTACACACGTCCATTCGCACGCATCGGTATATTTTTCATCGCCTTTTTGGCCGATTACGTTTATCTTATTTAGGCCGGGCCTAAGCGCAACGTCTTTCCATACAATCTTGTGAATATCTGAATCCATTTTCTTGCTCGAAATCAGTTTTTCATTAACATACAGCTCGACCTCGTCAAGATTCGTATAAACCGCCACCTCCACAAGTTCTTCGGTTCGCTGTGTATTGCGTCTGCTTAGAATGTAAAGCACCGGCTCATCAGACCAGTTTGCCTTATAGAAATAGAAAGCGTCCTTTTTTACTTTGCGGTCGTGCGTCACAAGCCCCTTGTGATTCATATAGGGCCTATCGCCACGATTGGCAAACGTCCAGCTGAAATCGAACATGTTCCATACGAACTTGCACCAGATATCGTCTCTGTCCTTGATGTTCTTCCATACCTGCTCATGGTAAAGACGCTGGTATTGCTCGGGGAAGAACTTGCCGAGGGGCTCCGGACGCCGCGGATTTTCCTGTTGCTGGCTGATACATCCTTCGGCGCCGTATTCGCTCAGGCCGCCTTTGAGCCGAGGATATTGTTTATGTAAATTGTTATACCAACTGCTGTATTTATCAAAACTGTCATAATACCAGCCAAAGTACCAGTTCCACGCGGCAACATCCGTTTCAAAATGCCTCGCGGTCGGCTGGGTATAGTCGGCCTGTGTTGTCAAACGGTAAGGGTCTAATTGCTTGGCCGTCCGATGAAGCGATTTTACATCTTCCGCAGAAATTGGAATCTCATTGTACAATCCCCAAAACAGTATGGAAGGGTGATTGTAATTTTGCTTAATCAGCTCTGTAAGCTGGTCCCTGCAATTCTGCACGTATGCCGGATTTTCCGCTCGATACGCGGGAGTGTTCGGAATCTCCGCCCAGACCACAAGGCCTTTCTCGTCACACAAACTGTACATCTTGTCCGCCTGCTGGTAATGGGCCAGACGAACCCCGTTGGCGCCGAGTTCAAGAATCAGTTCGATGTCCTTTTCGTGATGTTCATCAGTTAGCGCAGACCCCAATCCTTCCCATTCCTGGTGCCTGCACACGCCGTGCAAATGATATGGTTGCCCGTTCAGTATAAGACCTTTGTCCCTGTCAACCTCGAAGAAGCGCAATCCCATCGGCTGGTCCAACTCGTCCACTTTTACCCCCTGCGGGTCTTCCACACAGACGTTCACCTTATACAAATACGGGTCTTTTTTGGCGTTCCATAGATGCGGATTGTCTATGTGAATCTTCAAAACACCTTTGGTTTGCTGATTGTTTTTTACAGCGACCTTTTCCCGGCTTTGAGCAATCACATTATTATTGTCCAGCACGGTTGTCTTCAGCGTTACTTCGGCGTCGTTTGGGTCTTTTGAGGCGGCGTTGTAATCCAGCAGCGTCACCACCTCGATATCCGCTTCTTTCTCAGAAATATTCACGGGGCGGATATATACACCGCTCGAAGCATAATCGAGCGGTGATATACATATATCATTTGTGCTGAATACGGTAACGGGACGGTAAATGCCTCCGAACAACGGATAAAGGTATGTCCCGGATGGTGCCACGTCCGGCTGCATTGAATTATCCACCTTGACGGAAATGCTGTTCTTTCGCCCGGACCTTACCTGCTTGGTGATTTCGTAGCAAAAAGCCGAATAACCGCCTTTGTGTCGGCCAATGTAAATGCCGTTGACATATACGTCAGCCACCAGGCACACGCCTTCAAAGCGAATAAAGTATCGCACGCCTTTTTGCTTCGGCAATAAATCAAAACTGCTTCGATACCAGCCCACCCCCTGGTAGCAATGGTCTCCCTCCGTCAAAACGTCTTTCGCGTTCCACGTATGAGGGATAGTTACATCTTCCCACCCTCGTTCTGATATCTTGTCGCCGCTTTCAGCGGAGTGTATGTCCCCTTTATAAAACTTCCAGTTAACAACCTTGAAGTTGTCACGATGGCCCAGAAAGTCCTGTGAAGAAACATTACCGGTTCCCAAAACAACCGCCAAAACCGCCGCAATGTAAATTTTAATCCTCATTTGCCGGACCCCATGTTTGAGCTAATTATTTGCACGCACCGCCTGTATAAAAGCCCTGATATTTTCCGAAGATACGCCGGGCGGCATCCCGCCTCCGCATGAAAAAAGTATCCCGGTTTTATCATCCAGCCCCTGCATCTGCTCATTGACCTTTTCAGTGATTTGCTCCGGGCTGCCCTGTGCCAATACGTCCCTCGGCGGTATATTGCCAACCAGCACAACTTTGCCTTCGGTCCACTGCTTCATTTGTCTCAATGAGTGCTCAAAGCTGAAATTAAACATATTGATTCCAATGTCCGAAAGATGCGGCGCACATACCTTCCCGCCCGCGTCATTGTGAAAAAACTTAACGGACACGTCCAGACAGCCGAATATCTCCTTCAGATATGGCTTTGCGAATTCCTTGAAATCGGGCTCCCCGCAGAACCCAACAATATCATCCAGTATCAAAACCCCGTCGATTGTGTCAAACGTCTCTTTCTGCAATCGAAGCCATCTTATCGTAAAGTCCGTAATGATACGAAGCAGTTTGTGGACCTTTTCAGTATCAGTCCTCAGGGCCGTCAAAAACTCCGTCGTGCCCATAAGAAAAGACGCGATATTCAAAGGCCCCCGCGATACGGCAAACTTTATGGAATGTCCCAGTGCCTCAATTTTCCTGCGATTGAGCTTAAGACGGTTCAGCACAAACGGCCCCAGCCCGCACTTCTCCGGCTCAGGTGCAGCCAGCCGGTCGATGTCCTCAATCTGCTGGATAATCTTTTCAGCGTATGGCAGCTCATTTTCATACCACACACATTTAGCGCCAAACGCCGACGGCTCTGTGCACATACCGTATTCCGCCCAGAACCCCGGCAAAAACAAAACCTCCGGGAAAGTCTGCACCGCTTTTTTATTGGTCTCGAACCAAAGCTCATCATTGGTGAAATAATCAAGCGTCGAAATCCTCGCCCACCCCGGCAGCCAGGGACTGTCTATTATAAAACCAACAGGCAAAAAATTAACGTCTTTGCCCGATATAACATCCGCAAGCACCTGCCATTGCTTGTCATTCATACACTACCTTTCTTAACCGCCCACAAGAACACCGAATCTATGGCCGTTTCTAAAAAGGTACTATAACTTTTTAGATGACTATTTTGAAGGAAAAGAAGGAAAAGGGACAGGAGCTTTTTTCAAAAATCCGCGACAACTCACACGCTTGTTTTCCGCTTGCGGCTGATTTATAATCTCTATCGTGCCAAATTTATAAAACGTAGGAGATATCCCTTTGAAAGTCGCGTTACTGGGTCTAATGCAATCGGGCAAAAGCACGTTATTTTCCGCAATCAGCGGCAAGCAGTTGCCTCACGCCGGCTCCACCGAAATCGACCAGGCCGTTGTCGCCTGCCCCGATGAAAGAATCGACTGGCTTAGCGGAATCTACAAGCCCGAAAAAAAGGTTTACGCGACAATCGACTGCTTAGACGTCCCAGGCCTCAATTTTGCCGATGACCACGGCCGGGCAGCGGCCAGACGCCTCATCGACCAGATTCGAACCGTCGATATGCTCGCCCTGGTAATTGGCGCCTTCGATAACTCCGCCGACCCCGCCAAAGAGCTGACCGACCTTCGCACCGAGCTTTTGCTCACCGACCTGGCGCTTGTAACGACACGGGTGGAAAAACTTGAAAAGGAGGTCCGCAAGCCCGCCCCAACCCAGCCACATGACAAAGCCGAGCTTGCCCTTCAAAAAAAACTCCAGGAGACAATCGAAGCCGAAAAGCCCATCCGTTCCGCAATCGCCAATGACGCTGAGCTTGAAATGATAAAATCGCTCGGCTTTCTTACCCTCAAGCCGATGGTCGTTGCCGTAAATGTTGGCGAAGATGGACAAAATCGGAAATTCGACTTTGCCGGCCAGCTCGACCCCTCCACGCCCGTTATCAGCGTCTGCGCAAAACTCGAATATGAATTGTCACAGTTGGACGACGAAAGCAAGACCCAGTTTATGGCCGATTTGGGCATAACCGAATCCGCCGCCCTTAAATTCGTTCATAGTTGCTATTCGGCGCTGGGCCTCATCAGTTTCCTCACCGTTGTCTCCGGCGAGCTTCGCGCCTGGCCAATCCATAAGGGCACTCATGCACTCGACGCCGCAGGCAAAGTCCACTCCGACATAAAACGCGGCTTTATCAAAGCAGAAACCATTTCCTTCAACGACCTCAAATCGCTCGGCTCCGAAAAGGCCGTCCGCGCCGCCGGCAAAGTCCGCCTTGAAGGAAAAGAATACGTCGTCCGCGACGGCGACGTCATCAACTTCCGCTTCAACGTATAATTTCATTCGACATAGGGTATTCGATATTGGACGTTCAGCGTTATTGCAGCAGAAACTCTCCCCCAAATAATAAATGGAATAGAAAATAATAAATGTTGACTGCGGCTGAAGGGGCTCGAACCCCCAACCTTTGGTTCCGTAGACCAACGCTCTATCCAGTTGAGCTACAGCCGCTATTGTTGTGCCAATACCGCGTCTGAAATCGGTTTACGCAGCTAATGGTAAGGTCGTTCGATTGACTTTGCAAGAAAAATGGCTGATTCCTTAATCATCAGCCAGTCAGCTTTGCGTATGCGGCCTCCATCATCAGGAAAAAGGCCTGGGCCTCGGTGGAGGTCCCGGCGCGGTCGAAATTCGGCGAACCGCAGGCATCCTGAACGAGGCCATATTTGTCAATTTTGCCGTGCGCGGCGGCCCGCATTTTGTCGGCGGCCTTGCGATAGGAATCATCGAGCCAGCCGGCCTTGAGGCCCTTGTAGATTGAGTAGGCGAGCATCTGCGACAGATTGGTCTCGACAAATGTATCGGGCTTGTCAATTACGTCGTGAAACAGGCCGTCTGGACGCATATAAGAAATGCAGCCATCCAATAATCCTTTTATGTAACCGATGAGTTTTTTACGTTCGGTGTCTTTTTCTTTCGGCAGGATGTCGACAATTTTAGCCATACCAGCGGCGGACCAGCCGTTGCCGCCGCCCCAGCGGTCTTTGCGGGTGAAGGTCTTCTTCTGGTCATCCCATATATGCGAGAACAGCTTCTTTTGGCTGTCCCACAGGTATTCTCTGTAGCCATCGACCTGCTTTACGGACTCGTCGTAATCGCCGTAAACGGCGAGAAAAGGAGGCGCCATAAACATCGAATCGCTCCAGATTTGCCTGCCCTGGGTAACGTGACATATTATGCCTTTTTCCGTTTTTGGTGCGCCTTGCTTGAGGTATTTATACAATGCGTCAGCGGCCTTTTTGAGGTTTTCATCGCCGGTGATTTTGTATGCGTGGAGGACGCCCTGGCCGTTGGAGGCGGGGTCGGTGACGGCGTTGTCTGAGCCGAGCATCGCCAGTCGGCCATCGTGCTTTCGCCGAAGCACCGCGTCTTTCGCCATAAGCACGACGAGGTCATCTTCCCCCATTTCCAGCAGCGCCTGCATCGCCGTTCCCTGTTCCCAGGAGGCACGCTGCATTGAGAGCATCGCCATCTTGGCCTTGTCGACCAGCGGCGACTGGGTAATTTTGCTGTCTTTGGTTTCGGCTGCGATTGAGTTACACCCGGCTAAGGCCGTCAAAACAGGCAACGCTATAAATTCTCTTCTTCGCATAGTTACCGCCTCTCAAAAGCATAATGAAAACCACTTTGGTAACGATTATAACCTACCCCTCGGCGACGAGCAAATACGGCGAAGTCGCAAGACGGTTGACGGAAGACCCGGCTTCCCCTAATGGCTACGTTGAGGCAAGCGGAAGAGGTGTTGACGGAAGGGGATGGGGCGGGTTTAATATCGCGGTTTGTCAATTTATTAAAGGACGGTTTATATGAATATGAAAGTCAGTAAGAGAGCACAGGTGGTTCCGCCGTCGGCGACGCTGGCAGTGACGGCCAGGGCCAAGGAACTAAAGGCACAAGGCGTCAACGTAATCGGATTCGGCGCGGGTGAGCCGGATTTTGATACGCCGGAATATATCAAAGAAGCGGCGATAGCAGCGCTGAAGGCGGGTAAGACGAAATATACGCCGTCGGAGGGGACCCTCGAATTAAAGAAGGCGATAGCGGAAAAGCTGCAAAGGGAAAATGGGCTGGAGTATAAGCCGGAGCAGATAGTCGTTAATATCGGGGCGAAGCACTCGGTCTATAATGCGATGCAGGCGGTCCTTGACCCCGGCGAAGTGGTGATTTTGCCGACGCCTTACTGGCTGACGTATCCAGAGGCGATAAAGTTAGCCGGCGCGAAGGTGAGGGTTGTAAAGACCAGCAGACAGAACAGCTATAAGATTACGCCTGAACAGTTGAAGAAAGCGATTGGCAAGAAGACGCGGATGTTTGTGCTCAATTCCCCCAATAATCCGGGCGGATTCACATATACACCGGAGGAGTTGGCCCAGATTGCCAAAGTGCTTGAAGGGACCGACGTGGTTGTGATGTCTGATGAGATTTACGAACGATTGATTTACGGCGGGACTAAGTTTGTGAGTTTTGCTTCGTTGAGCAGGGACGCATACGAGCGGACCCTGACGATAAACGGATTCAGCAAGACGTATGCAATGACGGGCTGGCGATTAGGTTATACGGCTGGGCCGGTTGACGTGATAAAGGTGATGGGTCGGCTGCAGGACCATTCGACGTCGAACCCGGTAACGTTTGCGCAGGATGCGGCGATTGCGGCGCTGAAGGACCCGAACAACGAGGTCGAAAAAATGCGTGTCGAGTTCGAGAAACGGGCTGAGTATATGGTCGGTCGATTAAACGCTATCAAAGGAGTCAAATGCACTCAACCAACGGGGGCGTTTTACTGTTTCCCGGATGTGTCAGCTCATTATGGCAAAACAAAAGGTAACGTGGAGTTGAAGGGCAGTATGGATTTTGCCAGGGCGCTTTTGGAACAGGCCAACGTGGCTGTCGTGCCGGGGCTGCCGTTTGGTTGTGACAAGAACGTCCGCCTGAGTTTTGCGACGTCGATGCAGGATATCACCGAGGGATTGAATCGAATCGAAGGATGGCTGAAGGGATAAGTAACGGCACGCACCCCATAGTGAGGAAACCCCCCAGGGTAAAAAACCTGGGGGGCGAAATAAAGGAGGAAGGCGGTTACCCTGCTAAGAGCAAAAGAGTGTGGGTGCTCCCGGCAGTGTTCAACAAAAGCCATAATCATAGGGGAAATCAGGGAGGTCAATACGATTTTTGGTGGGAGTGACAACAGTATGGCACTGGGAGAGACAAATTTATTATGATTGGCGATTAAGAGATTCGTTTTGCCTGTGGTAAGGAAAAGCGCCACAGGACCTGCCATATAAACGGTGGGCAAGCGGCGGTTAAGTCCGACTGCGTTGGGTGAATGTTGAAATTTTGTTGTTGAAATGGGCTGGCCAATAGTGTAAAAGAGAACAATTATAAGGCGGCGATGGGCGATGGCGCGGAATATGAAGAAAAAAGCGCTGTATGAAGTGATTATCAGGGGCGGGTCGAGGACCGGCTATGAGCAGATGCACCCGACGGTTAAGGAGCCGGCGTCAGCAGTGCAGCAGGGTGGAGGCGCCGCAGCCCCGCCGAATGTGGTGCGGTGGGTAAGGAAGCCGAGCGTTTTTCAGTTTAACGCGGGTCGAATAGAATTTTCGATGCCGTACCAGGTAGGTATAGCGGTTTCGCTGGCAGCGGTATTGGTGGTAGTAGTGGCGTTCCGGCTGGGTGAGCGTGTTGGGAGCAAAGAGGTTGCCAGACCAGCGGCTGTGAAACAGGCCCCTCGGCAGGACTCGGCTCGACCAAGCTCGCCACAGACAGGGCAGGCGCCAAAGGTTGTTGAGCCGGCGCCGGCAGCGTCGGTGGCAGCGAAGACAAGCCCAGGGCAAACGGGCAAGAACCGGATAGTAATACAGATGTATCAGGTGCGGACGCATTTGGAGCCGGTGCAGGAATACTTTGACAAGATGGGCGTGGCGACAGAGATAATTGAAAAGAATAACTGGTATTATTTGGTGACGAAAAACGGGTATGATAATCCCGACAAGCCGGGGACGGATGGGTTTCTTGCGAAGCAGAAGATAATAGAGCTTGGTGCGGGCTACAAGGCGCCGGCGGGAAAGGAAACGTTCGGGCCGAAGCCGTTTAAGGATGCGTTCGGGATGAGGTTTGAAGAATAGGTTTTAGGAGAAGATTGGATGTCGATAGACCGGTCGTTGAAATTGAAAAATGCATTAATAAGACACCGCAATGTCCTGACGCGTGCGGAGCGAATAGAGCGATTGAAAGATGAGGAGCGGTGGGAAGACAATAGGTCCGTGTTTGGGCTGCCGAAGGTGATACACCGCAAGAGCCACGCCGGGAAGAAAGCAGCGAAGGAAAAGGCGGCAGCAGAGGCGGCAGTTGGCGTGGAAGGAGCAGCAGCACCAGGGGCAGCTCCGACAGCAGTGGGACCGGGAGCGGCGAAGGGAGCACCCGCAGCCGGAGCGAAGGCAGGAGCAGCAAAAGTGGCGGCGCCAGCGGCGGCAAAAGGAGCCAAGGAAGGTAAGGAGCCAAAGAAGGGGAAGTGACGAATTTTGCAGAGAGCGGAGACAAGAGAGGGCCAGCGGGGTAGCGATTCGAGTTTGTATGTAGATTTTTCAAGCGGCTAAGGATTTTTACGACCATAGTTGCTGCCGCCTTCCGTTAAGCCAGTTGAAGAATTTTGGTATCCATACCTGTGCCCTCCTTTACAGGTTGTCCTTTATAAAAGCTTCGTTTTTGCCTGCATTGAGCAATTCTCATATCTATAAACTTTAATCGCACCCAGCAGGGAGATACGCTTGTATATCCCTGCGGCGGTGGGTATTCTTGAGGGCCAAGACGGGATTACGAGAGATTGCGTTATGGCAACTGCTGACAAGATGAACTCAACAAGACCGGATGGTGCCGGCAAAGCAAGTCCTTGGTGTTGGATTGCGCTGGCGTTGGTAATCATCTGTTCTGCGGTCATTCGCGGCCGGCTGTTGGCATGCCCCTCGAACGTGATGAGGTCGAATACGCCTCAACGGTCACATTGTCTGAGGTTCCGGGGCGCTTTGCAGAAAATTTCAAGCTTGTCGTCACCCAAGCAATTCTGATATGGCTTTTCGCTTTGCCTGGTTTACTGATAGTGCTCTTCCGTAGTCGTATCCGCGTTCACGCACCCTTTATCCTCGGCTTTCTGGTATTTTCATTCCTTTCTGTCTGTCCGAGATTTTATTTTCGAGAGCATTATTTTATCCTGTTTTTTCCTGCCGGGGCTGTTGTGGCAGATGCGGGTTTTGACGGCTTTCTTAACCTGGTGGGGGGCGCGATTCAGGATTTCGGCGGGGCCTCGTTATCGCATTTATTGGTTTGGCTGTCGTTGGCTTTTATCTGTTTCAGCAGCGACTATATCTCTTTTATCTTTCACCAGAGGATGTCTGCCGTCTGTTTTACAGGGGCAATCCCTTTCCTGAATCGCTCGAAATTGCCAAATACTTAAAGCGAAATTCCTCCCCCGATGACACTGTTGCTGTAATCGGCTCTGAACCTCAAATCTACTTTTATTCGAATAGACGCGCGGCTACCCGTTACATCTACACTTATCCTCTGATGGAGGCGCATGACTATGCCGCCGCGATGCAAAAAGAGATGATTCAGGAAATTGAATCGGCCAAGCCGGAATTGATGGTGTTTGTCAATGTCCATATCTCGTGGCTTAGGGGGACCGGTTCAGTGATGACCATTTTCAACTGGTTTGACCGGTATGCGGAAAACTTCTATAACATTGTGGGTGTAATCGAGATATTCCCCTCCGGCCAGACAATCTATCACTGGGACCAGCAGGCCGCCGGCTATACGCCCACGTCAGGCCGCTGGGTTGCCGTATATAAGCGAAAACACTGAGACTTGGCTCTCCGGCCAATGCCCGGATTTGCACTACCGCGAATAACTTAAAACCGCTACAATGTCATTATGTTCGCAGGCAATAAGGTCGTTGTGGTGATGCCGGCTTATAACGCCGCCAGGACGCTAAAGCAAACCTACGGCGAGGTGATGGCCCAGAATATCGTTGACCTTGTCGTGGTAGTTGACGATGGCAGCAGGGATGATACCGTTGCGATTGCGTCGAAACTGCCGAACACGGTTGTTCACGCGCATACGCAGAACCTCGGCTACGGAGCCAATCAGAAAACCTGCTACAAACTTGCCCTCGAGCAAGGTGCCGACATTATCATAATGGTCCATCCGGACTACCAGTACACTCCCAAGCTCATCCCTGCAATGGCCTCTATGATTGGCAATGGGCTTTACCACTGTGTGCTCGGCTCGCGAATCCTCGGCGGTCGTGCCCTCAGAGGCAATATGCCCTTTTACAAATACGTCGCCAACCGATTTCTCACCTTCGCTGAAAATATCCTCACCGGCGCCAAGCTGTCCGAATACCATACCGGCTACCGCGCCTTCTCCCGCCGGCTGCTCGAACAGTTACCCCTCGATGCCAACTCCAACGACTTCGTCTTCGACAATCAGATGCTTGCTCAGATTCTCTGGTTCGGATACACCATCGCTGAAGTGAGCTGCCCGACCAAGTACTTCCCCGAGGCGTCCTCAATCAACTTTGCCCGCAGCATCAAATATGGCTTCGGCTGCCTCTGGACCGGCCTGCAATTCCGCCTCGCAAAAATAAATATGTTGAAATCAAAATTGTTTCCTGTCTGATGGAGCAAACGCAATAAACGAATATCAAAAAACCCCGGCGATAAATCCCATTTTCCCCGATTTGGATTGATGAATAAAATACCAGACAAATACGTGACTTTTCTTATCTGTCTTGCACTGGCGTTGAGCACGCTGGTTGTTTTCTGGCAGGTTCGTCACCACCAGTTTATCAGTTTTGATGACGACTGGTATATTTTCGACAACAGCCATATTGTAAACGGCTTGACATGGGACAATGTTCTTTGGTTTTTTTCGCACGACCACGGCGGAAATTATCATCCTCTGACGGCAATATCTCACATGCTTGACTGCAACCTTTATGGTTTGGATGCAGGAGGCCATCACTTTACCAATCTGTTGTTTCATTTGGCAAATGCCCTTTTGCTTTTTCTTGTATTTAAAAGCATGACGGCCAACCTTTGGGCGAGCGCCTTCATCGCAGCCCTTTTTGCCCTGCACCCTCTTCACGTAGAATCCGTTGCGTGGGCTTCTGAACGCAAGGACGTTCTCAGCACGTTCTTCGGTTTGTTGACAATGGCCGCATATATTCGCTACGTCAGAAAGTCGGATTTGCGTTCCTATTTGCTGACAATCCTGCTGTTTGCTTTGGGCCTGTTGGCCAAGCCAATGCTTGTAACTCTTCCGTTTCTTTTGCTTCTTCTTGACTATTGGCCGCTGGAGAGAGTAACGCCTGGTTCACGGCCGGTAATCAGCGGTTGGCGCAGGATAATTATTGAGAAAATTCCTTTTCTTGTTTTGGCAGCCGTTATAGGTGCGATTACTTTTTCTATTCAAAAAGATACGGGGATTACGCAGGACATTGCCGAATATCCTATGACCTGGCGAATTGGGAATGCTGCTACGGCATACATAACTTATATTATTAAGATGTTTTGGCCAGTGAATCTGGCTATCTTTTATCCCCATCCAAGAAGCAGTCTGTCTTCCGTGCAGGCCGGCCTGGCCTTTTTTCTGCTTGTATGTATAACAGCTTTGGCCTTGTGGCAGGTGCGCAAACGTCCCTGGTTCGCTGTCGGCTGGTTATGGTTCGCAATAAGTCTGTTTCCTGTTATCGGCCTTGTACAGGTGGGGTTGCAGGCCTGGGCTGACCGCTATACTTATATGTCCTATACGGGGTTGTTTATAATCGTCGTCTGGGGTGTCCCTGAACTTTTGGCTCGTTTCCGGTATAAGAACCTTATTCTTGCATTAGTCGCCGGGGCATCAATTTTGGTTTTGGCTGTTGCTTCATGGTTTCAGGTCGGATACTGGCAGGACAATGAGAAGTTATACGAACACGCGACCAAGGTTGTCAAAGACAACTGGTGGGCTCGCCACAACCTCGGCAGGGAGTTTGTAAATCAGGGCAAATTGGACCAGGCCGTAGAACAGTTTACCAAAGCTCTCCGTGTTTACCCTGATAATGCCAACATTAAAAATGACCTTGCTAAAACCTTTCTTAAACAGGGCATGTTCGAGCAGGCAAGCGAACTATATCAGGAATTTCTCCCTCCATTGCCCGAAGACTTGAACCTCGTCAGCCAGGTTACTGATAATGAGCTTTTCAGGCAGCGAAGATTCACCCACGTTTTGGGATTTTTCGCCGAAGGGCAAGTCAACCTCGCCATAGCGCTTATGCAGCAGGGCAAGTACGACGAGTCAGTAAAACATTTTACCGTTGCGCTTCAATTGAGGCCCGAACTTGTTCGTGAGCTTAAAGACGTCGCGGTCTCACTTCTCAGGCAGGGCAAACCGGCAGAGGCGGAAAAACTCTATCAGCAGATTCTTCAAATACTGCCGGAAGATTTGGATGTCCATAACGGCCTTGGCCTCGCACTTGACCGGCAGGGAAGACTTGATGAAGCTGTCAGAGAATTTCGCGGTGTTTTAAGAATCAGCCCGGATAGAATCGATGCTATGATAACATTAGCACGTCTTATATCAGTCAATAAAGACGCCGATTTCTACGACCCCAACGAAGCGATACATCTGGCTCAAAGGGCTTGCGCAGCATCAGATTATCAAAAACCTGAACTTCTCGATACCCTGGCAATTGCCTATGCTGCCGTCGGGAGATTTCAGGATGCAGTCGAAACAGCGGACAAGGCGTTCAAATTAGCCCAGTCCTCTCAACAGGAGCAACTGGCCCTTCAGATTCAAGCTCGGCTGAATCTGTATAAGGCAGGTGAATCTTACATTGAGTCAGCGACAAAAGGCCCTGCCGAACACGCATTACCTTGACAGAATCGCTCCTGCGAAATACAGTGCTTTCTGATGCCAAGTAAGCTGTATATAATCGATGGTCACGCACATATCTACGCCGCGTTTTTCGCTCCGACGCGCGGCGACCCGTGGACCAGCCCATCAGGCGAACCCACCCAGGCCACATGCATATTTACCACGGCCATCTTGGGCCTGATAAAAAACCGCAAACCCGATATGCTCGTTGTGGCGATGGACAGCAAAACGCCGACGTTCAGAAAGGAGATGTATTCCGATTACAAGGCGCATAGGCCGCCTATGCACGAGGATATGCCCGTCCAGATTAACAGAATCGAGCAGATTATGTCGGCGATGAACGTCCCCATTCTGCGAGTCAACGGCTTCGAGGCGGATGATATAATCGGCACACTTGCAAAAAAGGCATCGAAAGAGGGAATCGACGTTTATATATGCGCAAAGGACAAGGATATTCTCCAGCTTATTGATGACCACGTTTTTGGATATGATATCAAGACGGGCGAGGTAACCGACGAGGCCTGGGTTAAGGCGGAGATGAAAATTTCGCCTGCCCAGTTCATCGACGTTTTGGCTCTTCAGGGCGATGCCTCGGATAATGTGCCGGGTGTTGATGGTTTTGGAGAAATGACATCATTGAAGTACATTCAAAAGTACGGTTCGCTCGATAATCTTTACGCTCACGCCGATGAAATCACCGGTAAACTTGGTGAAAACCTTCGCAAGTCCAAAGATTTGGCGTATCTTAGCCAAAAACTGGTAACAATTGACTGTGATGTTCCCGTTAAGATTGATTATGAGGCGTTCGCGGTAAAGCCGGCTGATGAGGCGCTACTTACGCAGATATTTAACGAGCTTGGTTCTGCCCGGCTGCTGGGACAGTTGGGCCTATCGTTGTCGGCACAGCAGCCATTGGCCGCACCCGTCGGCGAGACCGGCTCAGCGGCAACTGTCAGCCACAACTATCAGCTCATCGACACGCCGGAAAAATTCGAGTCCTTTTTGTCGGAGCTTGAAAAGCAAAAATTGTTCGCCATCGACACCGAAACCACGTCCATTGCCCCGATGCGGGCCGACTTAGTGGGAATCAGTTTCTCCTGGCAGCCGAAGAGCGGCTTCTACATACCAGTCCGGGCTCCGGTTGGCGCCAGGCATCTTTCACCGGCCAAAGTCAGAGAGAAACTTGGCTCCATACTGGCCGACCCGACCGTAAAGAAAATCGGCCAAAACATAAAATACGATATGCTGGTCCTGAGAAACGCCGGATTGCCGCTCAGGGGCGTGTATTTCGATACTATGGTCGCCTCGTATTGCCTCGACCCGCAGCGTAACAGCCATTCATTAGATAATATGGCTTTTGATTTCCTCAATTACCAGTCCATACCCATTTCCGCGCTCATCGGCAAAGGCAAAAATCAAATCACTTTCGACATGGTCGATACCGCCGCTGCCTGTGAATACTCCGCCGAGGACGCCGATATGACCTGGCAACTGTATCAGTATTTAGCGGGGCAGTTGGAACGGCAGCCGCAGATAAAAAAACTTTTTTACGACGTTGAAATGCCACTGGTGTCCGTTCTTGCTGAGATGGAATACAACGGCGTCTCGCTGAATACCGAGATTTTGGCGGATATGTCGGAGGACATAACCGCCTCAATTAACCGCCTTGTTGATGAGATTTACCAGACGGCAGGCGTGCCGTTCAATATCGATTCGCCCAAACAGCTTGCCAAGGTGCTGTTTGAGCGGCTCGGATTGAAATCCATCCGCTCGGGCAAGACCGGCCTGAGCACCGACGCCGCGGTCTTAGAGGAGCTTGCCGAGGAGCACCCCGTCATAAACCTCATCCTTGAATACCGCACGCTGAGCAAGCTAAAGAACACCTACGTCGATAAACTCGGCTCGCTAATAAACCGCCGCACGGGGCGCGTCCACGCATCATTCAATCAGACCGTAACTGCGACCGGCCGGCTAAGCTCCAGCGCCCCCAACCTGCAGAATATCCCCATCCGCACGCCGCTGGGCGGCAAAATCCGCTCTGCCTTCGTCCCCAAAAACAAGACCGACTGTATCCTCAGCGCAGATTACTCGCAAATAGAGCTTCGCCTGCTTGCCTGCTTCTCCAAAGATAAGGCGATGCGAGAGGCCTTCGCCGCCGATATGGACATTCATCGCTTCGTCGCCTCTCAGATTTTTAATGTCCCCATCGGAAAAGTTACGCCGGAGATGCGCTCCCGCTGCAAGGCCGTCAACTTCGGCATCATTTATGGTCAGGGCGCTCTCGGTCTTGCGCATGGCACCGGGCTGACCCCGCAGGAAGCGAAAAAGTTCATCGACGATTATTTCGCCAGGTACAACTCTATCCGTGACTTTATGGATGGCGTTGTCGAGCAGACAAAAAAGACGGGCTTCGTCGAGACGGTTCTGCACCGCCGGCGCAGGATTCTCAACTTAGACAGCGGCAATCCCGGCAAACGTGCACAGGCCCGCCGATTAGCCGTAAACACCGTCATCCAGGGTTCCGCCGCGGATTTGATTAAGGTTGCTATGGTCAATATCCAGCGAAAAATCGAGTCGGAAAACCTGCCGGTAAAGATGATTCTCCAGGTGCACGATGAGCTTGTCTTTGAGCTGCCGACCGCCGAAGCCGACGAGCACGCCAAATGGATTTCTTATGAAATGACCAACGCGATTAAGCTCGATATCCCGCTGAAAGTTGACGTTACTTTCGGCCCCAGCTGGCTGGCTGATAAGTGAAAGCCCCTCATCCGACACCCTTGTAAATTCTTTTGCCTTTTTACTTTTTCCTTGCCTTTGACGATAATCCCGAGCACAATATCCTCCGCAACGGCGGGACGTTATACGGACAACAACCTGGCCAAGGGTTCTTATATGGAACCATATAGTCAATAAGTTGGGAGGTAATTATGGCCGAAGAATCGAATTACATAAGAAGCGCGGTAGATGCAGCCCAAAAAATCCATGCTATCGCAGCCCATTGTTCTCACTTCAAAATCGGCAAGACCGGGCAAAATCTGTCTGATATATTTAACAGCGAATACAAAGACGCATACGACAGAATTGAAGCTATCCACAAAACCACCCTCAAAACAGAGGTCGATGAGCTGGAGGCATATCTCATCGACCACTTCCAGGCACACGATAAATATGCTTCAGAGTGTGACAACAAGGATAGGAGTGGTGGAGAGATAGGAAATTCCGGCACTTACTGCGTTTATGTAGTCGTAAAGGATTGATGTCCCAATCTATCCAAGGGCAAACCAATCTTACGATGGCGAAACTCTCACCAATACGCAGGTTGCTGAAATTAGTGCATCCGGAGGGGATACCGTGGCCGGGGTCGGTGTTTTATAACGCGATTAGCTCATCGGCGATATTTCAAAAGCATTATGAATTAGTGGCCAAAGATATATTGAGCTATTGTCGGCAGGGGAGTTTGCTGGATATCGGCACGGGGCCGGCATGGCTGCTTTTGAAAATTCATCAGCAGTGTCCTCAAATTCGTCTTGTGGGCATTGACTCTTCGCCTGCGATGGTGACCAAAGCCAGACAGAACGTCGAGGCGACCGGGATTATCGAGATTAAGGAGGGTAACGCCGACCACGTCCCCTTTCCAGATGGGTGTTTCGATATAGTTGTCAGCACAGCGTCGATTCATCACTGGAAGGAGCCGGCTGCCGGGCTGAATGAGGTCTATCGAGTGCTCAAAGAAGGGGGGTACGCCCTTGTTTATGACCTTGTCAGTGATACACCCGAATCTATTCTTGAGGAGTGCAGACGGGAATTTGGCTCCCTTAAAACTACGTTGTTCTGGCTCCATAGTTTTGAGGAGCCGTTTTATAGCCGGGAAAATTTCGAAGCCCTCGCTCGACCAACGTTATTCAGGGAAGGTCAAACTCGATTTCTCGGCCTTCTCTGCTGCCTGATATTGAAAAAGGGCCCCGCAAACAAGTAGAGAACGGAGCCACACTTTTGATTTCGCCTCTTGATTTTTGAGCTCCTTCTGTGGTCTCGCCAAACAAAAAAGCCCTGCGGCTTCCCGCCGGGCCTTTGATTGAGGAGCAGTTTTTACACGCTGTTTGTATCAGAGCTGCTGGTTTGCCGGTTGATTTCCCAGCGTTGCCAGAGCCGCTAATTGGTCATTCACCATCTCGAATACTCCGTCCAGCGCAGTAATCGAAAAGATGCCCTTCGTTGCCGTCGCAACGCTGCACAGCACCAATCGGTGCTCGCAATCCAGCAACAACTTCCGCAGTTTCAGCAGTTTCGACAAGCTCGATGATGTAACGATATCGACGTGCGAGAAGTCAATCACAACGTCGCAATCGCCTCTTTCCCGAACCACATCGGTGGCATTCTTAATCTCCTCGTTCAAGCTCGGCTCGGCAGATGCATCTACAAGAATTACATTTTCCGCTAAATCCTGAATCCCCATTTTATCGCTCCTTTTGTCAAACCGCTGAGAAATGCCTACGTTGCTTTATATATATTATGCTTACTTTCCAAACCCCTTACAATTGTCTTTCGTCAATTTTGGCGATGAGATTTACTAAAACCGGTCGGCCCAGCGGCCAAAATGTTTACTACCTTATGTTATGGGACTATCATAGCCAAACATCACCCACCTCTTTGGTATTGCTTCGTTTTGGTAATCGCGAATTGGGAACCGGTTCGCTGATTAAGGCATTTGAACAGAATCAGGCGTCCGGCTGTCCCAGCCCCCTCCGAGGGCTTTATAGAGGGCTATTAAGTCCGTGGACAGGTTACGTGTGCTCTGCACCAGGGCATCTTCAGAACTATACAGAGAGCGTTGTGCATCAAGCACGCTTATGAATTCGGTCTGCCCCTCAACATAAAGTTTAGTGGCAATTTCTACGGCCTTTCGGTTTGCAGTTACAGCATCGATAAGTGCTTTATGATGCTCTTGCTCTTTGGCATACGCCACCAGGGCATTTTCGACGTCCTGGATTGCCGTCAGGACCGTTTTTTTGTAAGTAAGCACCGCCTGTTCCTGGAGGGCCTTCTGGACCTCGATATTAGAGCTAACACGTCCGGCATTGAAAATCTGCCAGTCAGCGGATGGGCCTAAAGACCAGGAGCGGCTGTCCCATTTCATTGATTTAACCCTGTCGGCACTAACAGAAAGTGAGCCGGCTAAATTGAACTTTGGAAATAAGTCGGCAGTGGCTACGCCTATGCGAGCGGTGGCGGCATGTATCCGGGCCTCAGCGCGTCTGATATCGGGACGACGGCGGAGCATCTCTGACGGAAGACCTGTCGGCACTTCTGGCGGCGTAACAGGTATTGGCGAGGCCGGCGATAATTCTTCCAGCAAAGATTGGGGCTCCCGGCCGAGCAGCACACCGATATTGTAAATCGTTTGCTGTGCCGAGGTCTCGAGCACCGGAATTTGTGACAGCGTCGTTGCAACCTGGGCATCGGCATTTGCCATGTCCAGCGCACTGACGAAACCGCCTTCGAATCGCTTGCGGACCACGTCAGCACTTTGCTGCTGGGCTTTGAGATTGCTTTGAGCAATAAGAATTTCCTGCTGATAGCCGCGAAGCTGAACATAATTTATTGCCACTTCCGACGCCAAAGTCACGAGAACGTCCCGCCGGTCTTCAACAGACGCCCGAATATCGGCTTCGGCCGACTCGATGTCGCGCCTGGTTCCGCCAAAGATATCCAGTTCCCACGCGGCGTCCAAACCCGCCTGAAACAAGTTGCGCGTCGCTGCAGGAGGACCACCGGAGCGGCTGCGACTAAAACTGCCGGTGGCGTCGGCCGTGGGCCAGAATCCCGCGCCGACTGCGCCGCCCTCGGCCCTGGCCTGTCGTATTTTTTGCTCGGCCTGCCTGAGGTCCAGGTTCGACTTCATCGCCCGCTCGATTAACGAGGTCAGATTAGCGTCGTTAAATTCCGTCCACCACTGGAGCAGTATTGTGTCGGGCGATGCAGGGCTTTTCGCCCCCGTTTGTCCCGTCCATCCCGCCGGAACTTTTGTCTCTGGCGGCTGATAGTTGGGACCTACGGTGCATCCCGCCACAAAGAGAGGACAGAGGACAGAGGCCAGAAGACAGAAGACATAGAATATAATTCTGTCATCCGTCCTCCGTTTTCCGTCATCCGTCTTTCCTGCCCCTGCATGTTGTTGGCAGGGGTGTTTTCTGTCTTCTGTCTTTTTCATTCGTATCGCAACGCCTCGATTGGGTCCAGACGAGAGGCCTTCCAGGCCGGATAGTAACCGAAAACGACCCCTACACTGATTGAAACAATAACCGACGCCAGAATGGCGGCGACTGATGTTTCCGTGGGCCAGCGAAGAAAATAAGTCACAAGATATGAGCCGCCGCAACCTAGTGCCGTTTCCAAAAAGGTAATATAACTTTTTATAATTGAAGCTTTACATAAGTCTCTTATTTTCAATGGATTCCCGCTTTCGCGGGAATGACAAAAGCGATACTTTATTTTTAGAAACGGCACTAGGATGATGCCGAATATCCCGCCGGCAAGACACAGGACCACGGCTTCTATGAGGAACTGGCGAAGGATATCCCTTGCCCTGGCGCCAACGGCCATACGCAGGCCGATTTCGCGCGTCCGTTCCGTCACGGATACAAGCATTATATTCATTATGCCGACGCCCCCGACAATCAATGAAATGCAGGCGACGGCCAGCAGGAGGTTGGTCATCATCATTGTCGTCGAAGAGAAGGCGTTTGTCATTTCCGTAAAATTTCGGACATTGAAGTCATCGTCTTTGGGGTCGCGAATACGGTGTCGCTGGCGGAGCAAATCGGTTATCTGTTTTATCGCAAGTGGTATATCGGGGGTAGAAGTTGCGGCGGCCAAAATCTGGTCGATATTGGTAAATCGCACCGGCTGAGGATTGTTCATCGCCTGTGTCTCGGAGGGTACCGGATAGAGAACAATCTTGGCATTTGGGTATAATTGGCTGGTAGTATTTGTTGTTGAGGTTGAGCTGGAAGAGCTGCTGCTCTGGCTTGTTGATGGTGAGTTTCCAACGCGAAACTTGAGAGTGGTCCAGGGCGTCAGAACAATGTCGTCCTGGTCGAAACCCATCATATTGGCGCCTTTGGCGCTGAGGACGCCTATGACTTTGAAAGAGACGTTGAGAACACGGATTTCTTTTCCTATGGGGGATTTACCCTGGAAGAGCTCCCGAACGAGGGTCTGGCCTATAAGGCAAACTTTGGTCATACTACGGACATCTTTATCGGTAAAGACATCGCCTTCGGACAAATTGGTCCATTCGCGGACTTTGAGGTAATCAGCAGTAGAGCCGTAAATGTTCATAGGGGCCCAGTTTCGGTCCTGATAAATTACCTGGCCGTGGACATGAACGAGGGGGGCGGCGGCGCGGACGGCGGGACATTCGCGGAGAATCGCCGCACAGTCCTGCGGGGTAAGGGTCATAGAGGTGCCTGCGCCGAAGCCGACACCGCTGCTTGTGGCTGCGCCCGGCATGATGAGAAAGTTATTGGCGCCCATTTTGGCGATTGTCCGCTTAATCGCATTTGCGGAGCCGCTGCCGATTTCCATCATAGCGATGACGGCGCCGACGCCGATTATTATGCCGAGCATCGTCAGGGCGGTCCGCATAGGGTTTCTGCGTATTGCCCTAAGCGCCGTGCGTAGTATTCGAATTAAGCGGAATAATCTCATTTTCTATTTCTATCAATCATCAATAATTAAACCGTCGCGGATGTGAATCAATCGCTGCGCATGCCGAGCGATGTTGGGGTCGTGCGTCACGATAATAATCGTGATACCTTCTTCGGTGTTCAGTTTCTGGAGCATTTTGAGGACGTCTTCGCTGGTGGCGGAGTCAAGATTGCCCGTTGGTTCGTCGGCGAAAACGACCGAGGGGTTGTTAATCAGCGCCCTGGCGATAGCCACGCGCTGCTGCTGACCGCCTGATAATTTTGAAGGTTCGTAGTGCAGGCGGTCGCCTAAACCGACTCGATTTAAGATTTCCTCAGCCCTGTGCCGGGCGTCGCGATCAGAGAGAACCTCCCTCGTATATGACAACGGCATTATGACGTTTTCCAGCGCGGTTGTCCGTGGAAGCAGATTAAAATTCTGAAATACGAAACCGATTTTATGATTCCGCAGAAATGCCCTCTGGTCGGGGGACAGTTGAGATATCTCTGTGCCTTCGAGCCGGTATTGGCCCGAAGAGGCGTGGTCGAGGCAGCCGAGGATGTTCATAAGCGTGCTTTTACCCGAGCCGGAGGCGCCCATAAGGGCGACAAATTCTCCTTTTCTGATGGATAGCGTAATGCCTTTGAGGACCGGGACAGGAATATCGCCCATATAATAGGTTTTATGTATGTCTTTTAGCTCAATCAATTCCATAGTATTTGGTATTGTTCAATGCTGCGATTTTCGGGCGACGGTTAGCCGCGTCCCGCCGGCCTGGAACCCCTTGGAATCTGCGGTGTGAACGGATTGACCGTCCCCGTGCCGCCTGCCGGCTGCTGCTGTTGTTCCCCTGTGATGACTTCGAGGCCTTCTTTAAGCTCATCTGCCTGCACTTCGGTCATAATGTCGTCGCTTATACCGGCACGTACCTTGATGGGTCGAACGAAAGCGTCCTGTTTGACCCACAGTAAGGATTGCCTGTAATTCGATGCCTCCGGGGTATTTGGGTCGTATTGCTTTTTTGAGGGGTTTCTGCCCGGATTGCCGGGATTATCCTTTGATACAGAACGAAACTCCGGTGCTACCTGTTCCGTCTTGGGCTGCCATCTCAAAGCGGCGTTTGCGACCTGCAGGACGTTATCTCTGCGATTAGTCTCAAAATTAACGTTTGCGGTCAGATAAGGAAGCAGCTTGCCGCTGGAGTTGTCCGTAACAACCTCAACGGTGTAAGTGACCACGTTCTGCGTCATAGTTGCGTTAAGTCGAACCTTGCCGACCTCACCCTTAAACGTCTGGCCGGGATAAGCTCCGACCGTGAAGGTTACCGGTTGTCCGGGGTAAATATTGCCGATGTCGGCCTCGTTTACGGCCACCCACACCTGCATTCGCCTGAGGTCCTTTGCGATTAAAAACAAGCTTGGCGCATTCAAGCTGGATACAACCGTTTGTCCTATGTTCACCCTGCGGTCTATTATGACGCCTTTGACCGGCGACTTTATTGTGCAGTATGTAAAATTGCGTTTTGCCTTTTGAAGAGTAGCTTCTGTTTGCGCAACTGCCGCCTTCGCCTGTAAAATCGAGGCCTCGCCGACCGCCACATTGGCCTTGGCGATTTCATAAGCGGATTTGTACGAATCGTAGGTGCTCTTGGCCAGCGCTTCTGAAGGGCCGAGTTTTTGTGCCCTGTCCCAGTCCAACTGGGCCTGGTCGAGCTTTGCTTTCAGTTGCAGAAGATTGGCCTGGGCGTTTTCCACCCCTGCTTTTGCCTGTTCAAGCTGTGCGGTGGCCAAGGCCACGTCCGATGCGTAAACTGTATCATCAATCTTGGCCAGTATCGTGCCTTCTGCCACAGATGAGCCGTAATCTATTTCATTTCCATCTTCGTCTTTGCCAAAAGCAAGGACCTGTCCCGCAACCTGCGCCCCCACATCCACCAGCTCTTCCGGCTCGACTGTTCCGGTTGCGCTGATAGTCGCCACGAGGTCGCCGACTGTTACCGTAACGGTGCGAAAAGAAGTCTTTTTCCCATTGCTCTTATGGAAATACCACCCGGCAATGGCAGCCACTATTCCTATGACAACGACCACTACAAGTGCCTTTTTCGCAAAATTTTTCATAACAGTCCCCAATGGTTTAATATCTTACGTAGTATAAGACGCTCAGTTCTTACTCGTATTGCTCCATTTTTCAAAAATGACGGTTAGTCCTGGCCCGCAGACAGTTTATCGGCACAATCCACCCCTAAGAATAGCAATGGCCCCGGCCCTCTATCACCCTTAAAATGCAGGAAATAAATGTGGTTCCCCTGGCTCCCTGAGGCCATCAGCCAGGTAAATACCCGTCTAATATGATACCAAGATTACCCCCGCCAAAGCAAGCCGTCGCCTTGCGGAAACGAATCCCCTCTCGCCTTATTTTTGGACGAAAACGCGCCCGGCAGGAGTCGAACCTGCAACCTCCGGGTTCGAAGCCCGGCACTCTGTCCAGTTGAGCTACGGGCGCTAATATCAACTCCCCTAATATAGGCCCTCCCCAATCACGCTGTCAACTATTGCGTCATCGCATCGAGCAAAACCCTCTGGCAAATAATCATCGTCTATGTTATAAGCGGCCATCGTTATTGTTAATTAGAGGGGTTATATGAAGGTGGCGGTTCTGACGGGTATCAGGCAAATGGAAATCGCCGATATGCCAAAACCCGTTATCAAAAACGATACCGACGTCCTGCTTAAAATCGCCATCGTCGGCGTCTGCGGCAGCGACGTCCATTATTACCTCACAGGCAGAATCGGCTCGCAGGTCGTCCAATACCCGTATCTCGTCGGCCACGAATGCTCCGCAACCGTTGAAGCCGTCGGCAAAAAGGTCAAACGCGTCAAACCCGGCGACGAAGTTGCCGTCGAGCCCGCCATCTCCTGCCACAGTTGTCCTCAGTGCAAAATGGGCCGCGAAAACACCTGCCTCAATCTCAAATTCTTGGGCACCCCGGGCGAAGGCAACGGCTGCCTCTGCGAATATATCGTTATGCCCGAAGAATGTTGCCTGCCCACAAAGAGACGCCTGTCACTTGAGCAGGCGGCATTATGCGAGCCGTTCACAATCGGCGTTTACACCATAAAACAATCGCACTTGTCCCGCGGCGCAAAAATCGCCATCCTCGGCTCAGGACCTATCGGCCTAAGCTGCCTTATCGCTGCTCGAATACAGGGCGCCGGCGCAATTTATATGTCCGACAAGCTCGACTACCGCGTGGCCTTCGCAGAAAAGACCGGCGCGAAATGGGCCGGGAATCCAGAAAAACAAAACGTCGTTGAGGATATTTTGCGATTGGAACCTGATGGCGTCGATATCGCTTACGAGTGTGCAGGTCAGCAAGATGCAATCGACCAGGCAGTTGACATATTACGGCCCGGCGGAACCCTGATGCTGGTCGGCATACCCGAGTCCGACCGCGTCAGCTTTCCCATCGACGATATAAGAAGAAAAGAAATCACCATCATCAACGTCCGCAGACAGAATGGATGCGCTGAGCAGGCGATGGAGCTGGTCGGCTCGGGCAAGGCCAAAATCGATTCTCTCATCACGCACCGCTTCAATTTAGAACAGGCCAAGGACGCCTTTGATTTGGTCGCCGATTACAGCGACGGCGTCATCAAGGCAATGATTCAAATATAATCGCCATAGGCGGGTTCGATGTTCAAAGTTCGATGCTTATCCGCCGAAGCCTTGGCGAAGGCGGATTGGACGTTCGACGTTCATTTCCGTCCTTTGCACTCCGTCATCTGCCTGCCCTGCGTAGCTTGCCTGTCCTCCATAGCATTGGCGAAGGAGGAAGCGTAGCAGGGTCTTCTGGTTTCCCCCTTGAAATCCCACCATTCATAAGGATAGCGACTCTCCCTATGTATTATCCTGATATCGTTGGATGATGTTATAGACGCATCGAACTGGATGTGATATGGTATGGCCGATATGAAGCGGATTGCTGGCACAACCGCATTGATAATAGGGGCATCGGCTATCATTGTCGCCTGTCTTGTGGCGTATATCCCGGCGATGAAAGCTGGCTTTATCTGGGATGACGACTTGTATGTTACCAACAATCCGCTGTTAACGGCGCCCGACGGATTATATCGCATCTGGTTTTCAAGGGCCGTACCCTCACAATACTTCCCGCTTACATATACGACGTTTTGGGTTGAGCATCGGTTATGGGGACTGGACCCGATGGGTTATCACGTCGTAAACGTGATGATTCATATCATCAATGCCCTGTTGCTGTGGCTTGTTCTCAGGCGATTATCGATACCCGGAGCGTGGTTTGCATCGGCGGTCTTTGCGCTGCATCCGGTGCAGGTCGAATCGGTGGCCTGGATAACCGAGCGAAAAAACGTCCTGATGCTTTTCTTTTCACTCTTGACGGTTTTGTGCTGGCTGGAATTTGTGCTCGGTAGTAAATCGGGCCGCAAGGCGATTTTGTTCTACGCCGGCTCATTATTTCTCTATGCTCTGGCGCTTTTCAGCAAGGCAACGGCGTGCACACTTCCCCTGGCGCTTATCTTGATATTGTGGCTCAAGCGAACGCCTCTGACTCTAAAACGCTGGCTGCAAGTCGTCCCTTATGTCGTAATGGGGATTGGGATGGGGCTTTTCGTGATGTGGTGGGAAAAGCATCATCAGGGGACGGGGCTTGTCAATCTCGGATTGAACCCGGCGGCCAGACTGTTAATAGCAGGCAGGGCGTTGTGGTTCTACCTGTGGAAGCTCTTTTGGCCGGTCAATCTTGCATTCAGCTATCCGCGATGGCATATCGACCCAACCGAAATTTGGCAGTATGCCTGGCCTGCCGCAAGCATATTGGCAATTGCCTGCGTGTGGTTATGGCGCAAACGACTGGGCCGGGGAACGGTGACTGCGATATTATTTTTTGTCGCGATGCTGTTCCCGATGCTCGGTTTTTTTTCGCTTTTCACTTTCGTTTATACCTTTGTGGCGGACCATTATCAGTATGCCGCGGGTATCGGACCTGTTGCACTTGTCGCGGCGGGTGGTGCGCTGATTTTACGCCGAACAGGCAGTAACGTAAGGGTGATTGTGCTGTCAGCGGCGGGTGTTTTGTTGTTTGTTCTAAGCGTATTAACGTGGCGGCAGAGCCAAATCTATACGAACACTACTACACTGTGGCAGGATACGCTCAATAAAAATCCGGATTCCTGGCTGGCTCACGGGCAAATCAGCAAGATGCTTTTCGAGCAGGGCAAATTCATTGAGGCGAAGCCCCATTTGGAGCAGGCGATTAAATTTTCATCGTATATGAAAACGGTCGATCCCATCGTTTATGCGGCCTTTGTTTACGATATGGGGATTGTTTTCGAGGAACAGGGCAGGTTGGATGACGCAATCAGCCATTACCAGAAGGCGCTGGATATTTCGGAGTCCTCGGCGGCTCATTATCGACTTGCCAGGTTATTGGCTAATCAGGGCAAAGTTGAGCAGTCGAGGCCGCATTTCCTTCGTGCGCTGGAGATGGCAAAGGCCGAGAAGAACGACCGCCTTACCAAGGCAATCTTCCAATGGCTGGAGTTATTGGAAAGAAAGAAGCAAACACTTTGATGGTCGAAAGGTCCGGCTCGTGATATTTGTTAAATTATAAAGGGCCACAGGAGTGCTTCTGTGGCCCTTGAAGCTTTGGTTCTTGGAGCAGTCTATAAGTATATACGCATATACTTATATAGTATTCGGTTCTCTTCTCTTGTTTATCCGCCTCCGGCGGGCAAACCACACTTTCGTCGGGTAAACTTCGGCGGGTGATTCCGCATTGTTTTTAAATTGTTTTTTGGAGCTTTGAATTTGTTTAGGATTTCGAGTTTAGGATTTCGGATTTTTAATCTTATTTTCGTGTCTTCGTGGTAAAATCCTTTACTATGTCCACCGCAAGCATAGTCAGTATCGGCAACGAGCTTCTCATCGGCCACACGACCGACACAAACGCCACATACATCTCTCAGCAATTGCTTTCAATCGGCCTCCCCGTCGTCAGCGTTTATACCGTCGGCGACGACGTCAGCCAAATCGCCCGCGCTCTCAAACGCGCAGCCGAGGACGCTTGTTTTGTCATCGCAACGGGCGGCCTCGGCCCAACTGACGATGACCTTACACGCCAGGCGTTCGCGGAATTGCTCAACGCCAAGTTGAAACTCGATTCAAAACTGCTGGAGGACATTCGACGATTTTTTGAAAAAAGAGGCCTGCCTATGCCGGAAAAAAACGCCATCCAGGCCCACGTCCCAGCCGGCGCACAGCCAATCGAAAATCCCGTTGGCACCGCACCCGGAATTTGCGCCCAAATGCAGAACAAACTTTTGTTTGCCTTGCCCGGCGTGCCCATCGAAATGAAACAGATGTTTGAAGCTTCTGTTCTGCCTCGGTTGCAAAAGCAGGGGCCTGCCCTTCGTAGCGCAGCGAAGAAGGGGTTTACCGTGGTTAGAAAAGTCAGGTGCTTCGGCGCGGGCGAATCTGTAATCGCGGAAAAATTAGGTAATCTGATGAGCCGACAAAGGAACCCTCTTATCAATTCAACCGTTGATTCAGGCGTCATCACTCTTCACGTCGTCGCCGACGCAAAAACAAAACAACAAGCGGAGCAGTTGGCCCAAAAAGATATTGAACATTTAAAGTCTCTTCTCGGCGACTTTGTCTTCGGCGCCGATGACCAGACCTTGCCGGAAGTGGTAGGGGGGCTGTTGGCCCAAAAGCACAAGACAATCGCCGTCGCTGAATCCTGCACGGGCGGACTTCTTGCCAAACTTTTTACCGACATCCCCGGCGCAAGTGCATACTTCACCCACGGCTGGATAACCTACAGCGATAAAGCCAAGACCGAACAGCTCGGAATTGCACCCCGCGCAATCGAAAAAAATGGGGCGGTCAGTGAGCAGGTCGCTTCGGCGATGGCGCTGGCCGCAAGGCAAAAAGCCGGGACGGATTTCGCAATCGCCATAACGGGTATCGCAGGCCCCTCCGGCGGCACTGAACAAAAACCCGTCGGCCTTGTATATATCAGCGTAAGTTCCGATAATAACTGTCAAACCAAACGATTTCTCTTTTCACATACAAGAGATATAATCAGGCATCGAGCGGCGTTGACGGCGCTGAATATGCTTCGTTTGGCGTTGAAAGATTGACTTGCTGCCGGTTAAATGTTATAATGAAAATGCTGTAAACTGCACAATAAGCGGGCGTATATGGCGAAGACAACACGCAGACATTTGGGGGAAATTCTATTTAAGGCGGGCCTGGTAGAAAAGCAGGCGCTCATCGATGCCATTAAAGCCAGCCAGGCAAACCGCAAACGCCTCGGACAGGTCCTGCTCGACAAGGGCCTCATTGATGAAGAAACCCTGGCGAAAGCCATCGCCAAACAATTCGGCCTGCAGTACATTAACCTCGACACTACACCCGTGCCCCCCGATGCCCTGAAGCTTATACCTGAAGACCTCATCAAAAAGCACAACGTCCTGCCTCTCGGTGTGGACAACGGCCGGCTCAAACTCGTCATCACCGACCCGATGGACCTCGACGCGATGGATGCCGTCAGGTTCCGCACCAACAAGGACCTCGAGTGCTATGTCGCCAGCCCTTCGAGAGTTCGCTCTTTCATCGCCGATACGCTCGAGCAGGGAGGGGCCGAAGAAAGCGACAGACTAAGACACAGCATCGACGCGACTGCCGCCGAGCTTGCCGAAGCCGGCCACGAGTTCCAGGCCGAAGTCCTTAAGGCCGGCCAGGTCGCAGGCCACGATGACGGCCCCGTAGTTCGCCTCGTCAACCTCATCATCGACACCGCCGTCAATATGCGGGCAAGCGATATTCACGTCGAACCAATGACAGACAGGGTCCGAGTCAGATACCGTCTCGACGGCGTCTGCTTCGAAAAAGATACCATACCAAAGAATATGCAGGCCCCACTCACCGCCCGTCTCAAAATTCTCTCCGGGATGAACATCGCCGAAAAGCGCATCCCACAGGACGGGCGTATCAAACGCACCATCGGCAACCAGGACGTTGATTTCCGTGTTTCCGCACTGCCGGGCAACCACGGCGAAAGTATCGTTATGCGTATTCTTCGCCCCGATGCCGTCAACATCGGTATTAAGGCGCTCGGCTTCGAATCCGACGACTACGACCGCTTCCAGCGCATCATAAGAAGACCAAACGGCATCTTCCTCGTAACAGGCCCCACAGGCAGCGGCAAGACGACCACTCTTTACGCCGCTTTGCAGGAGCTTAACAAGCCCGACAAGAAAATCATTACCGCCGAAGACCCCATCGAGTACAGCTTCGCCGGAATGAACCAGGTCCAGGTCAAGGAGGATATCGGGCTTACCTTTGAAAAAATTCTCCGGGCAATGCTTCGCCAGGCGCCCAATGTAATCCTCGTCGGCGAAATCCGTGATGGTATCGTCGCCGACGTTGCTATCCAGGCCGCCCTTACAGGCCACCTCGTCTTCAGCACGCTTCACACCAACGATGCCCCCGGCGCCATCACGCGTCTGATTGATATGGGCGTTAAACCTTTCCTTGTCGCAAGCTCCATTCAGGCCATTATGGCACAGCGTCTTGTGCGGGTAATATGCAAGAACTGCAAAGCCGTCGATAAAGACCCCGACCCATATCACCTCCGCCTGCTTAATATCACGCCCGAGGACATCAAGAATCAACCCATCTACAAAGGCGAAGGGTGCAGCCAATGCCATGGTATCGGTTACAAGGGGCGTATGGCCATATTTGAAATGGCCGAGCTTAATAACGAAATAAGAGAGCTGGCATTCACAAAGGCCCCCACGGTCGAGCTGCGAAAGGCCTGTATCGCCAGCGGTATGAGAACCCTTATGGAGGACGGCAAATTAAAGATATTCAAGGGCGTTACCACGCCGAGCGAGGTCGCAACTGTAGCCCAGACCGAGGGCGTGATCCTTTGATTCATCTGTTTTTGCGGGAATAATGAAATGGCAACAGTCAACATAGACCGCCTGCTTCAGGCATGTATCAGCATGGGTGGCTCCGATATTCACATCACCGTCGGCCGACCACCCGTGCTCAGAATCGATGGCAGACTGCGCTCTCTCGAAACCAAAGTGCTCGAGCCCGACGACAGCTTCGCCCTGATGAAAAGCATCACCCCGGAACGAAACCAGCAGGAGCTTCAGGAAGAGGGCGGCACCGACTTCGGCTTTGCCTACGGCGAAGCGGGCCGGTTCCGTGTCTCCGTCTTCAAGCAGAAAGGCAACGTCTCCATCGTCCTGCGTCTCATCCCCTCCAAGATTCTGAGCTTCGACGAGATTGGGCTGCCAAAAATCTGCGCCGCACTGTGTCGCAGGCCGAGGGGTATGTTCCTCGTAACCGGCCCGACGGGATGCGGCAAAACCACTACGTTGGCCACGATGATTAACTACATCAATGAAAACCTCGACCGCCATATCGTGACCGTGGAAGACCCCATCGAGTACTACCACAACCACAAGAAATCCATCATCAACCAGCGTGAGGTTGGTATTGACGTCCCAAGCTTCACAGAGGCCCTTAGGCGGGTTTTGAGAATGGACCCCGACGTTATCCTCGTCGGCGAACTGCGAGACCTCGACACTATTGAGGCGGCGGTCCGGGCGGCGGAAACGGGACACTTGGTCTTCAGCACAATCCATACCACAAGCGCTGCCGGAACCGTAACGAGAATCATCGACGTGTTCCCCGTTGACCAGCAGGAGCAAGTCCGCATCCAGTTGAGCAGTAACCTCATTGCGGTCCTGAGCCAGGCCCTTTGCCCCCTGGCCACGGGTAAAGGCCGGGTCGCCGCATACGAGTTTATGGTCGTTACGCCTGCTATCGCCAACCTTATCCGCGAAAACAAGACATACCGCATTGACTCCAGCATACAGACCGGCAAGAAACTCGGTATGCAACTGCTGGATGACCATTTGTGGCAGCTATATGAGATGGGCAAGATTACGCTGACCGAGATGCTGGACAAAGCCCGCCAGCCCGGTGAGCTTCACGATAAGGCGATGGCCCGCCTCAAGGGTCTCAAGCCGCACGAAAGGCCGCCGGCAGAAGGGGAAGACGATTTCGGGCCTATCCTGCGAACATAGCAATTTGTCGCCTCGGCGTTGGCCTGTTTTTGGGGGGCCACGGAGAATTCAGACCGTCATCGCTGGCTATTATTTTGGGACCTTGCAGGGGGTATCGAGATAAAATAGGGGGTATTAGAGGGTTTGATATTGTCTCAATAACCGTGTGTCCAAGTGCTAATTCCTTGACACAACGTATATTAGAGCGATATAATAGACGATGTCGAGATAACAAGGTGCAGTAGTTAAGGAAGTGATGTTATGGAAAAGCTGCCACCAATCGAACAACTGCGAGGCAGACCCATTGGCCGAGTGCTGATAAAAATGGGGCTGCTGACCCGTGAAAAAGTCCACCAGTGCCTGGAAATCCAGAAGCAACGGCAGAAGCAGGGGCATAAGAATGTCCCTATAGGGGGGATTTTTGTTGAATTGGGTCTTGTGGATGAAAGGCATTTGAACATCGCATTGGCTGCACAGCGGGGGATGGAGAACATAACTCTCGACGGCCTTGACATCTCGCCGGACGTGCTCGGAAAAGTGCCGGGACAAATGGCCAAGACGTACCGCGTTTTGCCCATTGAATTCAGAGCCAATTCCAACGAGCTGATTGTGGCGGTTGACAAAGCCGACAATTTCCGCGCCACCGACGACCTCAGCTCGCTGCTCGGTTTGAAAGTAACCGCGAAAATTACCGACCCCCAGTCCCTCGATGCGGCGATTGCAAAATACTATCAGCAGCGGGATGAGGGCGAAGGCATAAACGAGCTTATCCATGAAATTCAGGAAGACGGGTTCTTAGCCGAATTTGAGGGGCGAAATCAAAGCATCGACCTCGATGAGCTTAAGGAGCTTTCGGAATCGAACCCGGTCAGGAAGCTTCTCAATCTGGTGCTGATGCAGGCCATTCGTGACAAGGCCTCCGACGTCCACTTTGAGCCGTTTGAGAACGAATACAAGATGCGGTATCGAATCGACGGCGTGCTGTATGAGATGGTGCCCCCCCCGAAGCACATCGCTACCGCAATCAGCTCTCGGATAAAGGTTATGGCCAACCTTGACATCGCCGAGCGGCGATTGCCTCAGGACGGCCGAATTTCTCTTACCGTCCAGGGCAACCCCGTTGACCTGCGTGTCAGCGTGCTGCCCACTATGTTCGGCGAAAGCGTGGTGCTGCGTATCCTTGACCGCAGCCAAATGCAGCTCAACCTCGAAAAGCTGGGGCTGAGGCCCGATGATATAAAAGTCGTGCGTCAGCTTACTCATAAACCCAACGGTATCATCATTATTACAGGCCCGACCGGCTGCGGCAAGACCACAACGCTATACGCGGCGTTAAACGAGCTTAACGACATCGAAACCAAGATAATCACCACGGAAGACCCCATCGAATACGATATTGACGGCGTGATTCAGGTCCAGATGAAGCCCGACATCGGCGTAACTTTCGCAAAGTGCCTGCGTTCCATCCTGCGTCAGGACCCCGATGTGATAATGGTCGGTGAAATCCGCGACCTTGAGACGGCCGAAATCGCCGCCCAGTCATCGCTTACGGGCCACATTGTCTTCACTACGCTTCACACCAACGACGCACCGAGCTCCATTGCCCGTCTTCTCGACCTCGGCATTGAGCCGTTTCTTGTTACCGCGACGTTAGAAGGCATCGTCGCACAGCGGCTGATTAGAAAAATTTGCGAACACTGCAAAACACCCTTTGAGCCGAGCGAAAGTCAGCTTATGGAGCTTGGGCTTACGCCGGACGACGTCAAAGGCAAGAAATTCTATTACGGCAAGGGTTGCCAGAGGTGCAATAACACCGGATACAGGGGTCGGACCGGCATCTTTGAGGTTATGACCTTCAACGACGAGATACGCGAGCTGATTATGAACCACGCCTCCACCAACGTTCTGCGGACAGCCAGCCAGAGGGCCGGTATGAAACTGCTTCGCGATGCCGGTCTGTCTGCTCTTTATGACGGCGTTACCACAATTGACGAGATCGTCAAGGAAACGATTGCCGAAGGTGATTAACTTAAAAATGAGCTCGATGGCCATATTACGAATTCGGACATTAGAAGGAGGTATTTGATATGCCGCTGTTCAAATATGAAGCGCTCGACTCTCAGGGGGTGGCGATAAAAAATGAGGTCGAGGCGCTAAGCCAGAAAGAGGCGGTCAGCAAGATACGAAATATGGGCTATTTTCCCACGAAGGTCATCCCCGTGGGCGCCACCAGGAAGGCCGCTGCTGCCGCCGCCGGCAAACCGAAGCGCAGGCGAGGCGCAGGCGGCAGGGTCAAAGTCAAGTACATTACACAGTTCGCCAGACAACTGTCCACCCTTCAGGACGCCGGGCTGCCCATCCTGAGGTCCCTGCGAATTCTCGAGGACCAGCAAAAAACCGGTACCTTCAAGCGCATTCTCGGCTATGTCGCCGACGACATCGAGGGCGGCGCCACGCTGTCTGAGGCGTTGAGCCGATTCCCTAAGTGCTTCGACCGGCTGCTGGTCGGCATGGTCGCCGCGGGCGAAACCGGCGGCGTGCTCGACCTGATTCTGTCCCGCGTCGCCGACTTTATGGAGAAGGCCCAGAAACTCAAATCCCGCGTCAAGGGGGCCATGATTTACCCAATCGTCGTTCTCAGCGTTGCTTTTGCCATCCTTTTGGGCCTGATGACATTTGTCATCCCCAAGTTTGAAGAGGTGCTAAAAGAGATGGTAGGCGGCGACCTGCCTCCCATTACCCGAATCGTGCTTGCCGCAGCGCACTGGATTGCCGCAGATTTCGGCTGGGCTATTCTGCTCGGTGTGCCCTTCGGCTTCATCTTTTTGACCCGGATTATCAGGCGTGCCCGCGTCGGCCGATTCATCCTCGACAGCATACGGCTCAGAATGCCCGTCATCGGCCAGCTTTCGCACAAGGTCGCCATCACACGCTGGACCAGGACCCTCGGCACCCTTATCGGCGCAGGCGTTCCTATTCTCGACGCCATCAACGTAACAAGCGAAACCGCCGGCAACGAGGTTTTCTCCAGGATGCTCATCAACGTCCAAAACTCCATCAGGCAGGGCGACACCTTCGCCGCGCCGCTGAAACAGTCCAAGACCGTTGACCTCATCGTTACCAATATGGTGGCCGTCGGCGAGGAAACGGGCGACCTCGACAAAATGCTGCTCAAAGTCGCCGACAACTACGACGAGCAGGTTGATGTGCTGGTCGCTTCGCTGATGCACCTGCTCGAACCGATTATGATTATTTGTCTCGGCTGCATTGTGCTGACCATCGTGCTTTCGATATTCCTGCCGATGATTAAGATTATCACCAGTCTGCAGGTTGGATAAAACTGAATCAAAATTAGCGTCAAAACAAGTTTTCAAGGAGTATCACAGTGAAACTGATTGCTGACAACTCAAATAGAAAGCCCGGCTTTACCATTGTTGAGCTGCTCACCGTTATGAGCATCATCATAATCCTCATCGGCCTGCTGGTCCCGGCCCTCAACCGCGTCAGGCGTTACGCCCAGCGGGTAAAGCAGAAGGCCCAGTTCCACAGCATAGCCGTGGCTCTGGACCTGTTCAACGCCGAAAATGAGGGCTACCCTGATTCCAATGAGGATGACGACCTGGGACTGCCTTACTGCGGTGCGATGAAGTTTTGCGAGGCAATGGTCGGCCAGGACCTCAAGGGCTTCAATCAAAACTCGCGTTTTAGGCGTGAGGCTTTTGCGCGTCCGAACGTCGCCGGGACAACGCTTTATCCCGCAGCAGTCGACTGGCCCACCGCTGCAGAGTACACCGATAATCTCAAATCCAGAAAGATGTATCTGCAGCTCGAAAACGCAAACGCTTATCAACTCAAGTATATATATGACAGCACCTCTAATTTTGACCCCAACACATTTGTCCTGTGCGACGTCTATAACCGCGTCACAAACAGGAACACGGGCAAGAAAATCGGGATGCCGATATTGTACTACAAGGCCGACCCATCAAAGACCCAGCACGTCTATCCCATCCCAGCCAGCGGGAATATCTATGACAGCCGTGACAACCAAAAACTCGTTGACCTCGGATTGCCCTGGAATCCAGGCCCGGCGCACCCGATGGGCAGCAGCGGTACAACTTCGAGCGGTGCCCCGGCCAACCCGCAGGTATTCTACGATAAAACTACCAACACCAATATCCCCGGCGGGTCCTGGCCTTACAGGCAGGATTCATACATCCTGATTTCAGCCGGCTTTGACGGCGAATACGGAACAAGCGACGACGACTTTAATTTCGGCGAATAACTACGGGGAAGAATGGTGATGAAAGGTTTTTTTTCGGTTTGTGCGATTATTCTGTTGCTGTTGGACGGCTTTTCAATGGCAAGCGTCAGTGTTGTGAAAAACGGAAGTTTCGAAAATGACGGCCCTATGAGCTATATAGCGCCCGACCAAAGACCTGAATACTGGTGCGACGTCAGCTACGATGATTTCAAATTTGGCGCCTATGTCTGGGACGACTGGGCATCGCACGGTAACTATTCTTTGACAATGTATAACTTCAGGGGCGGGACATTTCAGCCAAATGACGCCGTGACGGTTTCGCAGTCCGTATATCTGGCGAGCGCCGGCCAAATCATCTTAGACATAACGCTCTTCACCTTATACGGCGACCCCTGGGACACTAATGCCGTCACGGCACGCGTTCTCATAGATGACTTTGAGGTCTGGAATTCGGATGGTCTTCAATTCACCGCCGGTCAGTTTACGGGTGAAATTGTGATTGACGTGAACCAAATGTTCAAAGACGAAAATGCTCACGTCCTCTCGCTGCAACTCCGGCCCGACGTCAGCAACCTGAACTTAATCCAGTATTTCTCGCAATGGGACTTTATCAGGTTCAGCACGGCCTGCGGCGGCGCCGGTTTCCTGCCCGCAGATTTCACCCGCGATTGCGTCGTTGACATCTATGACCTCAAGATTTTCGCCGTCGGCTGGCTTGACCCTGACGGCCCGGACCTCACAGGCGACGCTGCCGTTGACTTTGCCGACTTCGCCGTCCTGGCAGATTCCTGGATGGTCGACAACAGCGGACCGGAGGGCGACCCGTGTTACCTCGACCCGGATTTTGTGTTCCTCGACGCCGACCTGAACGATGACGGTATCGTTGACTATGGCGACATTTTTGTTTTCAGCAACGGCTGGCTGAATAACGGCGGGCCTTGTGTCAGAGCCGACCTCAACCGCGATGGCATTATCGACCTCGCTGATTTCGCCATACTTGCGGAATACTGGCAGCAAACCGGCTCTCTCTATGATTAGCATTAATTCAATTTTGAAATTGTGGAATAGTTCGACAAGGACATTTGGCTGAGTTCAGTCGAAGAAAGGGACGACCGCGATGAATAAACGTAAGGCATTTACAATCATCGAATTGCTGACCAGTATGGTCATCATCGTTTTGTTAGTGGGCATCCTGCTGCCGTCAATCGTGATGGTCCGCAGGATGGCCAAGGAGACCGCCCAAAAGGCCCAGTTCGCCGCCATTGATATGGCGCTGGACGCCTTCAAGCAGGATTACGGCGACTATCCGCCGTCCGACTGGCGGGAGGGCGATGGCATCAATCCTCCCGGTCGTATCTATTGCGGCGCCCAGAAGCTCACCGAGGCGCTGCTCGGCTGGGACCTCCAGGGCTTTGACCCAAATACCGTCTGGCGACGCGACGGCTACACGGAAACCGCCATTCCCATCGGCGGCCATGATTCTTATGACCCACAGAGGTTCAGAGGCACCGACACTCTTTTCGAAAGAAAGGGGCCTTATCTTGAAGTCGCAAAAACCAAAGTGTTTCGCCTTGGGAGCAGTACTGTCACAGATGGCCTTTATGACCTTTCCGGCAACCCAAACTTCGACACGATATATGCGCGGAATTTCGTAATCTGCGACGTCTTCGGCGTCAAGAAGGTAACGGTAACCGACCCGTTGCCTCCCCGCAATGTCATCTCTACCGCTATCGCGGGCAGCCCAATCCTCTATTACAGGGCGAATACGAATTACAAAACTCTTTCTTGTGTCCCCCCGCAGGCGCCGACCAGCATTTACAATTATAACGATAATTTTGAGCTTCTTCGGCTCGGAGTTCTGCCCAACGCAACCAGGCCGCACCGGCTCGCTCAAAATGGAGGTGTTTATTTCTGTGACACACAATACAAAATCATTGATGAAAAGATTTACTCAGCCTCCGGCCGGTCGTGGCCGCACAGGCCCGATTCTTACCTGTTGATTTCCGCGGGCGCGGACCACGAGTTCGGAACTAACGACGATATCTTTAACTTCTAAGGTTGCTCCCGCTTTGGGGAAACAGTCGATGAAATCCGGCTCGATAAAATCCGGCTTTACGCTGATTGAGATGGTCTTGGTCGTGGCGATTATTGCCATCCTCGTTTTGATGGTCGTCGGCGTCGCCAAACGTATGGATGACCAAGGCAAAGAGCGGCTCTGCAAAAATACCATAGCACTGGTCGGCAACGCCTTAGAACAGTTCCGCGACTTCGGCTACGAATACAAGGACGCCAATTATTCGGGCCTTGCCTTCCCCCTCGATTGTAACGGCTTTATCGATAGCTCTTTTACAAATACTATTCAGTTAGTGCTCGGCCTCAGTGTCCCGCCGGTAATTGCCCTGGTCGATCCCTGCCAAACAGAAAACTCCGGCAGTGAGGCATTATATTTCTTCTTAAATCAGGTTCCTGATTGTCGAAATACGCTCGCCAAAATCGACAAGTCGCTCCTGACAAACACCCGCAGCACCGACGGCTATTCAATAAATATCTCCATAATAATCTCCGGCTTTTCTACCCCGTACCCACTCACAAGGATCATTGACCCCTGGGGGACCACCCTGCGATACGACTACTACCCTGATGCTGCCGATTTCACCGGCCCAGGTCAGTATATTGACTACAGAAATTCGGCCAAGAAAACTTTCCCGATGATTACCTCCGCCGGTGCGGACAAAAAATTCGATACCTCTGATGATATATCCAATATCCAGCAGAAATGATAAAGACCAATAACAATATTACGGCGCATTGTCATTTCGACCGAAGCGATGCTAAGCATCGCGGAGCGGAGAAATCTATTAAAATAAATAGATTCCTTGGCTCGCTGTGCTCGCTCGGAATGACAAGGAGACGGGCCGGTTTGACGCTTACAGAGATGGCGGTTGTCGTTGCGATAGCTGCCTTAATGGTCGGCCTGACTATCCCCGCCATAAATATGCTCCTCAATTCCTTCGAATCCGAAAGCGGGGCAAAATCGTTGTTAAATTCGGCCTTGGCCAGCGCCCGCGCCATCGCCGCGAAAGAGCAGCGTTACGCAGGCATCCGCTTCCAGAAACGCTACGACCCAAGCAACCCCCTCAGCGCCCCGCAATACATCATTTTTATCATCCACGACTACAACGACACCGGCCTTGCCAACGGCTTCCGGGCCGTCGATGGCGTTCAGCCGATTAAACTGCCGGATTCTATTGGCGTGATGGACCTGCTGTATAACTCCAGCTTAGGTGATGGTATTGCTGATAACGATACCGAATTTATCAATACAAATATTCTTCGGGACACCACGACCTTTTCGATAGTCTTCTCACCGTCAGGCAAGCTTGTCACACACGAGGTCCGGGTCAGAAACAGAGATGGTGAGGGTGACTATGCAAGTTACACCAATGTCAGTAAGGATGATGTCTTCAACAAGAAAGCGAAAGTCGATTCTGGTCTGGCTATGTTTTATCAGGATGATTACTACGGTGATGTTCATAGTGCTTACCCCAATTTGGGCCTCGGCCCCGAATCCAGCAGAAACAGCTTTATCATTTACGAAACCAAGATACTCAAACAGACGGCTGCAAATCTTCGCTGGACTGACTATCTCCAGAACTTGAAAAGAATCTATGTGAACCCTTACACGGGGACAATTGTTAGCGAAAAATGAACATCCAAATTAACAATCAGCAATCAGCAATTCCGCCTTCAGCGAGACCTCGCCAAATGGCGGGCAGCAATCAGCAATTTGCGAAGGGTTTTTCCCTTACCGAGGTCCTGCTTGCCGTTGGGACGCTGGCGGTGGGGATGCTTTTTATCGCGGGCGTTTTTCCCGTCAGCGTTCATCTCATAACCATCTCCTCGGAGCGGACCATTGCCGCGACGGTTGCCGACGAGGCCTTTGCAAAAATCCAATTGTATGGTTTCCTGCCCGCCACCGATGTCAACTGGGTCGCTGGCCAATCTCCTTTTGAGTATGTAGCTTCGACTCAGCCACCAACGGTTTGTTTCGCGTATCCTTCGACTAACGACCCAAATTCGAAATACTGGTGGTCTGCTATATGCCGGAGAATTGACCTCAACGATGTTCAGGTTACCGTTTTTGTCAGCAGAAAAGCTGGTGTGGTCTCACAATACTGGGCCCGCGACCCCCTCAATCTGCCTATGCTCACAAGAATCGCATGGCCCGTGCCGGTTTATATCAGTGTTTATGCCGCGCCGAGCAGCAGGCCTGATGAGCGTTCGATAGTTGACCTCGTTCCGGGCGGCATCGATGAAAGAACTTTTATCAACGACGGAAGCACCATTGTTGATGGCTATACCGGCCAGATATATCGTGTTCTCGAGCGATATACGCCGCCTAACGATTACGTTATTCGTCTCGACAGGGACTGGCAGGGGGGCACAACTGTTTGGGTTGTGCCGCCGCCGGTCGGCGGCGGCCGATACCCCTGCATCGCCGTATATCAAAAGGTCGTGAGTTTCTAATTTTGCCTATGAACTACGAACTACGAAATACGAAATACGAGCGACGAGGATTCACCCTCATTGAACTTGTTGTCGCTATAGGTCTATTGATGATAGTGATTCTGTTTGCCGGCACCATATTCAAATCAAGCATCGGCTCTTATCGCATCGCTATGGCACAGACCGAGATTATGAATAAACTGCGAACGATAACCCAACAATTAGACACAGACTTCAAAGGCCTGCGAAAAGACGCGCCTTTGTTTATATGGTTTCAGAAGGGTCTAAACGGCCCCGACGATGCAAATCGTTTCGATCAGATTATGTTCTTCGCCGACGGCGACTTCCAATCAACACGGTTATACTCAGGCGCCCCAAAAATTCCCTGGCCCACCGGCACACCGGTTGTCTCCAACGTTGCACGAATCCAATACGGTCATGCAAGGGTTTATTCACCGACCGCTGGCAGGTTTGTTGACCCCTGTGAGCAGCAGTTTAAAGTTGCCATTGACCCCTTCTTCAATATTAATCACAGAACTCTCGCAAGACGCCAGCACCTTTATATTGCCAATCCCGAACCCCCTCAGCCGCAGTTTGCACATTTTCCCGAAGTTGCTGCCGGTAATCTTTTAGTCATAAAACCAAACCTTAATGATTCATTTGAGCACGACACAAATTCGCTATCCGAGTGGCAGGCCGCGGCAAACGATCCCATAAATGGTTCCGCAAATGTTAACCAGATAATCACTGCCTGCTTCAGCGACGACCTCTATTTCAGCAATCACCGCCCGCAAATCAATCTCGCTGACACCAGCACTCTGCATTTACTGATGACCGAAGGTGTTGGCAGCTTTTCGGTTCAGTGGAGTTATTTCTACACGAATGTATCAACGGGACAGAAATTTATATACTGGTGGCCAAGTATTGACCCGGACGGCGACGGCTATTTTACCGATTCCGATTTCAGCAGAATGCCAACGAACCCCTTTGGCTTTTATTTTAATGTGGCCGCACCGTCATTCACAAACTGGTTCTCATATGGGGGGGCAATCTATCTGGCCGGCGCGGTGGTTGAACCTATTTGGCCAAAAGCTATGAAATTTACCTTCACTCTTTATGACTCAAGAGGTGTCTTCAAGGAAGGCCAAACATTTACCCATATCGTTTATCTGGGTGACTGATATGACAAGGACGACAGAAGACAGAGGACAGAAGACAGAGGACAGAGGACGAAGGGCAGAGAACGGACGACAGACCAGCGGCTCTGCCATTATCCTTGCCGTTGTCCTCACGAGCTTGTTGGCCATAATCGGCATAATGTTTCTGCTTTCGTCCCGCGTCGATTCCATTGCCACGTCCGCCATTAGTGAAAACAAAGACCTCAATTTGGCCGTCGATACCGTCATCGCACAAATATCGGAAGAACTGGCCTGGGACGTGCCGCGAGCCGATGTCAACGGCGTCCCTGTCGGGGAATACTACGACTATCCAGATGGCAACAATAATCCCTGGCTTGCATGCCTTGAGCCCTATCAGGTTGCCGCCGGTCACTACCGATGGCGGCAGATAAGTAACATCTATGGCTCCGCCTCGCTAAGTATCGACGCAAATATCCTCCCTGACTATAACGACGCCTTCGGTCTTGACACGGCGGCCGACGCTGACGGCGACGGCGTCAGCGATTCGATGTGGGTGCAGGTGCAGGGCAAAACATCCGCCAAAGGCAAACCGATATATGCAGCCGTAAGAATCGTCGACAACGGCGGTATGCTCAACGTCAACACCGGCTACAAATTCGACCCCTGCGACCCCAACCGCATCGATGGCTCAAGCCAAACGCAAATCAACTTTATGGCCCTGTCCGACCTTGACCATTGGCATATGGGTCCGGGGGAAAAGCAGGCCAGATTATTATCGTATCGCTGCAATTCTGAATCCAATGATATTGGTTTGTATGAACAGAAAGTTATCTGGCAATATGGCCCGCCTATAGGCGCCTATACGCCTTTTGATATCTCCGACGAACTTGTACTCCGCAACCGTTATATTTTGAACAACGACCAAACGACAACCAGAATCGAAAATCTCTGGACAAACGCCTTCAAGGGCGGCCTCGAAGACCCAAGAACAGATGCATCGAAACTTCAAACCGACCCGGACTATTGGTTTGCCAGGACCAACAATGTATCTACGGACCCTTGTATTTATGATTATCGCCACATCGCCACGACTTACAACCTCGACTGTATCATCAACCCGGCGGGCCAAAAAATGTTCAATATCAACTCCGCCTTCTCTGCCGACGTAAACGCCGTTTACAACGCCGTCCGCGCATCTCTCGACCCTAATATCTCCGATTCAACTGCCGCACAAATTACCGCCAACCTTATAGATTACGTCGATGGCCCTAATTATCCTGCATCTGACCCCAGATATGACCCGAACAATAATATCACTGTTAGATACGACTCAAGCAACATCCCCCATTTTGGCTTCGAACAGCCCTGCATTTACATCTCCGAAATCGCCCAGAACTTCTTTCAGCCGGATGCTAATGACCCGAATATCGAGTCCTCCTACGCAATCGAACTTCACAAACCTTATGCTGAAGACCCAATGCCTCAGTGTCCCAATGGCTCCGACTGTTCCTGGCGGCTCGTTATTGACTCAGGCAGGATTGATCTTCCTATTAACTGGTCCGGTTCAAGCCATTTCCACGTTCTTCTCAATAACGCATACGGCGGTGCTATTAAAGTTGATTTTAACGATATTAATGAGGTCAATGCCGTCCCTGATTTAAACGTCATTGATTTCAACAGCAACTCTCTTATAGAACTTCGCCGGCGTGTTTACGACCCGTGCTACGGGGCTATTTATGTTACCGTCGATAGTGTCGTTGTCCCTGTTGCCGACCTCAACGGCACCGGCTGGCTAAAAGCAAAGGTAAATAACCCCAGCGACCCCAATCTAAGATATATTACCCACAGCTTCCAGCGGGACATCACTCCCAACAAACCTATCAGGCGACTTTGGGACCTTGCCCTCGGCCAAATCAGTTTGCCGACCATCGGATATGCCAACTCCTTCGTTGACACGGCGCGCCCCGAAGTCATCCAGGCGCACCCGGCAAACCAGCCCTTCACAAACGTCGGCGAGTTTGGCCAACTTTTCTATGCGCCAACCTATCGTTATGGCGGTGTGGGGGCTGATTTCAACGTTATTGTCGCTGAGCCGGATATGCGAATCAATTTAGCCGACACGGGTTACCAGCAGGTCTTCAAATACCTGACCGTGATGGACCCAAACGAACTCCAATATGGCGGACACCCATATGGTGAAACCCGAATCAAAGGCAGAATCAATATCAATACCGCGCCCTGGTATGTCCTGGCGCAACTGCCCTGGGTTTCTTACCATACGCCGAATTGGGACCTTGCCCGCTCAATCGTTGGCTACAGGGATGCCTACGGGGCTTTCAAAAGCACAGGCGAACTTATGCGTGTAATGGACACTAACAGTTTACGCAGTATGGATTATTATGCCGGCACGGGTAATGTCTTCCCTGCTTTGACGCCGGCAGACGGCACAAACGATTATTTTGAGAAACGCGACGCCATATTTACTCGCATCAGTAACCTTGTTACAGTTCGCAGCGACGTCTTTACGGCCTATATCCTCGTCCGCGTCGGCTCCGACGGCCCGCAAAAAAGAGTCGTGGCCATCTTGGATAGAAGCGAAGTGCCTGCGAAAAAAGTTAAGGTCATTGCTATACAGCAGGTGCCGGACCCCCGTTGATTTCTGATCTATGATTGCTGATTTCTGATTTAATGACTTCTTTTGGCAGTCATATATGAGGCCGCTGTTATTGCAACTAATTCATTCGCCTCATTAATCAACCGTCTTACTTTTGTTTCGCTGGTTATTCTTGCGTCAACCAGCATTTCCATCCAATAAGCTGATTCGTCGGCTTCTTCTTCAACTATCCCCAACTTTGCGATAAATTCACGTTTTGACCTTCCACGACAAGCCGCGCGGTAGTTGGCGCCGACAGATGTTGCGGCACGGACTAATTGACCACCTATGATACGAACTGCTAAACTATTCCCAAGCGTTTCTATAAGTAAAATTATATCAAGACCAAATTGCTTTGTTCTTTTCTTCATCTCTTCGGGTGTCATTTTTCCCCTTTCGCAATTAATGGTTTTGGCTGCCTTAAATCAGCAATCAGAAATCAGCAATCATAAATTACTTTAGAATGTTCAGCATCTCCCCATACACCTTCTTATTTGCCCCAACCGTCGCCAACTCTTTGCCCTCGTATTTGTCGCAGTCGATGGGGAACAGCTTGTTTCCCTTCCAATCGCTGACAATCGCCCCGGCACATTCGGCAATTAACGCACCGGCCGCGACGTCCCACAAATCGGGCAATTAGACCTTATACGCATTGTCCTTATGCGATTGGGGAATACTATATGTGGGTTGACATCAATCGACTAATCTTTATTAGTTCAGCGATCATTTTGGTGTCTGGCCAAGCAGTGCCCAGGTAATCTACTTTGCGATCACCATTGTTCTGAAAGCGTATGACATTTATGCCCAACTGTGAAAATTCTTCATCACTTTCTATGGGATTACTCATAATGGCCTCACGCGTTATCTCGTAGTTCCTAAAGTTTGTTACCTCGTGTTCTGAACGACCATGGTCACATCGTCTTCTCCATAGACGAGCGCGTATATAATTCCCGTCGTTACACTCGGTTTTTATAACAATTACCTGCGCTTTGGCATCACGAGCATGTCTATATACTTCTTTCCTCCATTTTTTATCTGCGAAAGTGCCATCTAAAATAACCGACTCTCCCTTTCGAATTGCTTGACCTGCTACCGCCAGAAGTTGAGAATAGCGCTTATGTCGTTTCTTGGGATTTAATATTCCGTTTTTTGATGTGCAGCGCCCATAACGATGTGTAGCAAACAAAGGGATGCCCAAACAATCGGAAAGATAAGTGGTTAATTCGGTTTTCAGGGTAGCAGTGTATCCGTTAGTGAAAATGACGCTCTGCTTACGCAGGGATGGTAACCGGCGAGGAGCAATGCGTTCGCGAAACTCCTTCAAGAAATTGGTTACCCCCTCTTGAGCAGTCTTACCGAAGTCATCCCATGCAATCTCTAGGAGTGGAGCATGTGTTTTGACTTTCGTATCTAAACAGAGCCGCCGCCACGTATTTCCAATTTCAGACCGCGAAAAAACACCTGTCATTTGCCTAACGTTTCCGAACTTCGAACTCCCTACAATATTCATAATATTATAGAAATCAGGATCTGTCATTGAGTATCCCAAAAACAGCACGTTACAATCACGGATCAACTCAGCAACTTTCAAACGCATTCCGGGAACACGATTCGGATGTTCATTGTATTGTTCGCGGGTGAAGACCAATGATTCTCGTTCGTCCAGAGTACCATGTAGCTTTATCAATTTCAGCCAAGGTGTCGTGGTAAAAACTTCCAAGTCAACATCATTAACAAATACTTTGACCGGGACCTTCAGAGTATCTGCTACCGATTCGATAACACGATCGCAATTTGTTGTCACGATTCCAACACAAAGCATTTCAAGAAGAGTCATTGTGGATGAATAAACTACAGCAGGATTGCGTCCCAACTTTGCTTCCAAGAAGTCGTTAAAGGCGGCCTCGCCATGCGACTTCACATACTCACTAAATTTGTCAGGGAGATTTGCGTAGTTCCAATCTTTGATTTTGAGATCTGCTGCTAATTCATCCCAATCTGGTAAATCATAACATTTTGACATCCCTGCCCCGATAAATAACAACAATCTATCGCTGCGCGCAGCCTGCGCGAGTGGTTCAAAAATATCTTCAAAACCTTTGGTACTTCTGTTTTTTCCCTTAACAGTAAGTATTGCATTCTTCTTCCTAGATATTCTTTTGCGTTTGGCCTTTGGCATCTCTATACTCCATCAGAAAAATTATAACAAGATTGCATTTCGATAATTTATTTCTTGTACGACCTCATTATATTACGTTTGATGTTTAATTTGTCAATACCTCTTATTCGTGTTCATCATAGCATGAATTCGGTCCAGCATCCATAGAACCATTGCTACTGTTATCATTGATTAAGGATATGAACAATTTCTGAATGCACTTTTGAATTCGCAGCTACTATCTGGAACAGTTGTCCCTCATAGGACCATAGGTCAACAGGAAAAATTTCATCTCCGAGCCAGTTGCTGACTTTGGCTTTCGCTGCCTTAGCAATTAAAGTACCAGCTGCAATGTCCCAGAGATTTGCACGTGTGACAATAACTGCAATTAGACTGCCCTTGGCTAGGTATGCCAGATGCAGGCAGGAGCTGCCTAAAGTCCGGGACCTTGCCCGTTCCATAAGTGAAATGACCCATTTCGGCACGCCGTTGTCGAAGAAACTGTCCGTCCCGATACTCGAAAACTGGTCAAATCCGTCTTCGCTTACGCTGATTCGTCTGCCGTTGAGTTGCGCCTCCTCGCCTTTAACGCCCGTGAACATTGACTCCGTTGCCGGGTCGAAAATCACGCCGACCACCGGCTCGCCCTCATACATCGCCGCCACCGACACCGAAAACAAAAGCATCCCCTTCGCAAAGTTATTCGTTCCGTCTATCGGGTCAATAGCCCACCAGACTCGTTTGCTTCCCCTCGGCGGCTGTTTGAACATCCCGCCCGCGTTTCCTTCCTCCGCGATGAATCCGTCGTCCGGATATGCCTCCTTTATCCGCTCGATGATTATCTGCTGGCAAATCACATCCGCCTGCGTTACGAGCTGGTCCGGGCCTTTAATCGATGTTTTGACGTAGCTTATTTCTTCCATCGCCTTTTGTCCCGCCAGCCGGGCCGCCACCACCGCCGTTTCCAGCATCCTGCTCAGGTCTTTCTGTTCTAATCTCATATACCTTTCCTTTACAAAATCTATATCATAGCGACCGTCATTTCGACCGAGGCGATGCGCAGCATCATCGAGTGGAGAAATCCATTAAAAAACAGATTCCTCGACTCGGCTGCGCCTCGCTCGGAATGACGAGGATATCAAATCTTGACCCAGTCTGAAAAGACCGCTATTTTAACGCAATTATGGAACCAGGCCAACAACCATCCTCACTAAAGTTGTTCCAGCGGGCATCCGCCCGCCGGCGCATTATAGCCGCCTTTATCTTTCTTGCCATCGCCGCCGGTTTTGCGTTCGCCTGGCTTATGGGCCGCTATCACATCGCGATTTATCCCTTTGCCTGTGGCTTCAAACAACGCTATGGCCTGCCCTGCCCCACCTGCGGTATGACCACCGCCGTCCTGGCCTTCGCCCAGGGCCACATAATCCGGTCTTTTTACCTCCAGCCCGCCGCCGCATTTTTCTGCTGCTTTGCGATTGTCGCGGCATTTTTTGCTTTGCTTACCGCCGTTTTTGGTGTATACTCTCCCCTCTTTGAGCGGCGGCTTGTCTCGCTGAAACTGCGATACATTGTCGCCGCGATATTGCTTGTTTTTGCTGCCGGCTGGGCTGTTACACTCGCAAGGGCATTGGCTGAAAACAGCAGTTACTGAATCCGGGTTGACCAAATGAAGCCAAGACAACCAAAAATTGGCATAACTACCCGCCTGAAGTGGCTGGCGATTCTCGCTTGTGCCGGGCTGCCCCTGTCCTTCTATCAGGCCGGCTGCCAGGTCACTGGTATGGCCGCTGTTCTCGGCTCCCCAACCGAATCTGAAACTAAGAATTCCGCTGAATTCAATCTTGCTCAGCACAAAGGGGAGAAAATCCTCGTCCTCGTTGACCAGCCCGTCTCCCTCAATGCTCACCCAAATTTTCGTTATTTAGCAACCGACACAATAAACAAGATGCTTCAGCAGCATAACAAAATCCCGCCCGCGCTTCTTATTGACTACGACAATCTCGCCGAGTTCCGCTCAAGCACGTCCGATTTCTCGCTGCTTACGCCTGAGCAGGTCGGTTCCGCACTGGGGGCCGATTTGGTCCTGCAGGTCATCATCAGCGATTATAAGGTTCGCGAAGTGGCCGAGGCCGGCGGTTACAGCGGCTCGCTTGACGCTCAGGCCGCTCTTTTCAAAGTTGCCACCGGAGAGAAACTCTGGCCGACGCTTGAGCAGACCAAAATTGTCCAGGTCGGGTTCGAATCCGAACGACGGGGGCCGGATGCCACGGCCGTCCGACTCGCCGTTGCTGCCGGTCATTGCATCACAAGGTATCTTTACGATTGCCCGAAAAACCTGTTCAGGATTTCCGACGAACGAACCGCCGAAGGGTGGGAAAAGTAAAAATAAAACATTACCAGCGACTTTTTTTGGGGGGTCACTAAATGCTCAAGGTTCTTATTACGGACAAACTTGCACAGGAGGGCATCGACCTGCTCAAAACTATGGGCGATGTCGAAGTTACCGTTAAAACCGGCATAAGCGAAGATGACCTCGCGAAAATCATCGGCGAGTATGACGGCCTGATTATCCGAAGCGGCACCAAGGTTACCGCCAAGGTGCTGTCCAATCCCGGCAGGTTCAAGGCCGTAGCTCGCGCCGGCGTCGGCGTTGATAACGTCGACGTAAAAGAGGCCACGCGAAAAGGCGTTCTTGTTATGAATACACCGGGCGGAAATACCCTAAGCGCCGCCGAGCACACTATGGCGCTGATGCTCGCAATGAGTCGGCACGTCGTCCCCGCCTGCAACTCGCTCAAATCCGGCGCCTGGGACAGAAAAAAATACGAAGGCAACCAGCTCAACAATAAAGTCCTCGGTGTTATCGGCCTGGGCAGAATCGGTATGGCGGTCGCCAAAATGGCTGCACAGGGCTTCAATATGAAAGTCCTCGGCTATGACCCGCTCGCCGTCCCGCCCGAAGCCGAAAAAATCGGCGTCGAAATAACCGGCAAGCTCGAAAGAATCTTCAAAGAATCCGACTACATTACCGTGCACGTGCCCAAAAACGAGCAGACCCTCAATATGATTAACGCCGACCAAATCAAGATGATGAAGCCGACCGTCCGGTTCGTTAACTGCGCACGTGGCGGCATTATCAACGAAGACGCCGTTTATCAGGCACTTGCTGAAAAACGCATCGCCGGCGCCGCACTCGACGTCTTCCCCAAGGAGCCGCCGGAGGATAAGCGATTCGCTCAGTTCGATAACTGCCTCGTTACCCCGCACCTTGGCGCAAGCACCGAGGAGGCCCAGATAGAGGTCGCCGTTGAAGCCGCTCAAATCCTCGTCGATGCGCTTCGTGGAGGTTCCATCAGAAACGCGGTCAACGCCCCCTCCACCGCGGGCGGTGTGCCTCCGCTGGTTGCAAAGTATGCCGAGCTTGCTCGTCGAATCGGCGTTGTGCTCAGCACCATCGCACCCGGCCAGATAAAGCAGCTCCAGGTCGAGTATCGCGGCAAAATCGCCGAAGCGCCCGTCCAGACCGTAACGCTCAACTTCGCAATCGGACTGCTCCAGAAACATTTCGAAATGCCGCTCAATATGGTCAACACCCCCGTCCTCGCCAAAGAACGCGGCATCAGCATCGACGAGACCAAGAACCCGACGCCAAAGGACGTCGCATCCAGCTTCTCCGCAAAGGTCGTTACCGACAAGGTTACACGCACCGTCACCGGCTCGGTCTTTGGCGAAAAATTGCTCCGTATCATCGAAATCGACGGCTTCGACGTCGAAATGACGCCCCAGGGCGCCGTTGTCGTTATCTTCAACGCGGACAAACCAGGCGTCATCGGCGCCGTCGGCACGTTGCTGGGCAAACACAAAATCAATATCTGCACGATGGGCGTAGGGCAAAAACTCGACCAGCAAAAAGCTGTCCTGGCCGTCTCGCTCGACAAGACCCCGGACGCGGATACCGTCGATGACCTCCGCAAGCTCGATTTTGTTAACGAAATCTATACCTGCAAGCTCGACTGATTTGCTGCTTACGCTGCGACTGGGCAATTGTCTATGGCTGGCGAATTGATAATAACCGTTAGCGGCCTGAGAGGCATCGTCGGCGAGAACCTCACGCCGGAAGTCGCTGCCGCTTACGGCCGCGCCTTCGGGACGTTTCTGTGCTCGAAAACCGCCGGGGAGGCCAAGTTATCTGTTTGCATCGGCCGCGACTCACGGCCCAGCGGCCAATCGCTCGCCGCCGCCGTCGCCGCGGGCCTCGTTGCAACCGGCATCGATTGTATCGACCTCGGATTAGTTACCACCCCGGGCGTCGGCATTATGGTTCGGCACCTCGCCTGTGCAGGCGGCGTCATCGTAACCGCTTCGCACAACCCCGCAGAATATAACGGTATTAAACTTCTTTTAGACAACGGTATGGCACCGCTTCCCGATACTGCCGAGCAAATCAAAAGTATCTTTCTTGGGAAAAACCTCACCCTCACTGAACCCCGCAACCTCGGTAAAATCACCGGCAACGACCAGACAGATGCCGTTCACATCGCCAAAGTTCTTCGCATTATTGACCAAAAGGCAATCGCTGAGAAACGCTTCACCGTCGTCTTGGACAGTGTCAACGGGGCAGGGGGCTGGCCCGGCGCGAAACTGCTCACGGAGCTCGGCTGCAAAGTTGTCCCAATGAATAATGAACCCACCGGCCTGTTCGCCCATCCCCCCGAACCCACAGCCGAAAATCTTACAACACTCTGCCAGGCCGTCAAAAACGCTCATGCCGACGTCGGCTTCGCGCAGGACCCAGATGCCGACCGCCTCGCAATTGTTGACGAAACCGGCGTTTACATTGGTGAAGAATATACCCTTGCGCTGGCCGCCAAACTCATCTTCAGTCAAAAAACTGGCGCCGCCTGTGGTGAGCGACCTGTGGTGAGCGAAGCCGAACCAAGTCGAACCGCCGCCACAAACCTGTCAACCTCCCGTATGCTCGACGACATCGCCGCGGCGGCAGGGGGGCAAGTCATCCGCACGCCCGTCGGCGAGGCAAACGTCGCATCGGCTATGCTGGAGCATAATTGCATTATCGGCGGCGAAGGCAACGGCGGCGTCATCGACCTACGCGTAGGCCCCATCCGCGATTCCCTTGTCGCTATGGCCCTGGTCCTCCAGCTTCTTGCCCAAACGGGCAAAACCGTCAGCCGGCTCGTCGGCGAAATACCTCGTTACTGTATGACTAAACGCAAATTCCCAGCCGACAAAAAACAAACGAAAATCATCTTGGATGCGGCGAAAAAACTCTTTCCTGACGCAAAACTTAATACCTCCGATGGTTACCGCTTCGACTTTAAGGACGCCTGGCTTCACGTCCGACCAAGCAACACCGAACCCATTATTCGCGTCATCGCCGAGGCGAAAGACAAATCCACCGCCCAAAAATACATCGACGCTATCCTCAATATCCAAAAGAAATCAGCCGATTAAATATATATGGATGAAAGCAAACAAATCAGTGCCACGAGGCAGCTTCGCCTTGTTACTTACCTAAGCATCGCCGCTAACGTCGTTATTCTTGTCCCAGTCAAATTCGTAGTTGGTTTTCTGACCGGCTCATTGTCACTCGTTGCCGACGGCATCCATTCCGTCACCGATATGATTACCGACTTTGCCGTGCTTCTCGGTCTGCATTTTGGCTCAAAAAAACCCGACTTAGACCATCCCTACGGACACGGCAAACTTGAGACCCTTTCCGCAGCCGCCATCGCCATCGGCCTGCTCACCGTTGGCCTCGGAATGGTCTATTACGCCGCTCACGACATCGCCAAAGGCAATATCAAACACCCCAAAAACCTTGTCCTCGCCGCCGCCGTTCTCGCTATCGCCGTCAAGGAAATTGTTTATCGTGTTACAAAGGCGGTCGCTATCAAGTATCATTGCCCCGCCGCCCTTGCCAATGCCTGGCACGACCGCGCCGACGCCCTCAGCTCCGTTGCTGTTGTCATCGGCGTCATTACTCAGAAGTTCGGCTTTGACTATGGCGACCAGGTCGCCGCCATTGTCGTCGGTGTTATGGTCACGCTCGTGGCCGGTAAAATCATTGGCGACTGCCTCGCCGAACTCACCGAAAAAGCCGTTGACCAGGCCACCATCAACAGCATCAAAGACATAATCAAAGCTAATGGTCAGGTCCGCCAGTATCACCATCTCCGCACTCGCGCCGTAGGCAGAGAGGTCTTCGTGGACCTGCACATCCTCGTCGACCCAAACATCAGTATCTCCGCCGCTCACGAAATCTCGGAAAAACTCGAAACCTCGCTGCACAACCAGCTCACCCGCCCCGTCAACATAATCGTCCACGTCGAACCCGACCTCCCCCAGCTGCGAAAATAATCTTCTTTTCCCCTTTTAAGGTTGCGCCTGCAAAGTCGATTTTCAAATGCCTTTCGTTTTGTGAAAGGATTCGGTAAATACCGGAGTCGGCGATTGTCACTTTACCCTTACCTTTGTTAACGCTGCCCTCATAGCTCAAAAACTTAAGCGGATGGTCGAAAATTTTAACTGCCTCAATCGGTTCTGCCCCCCATTCTTCAGGCGGCGCACCAATCCGATACGTCTCCAGAACCTTGCCCGACTCTAACATTAAATCCCAGTGCGCTGGCTCGCCCTCTCTCTCGTGCCTCTGTATCACAAATTTCCTCTGTTCTTTCCTTCTCATTGTGCCCATTATATACCCCTTTGGATTAACAAATCATCGCGAAAATATTTTTGCATTTGACTTGAGAATAGAATACAATTTTTTTCACTCAGTTTAGCCGCCGCCGGTACGGCGGCGTTATACTTTTAGGGGCGGGGATTTGAAAGGTAGTAAAGGTAAAGATGCTTGAAAAATTTTTTAATCCAAAATCTGTTGCGATAGTTGGCGCCTCTCGCCAGCAGGGCAAAGTCGGCTATGAAATCCTCAGGTCGATGTTGGACGCGGGCTTCCCTGGCAAAATCTTCCCGGTTAACCCCCAGGCCGAGGAAATCGAAAATCTCAAGTGTTTCCCTGACCTTCGTGCCATCGGCCAGACACCCGACCTCGTACTCATCGTCGTTCCCGCCAAAGCCGTCCCATCCGTTATGCAGCAGTGCGCCGCCGTCGGCGTCAAAGCCGTCATCATAATCACCGCCGGTTTCAAAGAGGTCGGCGAAGAAGGCCGAAAGCTCGAACAGCAGGTCATCCAAATCGCAAAACCGGCCGGTATCCGCGTCATCGGTCCAAACTGCCTCGGCCTCATCGTCCCTGCCAACAAACTAAACGCCAGCTTTGGCGGCACACTGCCCGCCGTCGGTGTAACCGGCTACCTGTCTCAATCCGGCGCTCTTATGGCCGCAATCCTCGATATGGCCAACGCCACTCGTCTCGGCTTCAGCAAACTCGTCAGCATCGGCAACAAAGCCGACGTTGATGAGCTCGACATTATCGAGGCCTTCGCCGACGACCCCGACACAAAGCTCATAGCCGGCTACCTCGAAAGCATCTCCGACGGCAATGCCTTCGTCAACCAGGCCGAACGAATCTCTCTGAAAAAACCCGTCCTGCTTATGAAAGCAGGTGTCACAACCGCCGGTGCAAAGGCCGCCTCTTCACATACCGGCTCTATGGCCGGCAGCGAAACCGCCTACGAAGCCGTCTTCGAAAGGGCCGGCGTCATCCGCTGCTATTCCCTCAAATCCCAGTTCGACTTTGCTCAGGGTTTCGCCTACCAGCCCCTGCCCGCCGGCTCATCCGTCGCCGTTATCACCAATGCAGGCGGCGCAGGCATTATGGCCGCTGACGCCATCGAAAAACTTCAACTGACCTTCCCAAAACTTAGCGAAGGCACAACAAGACAGCTCGCAGAAAAACTCCCTCCCGCCGCCAATCTTCATAATCCCGTTGACGTCCTCGGCGACGCGTTGCCCGACCGCTACGAATTCGCACTCGACATTGTCCTCGACGATACGAACGTCAATGCGGTAATTGTCCTTCTCACGCCACAGGCAATGACCGACCCCGTCGGCACAGCCAAAGTTATTGTCGATGTCGCAAAACGAAAACCCGGCAAGCCCGTCTTTGCCTGCTTCCTCGGCGCAAGCAAAGTCGCTCAGGCAACCACCGTCCTCCGCGATGGCGGAATCCCCCAATACGACTCCCCCGAAGCCGCCGTCCTCACTATCAAGGTAATGGCCGATTATGTCCGCTGGCGGGCAAGACCAAAACGCGTCGTCAAGCTCTTCTCAGTCAACCGCCACAAGGTCGAGAACATCATAGAAAGACACCTCCGCCAAGGCATCAGCCAAATCGGCGAGGCCGAATCAAAGGAAATACTCGAGGCCTACGGCTTCGTAACGCCCAAAGACGCCGTCGCAAACACTCCCGAACATGCAGTCAACATCGCCGAACAAATCGGGTTCCCCGTCGTTCTCAAAATCTGGTCCCCGGATATCATCCACAAATTCGATGTAGGCGGCGTCAGAGTCGGTCTCGAAACTCCTCAGGAGGTTATGGATGCCTTCGACCTTATGATGTTCCGCATCCCCAAGAAACTCCCCACCGCCAAAATCCTCGGCGTCCTCGTCCAGGAAATGTGCTCCGGCGGTAAAGAAGTCATCCTCGGTATGCAGCGAGACCCGCACTTCGGCCCACTGATGATGTTCGGTATGGGCGGCACTATGGTCGAAATTATGCAGGACGTCTCTTTCTACCTCGCGCCTCTCACCGCCGAAGAAGCCAAGCAGATGCTTATCAGCACCCGGACCTATAAACTGCTCATCGGTGCTCGTGGCGAGCAGGGCGTCGATATTGCTGCCGTCGCTGAAGCCCTTCAACGGCTGTCCCAGCTCGTTACCGAATTCCCCCAAATTCAGGAAATGGACATCAATCCCTTTATGGTCGGCCCAGCCGGCACCACTCCCATCGCCGTCGACGCCAGAATCAGGGTCGAAAAAGCTTAATTGCGTCAAATTGGAGTTTCATTTCTAACCTTTCCGACCCATCCGACTTTTCATTCTCACTCGGTACAGGCGCTCCGTGAATCCGCCCTCGTTCAAAAAAGAATCCTCCAGTCTCCGGATTTGCCTTCCCAAAAGGAAACTTGCTTGGTTAATAAGGCAAATCAGTGTGTTGGCCGCCTTTTCCGCACTGGCCGTCCGAATAGAATAAGGGTCTGACTCGTCTGACTTTTCCGACCTGTCTGACCTGTCCGATTGGTCCGATCTGTAAAAACTTCTCACTGACATCGCTTCTGGCGAATCCTTTGGCCAAAGCTGCAATCCACGCTGTCGCAGAAAATCTTCATAATCCAGCAGCAGTTCTTCCAAGCTGGCACGCGCTACTCCTGTCAGTTTCAGTTCCGTCTTTTTCGATGTGGCCGATGCCATACTTCCTTCGGCGATATTTTGCACTCCGCTTCGCGCCGCCTGAATCATCTGGTCGCGTGTCCGCGAGGTATTTTCCACAAACCTGTCGCAAAAGATTACTGTCGCGTCATAGACAATCTGTGCTGTCTGGAAACTCCGCAGCTTTCGGTATCCTCCATGCGGCCCAATAATCCTTTCCGACCTGTCCATTTTTTCCCCTTTTGTCCTACTTGCCTGCCCCTGCATGTCTTAGGCAGGGGTCTAACCTGTCCGATTTGCCCTACACATCCGACTATATCACCTTAAACTCTATCTTCGCCGCCATAAAATCTTTCGGGTCTAATTGAAGGGGGTTTTTATCACTTAAAAGGAACTTCTCTGAAAAATTGTAATATAATACTCTTAAAGCCAAAGGCAATTATGTCTTCTGGAAGATTATGTATTTCTTCCTCAGTAAACCACCTCAACTGCCTTCCTTCAGTCAAGTTAATTTTCTTCGTATCCCAATCAGCCTTAGCCCAGTATGTATTTTCAATCCTATCTTCCGTGTTGAATGTTTTAAACAGTTGTGGGGATTTAATTTCTTTTCCTATTTCTTCCTTCATTTCACGAATGATGCATTGCTCAGGGCTTTCATTTTCTTCCACATGACCTCCTGGAATATCCCAGCAATTTGGATATTCTATACTGTTGTTATTATCTCTCAGAAGCAAAAGAATTTCATTGTGAGGGTTCACAAAGAGGATGCTGGCGCCCTCTCTTATTCCAAGGCAATGGTTTGGGTCCCACATCTGCAGGAACAATTCTTCTACTTGCTTGTATCCTTTGCTTTGATGGTCTTGAAAATGTAGTGTTATATTCCTATCTCCCACTCCTGTTGGATTATAGAATGAAATAAACGCATCATTATCGCAAATAGTAATATTGGAATACATAATCCCAGCATATTTTCTCAAGTGATCGTCCACTGACACAGTATGTTTCATGAATAGCTCTTCGATTCTCTGATACGATCTTTCAGCCAACGGCACTTGTAATTCAATAGGACCCGCTTTCACCTTATTGAAGTACTGTAACTGCTTTCGTGAGAGACTTCCCTGTTTTGTTTCCGGCAGAACGACTCGGATATCATATACACAATTATTGAGAAGCCGTTCGATGACACCGTTATTGGCGACTCCTATCAGTGAAGTGCCGCATACCCAATATCTATTTTGAGTCTTCTCATTATATTTGTCCCAGTTGATATCTGTTCTCTTGAGATAAACGCGGCATCTTTTACCTCGCCAATGGTCATATAGCTCTTTTATAGACCTGTATCCATCTATAATTTCACTCATTATTCCCATGCTTATCCTCTTCAATATTTTGTTTACTATAACCTAGACGCTATACCCTAATGTACTACGAAGTTGGATTAATTTTTTGGGCACTTAAGCATTTTTTCCGCCATAAAATCTTTCGGGTCAAATTGAGACTTTATGATTTATTGCTTTGTATTTGATTTTCTGATTTTCCCGGCGAGGCTCTATCCGGATTTTCGAAAGGTATTACCGGTATTCCTCTCTTTCCATAAAGCACATCGAGTAATCCTCTCCGCGCAAGAGACTGCTCAAATTCTAAATCAAGAAAGCCCTGAGGCGTATAAGCACCTTTCTTTAATTGAACTTTATCAAAATCATATCCAAGTGTTTGAGCCATCGTATAAAGCATATCAACAAGACAATCGCTGGTTTTGTTTGTCCATACATCAACTTTAGATTTATAGGCCGGATCCTGATAATCTTTAGGATACTCACAAAGATGGTTAAGGTATATTTTCCAAGCATCACGCACCGATTTTTCCTTTTTGTTATTTCCTGAAAATTCAATATCTATAAGGTTTAGGGCTTCAACGTGATTAGGAGTTACGGGGGTTCCTCGAGTAGCCATCAGCACCCTAAAAATATGAATTTTTCTTTCTCGTCCACTTTTCCACGCCTCAATTATTTTCTGGACTTGAACCGCTAGTATAGGCCCCACAATTACAGCAAATATCATTAATTTATCTGCGATAGTCATCTTTTTATCCTCAAAATTCCTTTGAATCTTCTATATTACCTTAAATTCAATCTCCGCCATAGGCGTATAAATTTGCCGCCTCCTTATGCAGGGCGGCTTTTGTTTTCAACCAATTCTCAACATACATTCTCTCTCAGCCGCCCTTAACTGTCAAGCCCGCCAGAGGCGAGGCCTCACCAAATGGTGGGCTTCCGTTTAATCCTTTACCACCAAGCCCCTAATGCACTAAATGCTATTTACCGAATACTAAGCACCATTCCCGCTGCCGGTGTTTACTTCGGTCTTCTGTTTTCTGACTGCTGGTGTTAAGAGAAAAATACCTGTCATTATTCCTGATAAAATACCAACCTTAATAAACGTGAGTATTAGAGAAGGAGGGACTGCGTATGAAGGGACTGGAGGCATAAGAAGATTATACAGAAAAAAAATGATTATTGAAATACTAAGGATAAGTTTTCCGCATCTACGCGGGCTAAATCGCCTCAAGAGAATTAATCCCGAAATCGTAAATAATGTAGCGGAGAATAAAAACAATAATATCCCTTTTCTCCATGCCGTTTGGTGTTTCTTTAGTGTGCTTTTGGTGTCGTCAAAGCTGCCGATATCATCGTCAGAATTAAACCGGCCGTCCTCTCCGGATGAGATAATTTCGTAATTGCTCCCATTGGAGGTATGGACAGAAAAGTTTAATTCCCGTCCCCATGCATCTTTTGTAATTTCATCAACATTTTTGCCTTCTCTCAGAAAAGGTTCCGTTGTCCCGTGTTCTAATTTGTGTTTTTCGATCGCCTCAAATATATGGTTTTTAAAATCTTCCTGCTTCGTTAATTCTTTCTGCGGCGGATATTCATAGAGAATCTCTTCGCACTTTTTAATATTCTTCAGGGCAATTATTTTTTTGTGCCACTGGAGCAATATCAGGCGAGCATGTTCGTTGGCATAATAGGTTAGAATCGTACTTTCAATTGCAATGGTCAATATGAAGAGTAGTAGGGCAATCTTGAAAAATTTATTATAAAGGTTCATCATGTTTCCCTGCGGTATCCTATCCCAAAAACAACCTAATTATACCCTTTCCCTCCTAAAGCACAAGTTTTTTGCGATTAACTTTTTCACACTTTTAGAATATCATCCCGCAGGGATACCGCAATTTTACATTTTGCCTTTTGATTTTTGATTTGTCTTTACGCCCCCCATCCGCCCTTCTTGTCCTCGACTCCAGCAACGTAGAAACTGCATTCGGGGAACCAATACCGCTCTCTTCTGTCAAGCCCGCCTTTCATGACCGGAAGCCGTTTATATTTCGGCCAGCCCTCCATATCTCAAATCATCAATTGACGCTAAGCGTCATCCCCGGGTGCTGCTCACTTGGGTTTGAACAGGGGACCCAAATCATAAATTGAACTATCCACTCATTGATCCTAAATGAAAGGTTGCGGTTTGCTTATAAATCGCTTAGATTATTACGCTTCGATTGTCTAAATGGTTATACGATGGAATACGATTTCACAAAGCTCAGCGACGCTGAATTGTTGGACCGCTCTGCGGCCGGCGAAGAGGGTGCGTTTCGTGAAATCGTAAGCCGTTACAAAAACGGCCTTTACGCCTTTTTGCGGAACTTCCTCAACCGCCAGGACCTCATCGAGGACGTCTTCCAGGAAACCCTTTTGCAGCTTTTCACCAGCAAGGCCAGCTTTGACACCACCCGGCCGTTACGCCCCTGGCTATATACAATCGCCGCAAATAAGGCCAAAGATGCCCTACGCAAACTGCAAAGGACCGCCGCCGTGCCCATTGGCACTATGACCGAATCCGAGGATATGTCGTTTGGCGATATGGTAAACGTCCTGACCGCCGAGGAGGAACGACCTTTTGAGGACCTCGAGAAGGACGAGACAGCGGCTGACGTCCGGCGGGTTATAGCGGATATGCCGGATAATCTGCGCGAAATTTTAGTTTTTGCCTACTTTAACAAATTTTCTTACAAACAAATGGCAGAGGCCCTGAGTATACCTATTGGCACGGTAAAAAGCCGGCTGCATACGGCAGTCGGCCGGTTTGCTAAAGACTGGAAAGCAGCAGTAGGGAGCAAAAAGACGCAATGACACTGTTAAACGAGCAGCAAAAACAACTTCTCTTCGATTATTCCTTAGGACTTACCTCCCAACAAGAAACCGCGCAGGCACAGGAATTGGTATTCTCAAACGGCGAGGCAGCAGGATTTGTTGCCTCGGTAAAGGCCTCATTATCGCCCCTTGACAGCATAACGCCGGAGGCCTGTCCGGACGAATTGGCGGAGGGCACGGTTTGGCGGGCTATGCAGGCGGTTCGGACCGGCCGGCTGCAGCTCAATCAGCTTATTGCCGCGGAACAGCACCGCAAAGTCGGGTTCTGGCGTGATATTTTCGTCCGTTTAGCCACCGCAGCCGTCTTTATCATTGTTGGCAGCGCACTCATTACCGGTGGGAATTTGGGCTTAAACTACGCCCGCCAACTGTCCTCGCAGCACCAGTGCGGGGCTCAATTAGCGGGGCTGTTCCAGTCCCTGAGCAACTATAAGGCCGACAACGACGGCCAGATGCCCGCCCTGTCAGCCGCCCCCGGCGCACCTTGGTGGAAAGTTGGATATCAGGGGCCGGAAAATTTCTCGAATACCCGCAGGATGTGGGTCTTAGTGAAAAACGGTTACGCCGATAAGAACGATTTCCTGTGTCCTGCCCGCAAAACCGATTGTTCTTTCTCCTGCAACCCCAAAGATTACAACGATTTCCCCCGCAGAAACCTTATCACATATAGTTTCAGAATAGGATGCCCGAAACCTGGTTCCGCCGATGTAGGCAGGCGGGTCATAATCGCAGATATGAGTCCTGTCTTTGAAAACCTGCCTGCACTGTCTGAAAGTTCGTTGAATGTCAAGCTCATAGACAAACTGCTGAGGCAGAACAGTCCCAATCACGCCGGCAGGGGTCAAAACGTCCTGTTCTGCGACGGCTCGGTTCAATTCATAAAAACCCGTATTGTTGACGTCTCTGAAGACGATATCTTCACGCTGCAGGGCACACAAACATATCAGGGGACAGAGCTGCCGGCATCTGAGGCAGACGCATTTTTAGCACCGTAAAACTCACATCTTAATTTTTACCGCTGGAGACCGCCGGAGGCGGAGGAAGATTGCCTATATTAACGTTGTTTCGCTGTGGTGAAAAACCCGCCAAACTGCACGGCGGGTAAACCTCATCCGCCTACTGCCCGGCCTCGCTCGCCTCGCTTCGCGGGCGAGACCTCGGAAAGCTCGGTTTTTAAGCGAAAAAACGTTGTTGTTCATTGTTGGTCATAGTTGGTCAAGGTCTTTGTGATGAACAAGTAAGACCATCTTCATCCGCCTACTGCGAGACCTCGAAAGGATCGGTTTTTAAGCTGAAAACGGTACTTAGCATTAGTTTGCATTAGTATGCGCTTGTATGTGGTAGTATGTGCTACTATGCAAAGTTTGGGGGCAGGGTGAAACTTAGAAATTGTGGATTTTAACTGTGCTGTGATTTTAAGAAGGTTTGAAGTCGGGGGATAAGTTTTTCGGAGTTTCGGGTCTGGCATTGCCAGATGACGAGGACCTTCCAGCCGGCAAGGCGCAGGTTTTTGAGGTTTCGTTTGTCCCTACTTCGCCCGTTGGGCTACGCAGGGCAGGCAGCGGAGGACCCTACTTCGCCGAAGCGGCTACGTAGGGCAGGCGTCATAATGCCGAGGCGTTTATCCTGCCAGAATTTGGCGTTAGTGGCCGGTGTGACCCGGCCAAAACGACAACGGTGCACCTACCAACAACATGCAGGAGCAGGGGAAAAATTATTCACAAATGCTTGCAGGAAACAGAAAAAAGGGTAGAATAGGTGAAGAGATGTATACTTAGGATAAGACACTCCAAACATGCGTCGGGAGATACGTAAATGTGGAGTTTAAAAGTCGTAAGCAATCGTGGCGAGGACAGTATTTTAGATTAAGAAATTATGCAAGTTGGGTGTTGATTGTTTTGTTGTTCTATAAAGCATAAATGGTCGTTTTAAGGCGAGCTGTTGTCGGTGATAAGAAGTGGATACCGGCAAGATGAAAACGAACAGTTTTTGTTATGGGGTATTTATAGAAAGGAGACGAAACATGGGCCGAAGAAAGGGACGGACTGCAAATCAAGAAGGAAGAGAGTTGAAAGTGGTGCGATCTCTGTTGGTGCTGTTCTCCGTGTGTGTGGTCTCTCTGGTACTGCTGGCGGGTTGTGCCAGTTCGGCTACACGAGAGAAGATGGAGCGGTTAGAAACGATGCTGAAGGAAAAGACGGAGGACATAGAGCGGTTGGAGTCGGAGAGGAAAGAGCGGGAGAGCAGGATGAGAACGTATTTGCGGAATGCGCTAAATGCAATTGAGGCCAATAATCTGTCGGGCGTGAAAGAGTCACTGAGACGTATGCAAATGATGTGTGAACTCCTGGAATCGGCAAAGGAAACGCCTCCGATTGAATCGCAGATACCGAACTTTCCGTGGCCGCCTCCAAAGGCATCTGCGACTGAGGTTATCCCGTCTGAGTTTTTCAGAAAACCTTCCGGCGAAGAAATATATCTGCGTGACATCGAACGAATAATTCACGGTGCGCTTGAATCATGCGGGTATTATGAAAAGAAATACTACGCAGTACCGGATGGTTTTGCGATGGTAACCCGAATGGAACAAATAAACCCTGATGGTACATCGAAAGAACCTCCGGACCGATGGATGCCGGAGGTGCAGCCACTTCGGTTAAAGTTTTCACTGAAGGAATATATTACCAGACTTTTCACTGCGAATAAGGGTTATTACCGCGTTATCGTGTTCATCGTAACAAAGCATCCGTTCTCACAGGCGAACGTTACTATCACCAGAGGTGAGGCTATGTTGTGGTTATCGACGGGATTGAACGTCCTGCCGGATGCGATAGGTCAACTTGCGTATACAGAGCAATACAATTGTACAGCATTGATATACGAGTTCGAAAAAATTCCGGACAAAGAGGCGGAGATAAAGTTTGCGGGGAGTCTGACGGGCAGAGTACATCTTGAAAAGTCCAATATCTGGAAGTATTTGGAGAAATGACTATGGAAATGCAAATGATACGGTGCAAGAAAAAACTGGCTATACTGTGGTTCGTTGTGTCGGGATTACTTTTCTTTGTTGTTCTGTTTCAGTCATATTTTGACTACTATGGCGAGAACATGAGTAAGGTTTGGGAATGGCTGCTTCCGACGATGATGCCGACGCTTTCACTGATGCTGGGTGTCTTTGTAATGGATACAGTGAATCGTGGGATGGAAATAAAGAAAGTCGACAGGTTCTTCTTTCGGCTGACGCTCGGCATATCGAGCATATATTTAACAGTCGTGGCATTGACCATTTTGGTAATCCCATTTGTGATTGTCAAAACCCAAGATATGGTGGTTTTTTATCAGAAGTCACATTTATTTCTTGGGCCTCTTCAGGGTCTGGCGAGTGCATCACTCGGTGCATTTTTCGTCAAGAAGGAGCAAAGCTGAAGATAAGCAGGTGCGAGATCAACTGGATGTCGTATCTGAAGGACCCGACAAAGTTAAAGGATTTGCATTTGCATGGTAACCAAGGCAGTGATTAGCACGTGGAAAGACCGGAGGAGACTTTCCCTAATCTGAAAATATATGGTTGTGGGGCAGTAAACATCGCGGATTTGGTGTGGATCCCCCCTTCTTGGCCAAGGAAGAAGCGCTCGGGGATCTGTGTTATGCTACGAGACACTGGATCACGGATAACGACATTCCGAGGCAGGAAAGCCAACCTCACGCCTGCAACCCCGGCCACGCGGGGAAACAAATAAATCAACCCCGGCCGCGCGGGGAAACAAATAAATCAACCCCGGCCGCGCGGGGCGGGAACAAATAAAAGAAACCCCGGCCACGCGGGGCCGGGGCTAAATCAAGAAAGGAAAGGCATTGTGATGGGAAAGACACTCGGATATATGGTGACATTCACAACGTATGGCACGTGGTTACAAGGATACAAGAAAGGATTTGTGAAAGATGGGAAGATATTAAAGGCATGCGAAAGATTAGAACAAGCCAATAAGAAAGCACTAAGCGGCGACGAAGTCAAGTTAGGAAAAAGAGAACGTGAGATTGCGAGAACTGCTATACTTCAAGAAGCGAAGAGAATCGGAGAAATGGTACTTGCGCTGTCGGTCTGGAGTAATCATATACATATAGTTATCAAAGAGGGCGGCAAGCCGGTAGATATGGTTGTAAATCGTTTCAAGACCGCAGCATACTATGCGCTTCGAGGAGACGGAGTCGATCGTAGAGTGTGGACAACCGGGTATGATAAACGGTTCTGTTTTAACGAGGAGTCATTGAGAAAAAGAATCGAATACGTTGAGGGACACGGGACGTAAGCAATGAGGCGGCCTTTTCAATCCCGCCAAACTGTTTTAGTCGGGTAAAAGTCATAGACAGAACTCCTTATGAGGTTGCAAGATAACGTAAAGATATGGGCGTGGCTTCAGACTATAGTATTCAAATTAAAAAGGAGCGGATAGCGTTCCTCCGTCGCCCTGTGGGCTATGGAGGACAGGTCGTTAAAACTTCGTGGCTCCTTTTAGCTTGATAGTCGCCGGTGAAAGAGTAATTTAGCTGCTAATGGGCTTTACAAGACGGCGAATTTGGGCGGTGCTTTGCCTTGCAATCGTGATACCGCTGGGGTATTGGATGTGGTGGTATTATCGCGGCTGGGGGGAATACTGGGTGAGGTTCTATGTCTCAGGTATCGTTTATGAAATCATCTGGTGCCTTGTATTTTTTTTCTTTTGGCCGAGCAAAGCCAATATCGTGAGAATCCCCGTTATTGTATTGATTGCAACGTGCCTTCTCGAATTTCTCCAGCTTTGGAAGGCGGAGTTTCTACAGGCAATTCGAGCGACCTTAGTCGGTGCAGCCCTTATCGGGACGGATTTTGTATGGCTGCAATTTCCCTTCTATGTTATGGGTTCGGCCATTTCGATATTTCTTTTGGCGATATTAGCGGGTGAACCCGCGCAATCCCCGACAGCGACCCGCCACAAAGAAGGCGGGTAAACCCGCCAAACGGACGGCGGGCAAGCATTCGAGGACAGGTAAATTGCGGGGTTAAATTTCAAACAAATGTTATACTACCGCCCTATAGCAGGATAATCAGTTGGATTTGGGAGTTGTGAAATGTCAGAGACGTTTGACGTTGTAGTAATCGGTTCGGGGCCGGGGGGATATTATGCGGCGATACGCTGCGCACAAAAGGGTGTGACGGCAGCGATTATCGAAAAAGCCGAGATAGGCGGCACCTGCCTCAATCGCGGCTGCATTCCTTCAAAGGCGCTTCTGGCCTCGGCTGAGGTCCTGCTGAAGGCGAAAAACGCAGCCGCGTTAGGCGTCGATATTGCCGGCGTATCGCCCAACTGGCTCAAAATGCAGCAGCGTAAAGAGGCAATAGTAGGGGGGTTCCGCAAGGGATTAGCCGGCCTTCTGCAGGCAAATAAGGTCAAAGTATTTGCGGGTAACGCTGTTGTCACTTCACCCAAAACAGTCTTCGTAGAACCCGGCAAAGACGAGTTGCACGCAACCAAAGGCATCATCATAGCGACCGGCTCAGTCCCGGTCGAAATACCGGCGTTTCCTTTTGACGGTCATAGTATCATCAGCAGCACAGAGGCGCTCTCGTTGCCGGCCATCCCTGCCTCGATGGTCATTGTCGGCGGCGGCATCATCGGCTGTGAGCTTGCCTGTGTTTATGCCGCTGTCGGCGCCAAAGTTACCGTTGTTGAGGCCTTAGAACGAATCATCAACACCGAGGACAAGTGGGTCAGCCAGCTTTTGGAACGCGAACTCAAAAAACTCGGTATCGGTATATTAACCAGCCAAAAGGTGACGTCGGTTGATGTGGCAGGGGGTATGGCAAAGGTGGTTTTGCAGTCGGGTCAGCATATCGAATCTGAAAAGGTTCTCGTTTGCGTTGGCAGAAGGGCAGCGTGCGACAAGCAGACCATCGACAAACTGGGGTTGAATATGAATGGTGCCTCGATAAAGGTCAACGACAGGATGCAGACAGGTGTCGCAGGAGTTTACGCCATCGGCGATGCAGTCGGCACGACGTATCTTGCTCACGGGGCATTTGCTGAGGCCGAAGTGGCAGCCGAAAATATCACTGGCGGCAGCGCGAAAATCGCCGACTATTCGCTGATACCACGAGCGGTTTATACCTTCCCTGAAATCGCATCGGTCGGCAAGACCGAAGAGAGGTGCGCAAAAGAGGGTATTGAAGTTATCGTCGGCAGGGGCTTTTTCAAGGCCAACGGCAGAAGCGTTGCGCACAACGAAACAACGGGCGAAATCAGGGTCATCCGGGATAAGGCAAGCGGCAAAATCTTGGGCGTTACAATGGTCGGCGCAGGTGTTACCGAGCTTATCGCTTCCGCCCGGCTGCTTATCGGCTCTGCCGAAAAGTTCCACGATGTCAGTTTCCCTCATCCAACCGTTTCGGAGGTCCTCAAAGAAGCATGGGAGGATGCGTTCGGTATGAGCATACATCAGCCTCCCAGATAAATTTTGATCCCCTGTTGCTGAACCAAAGAAGCAGGCACTCGGGGACCTTCGCTACGCTACGGGAGGCGTGGGAAGACGCCTTTGGGCTGAGCATTCATCAGCCGCCGAGGGTCGCCGACCATCGTTAAAATCTGTTGTAGAACGGGGGATTTGCCGATAAACTGGCGTATATTCAATAAGGCGGCGTACCCAAGCGGCCTAAGGGGACGGTTTGCAAAACCGTTATTGCGTGGGTTCGAATCCCACCGCCGCCTTCTCTTCTGTATATTGGTTTGCTGTTAATTCCTTACGTTCTGTGTTCTTTTGCAATTCCCCGTATGAGGCGGCCTTGGGCTTGCCTGAGGCGTGTTTAGGCGTGTTGGAATCGAGAGGCCAGTCCTGATTTTGCTTGACCGTCAACTACAAAGTAGTAAAATGTAATCGCCTTTGGCTGGGGGCAAAAAGGAGATATTTATGAAAAGATTGTTGTTGGTATTTTGGCTGTTTTTTTTAAGTGGTTGCGGGCCGAGTCCGTTAAAAGAGCGGGGAGGCGAATTTATTAAAGGATTAAGCGATGTCCAGCTTGCCGCCTACCAAAAGGCCGACGCTTTGAAGGGGTGGTTGATTAAGGAACTTGGAGAAGGTAACGTTCAGAAGTACTTAGCCAGGGCTTATCAGCCCACACTTAATACCGACCCGCGTCCATACAAGGCGGCTGCAAGGTTAAAGGACCTGACGGAGATTCTGAAAGATGAAGGCGGATTAAGAGTGGCCGCCCTGGTTGAAATAGTCACCAAGTCTTTAGAAAAGGGGCCGGTAACAGTAGAGCAGATAAGAGAGAACAAGGCAGCAGGAGAATGGCTTGATGCTTTGGCCGAATATGTAAGTATTCTTAACACCGAAATCGGATTGACAGCGGATGAATCAGTAAAGGTAGCTATGATAAGGTATGGCCGGGATTTGAGGCCCGGCGGAGAGCAGAAGATTGCTAATTGGGTCATAAAGTACATCAGGCCGACTAGCGACAAAAGCGTTTGATTCATCAAAATGCAACGCAAATATGCAAAGAGGGACGGTTTCAGCCGTCCCTCTTTGATTAAGGACTTCATTTTGCCAGCACGATTACCCGAAATCCAACATCACAATCTTGTCCCTTAAAATTATACTTGGAATCCGGAGTAATATAGTTCTGTGGAGCCAGGCAGGAACCGCCGCCTGTCATTTTTAATAGCGGCGAAACACCAGCTAAAACCGTTAAAAAACGGCCATACCGTAAAAAACTTCTGGACATAAGCACTGTTTGCCTGATATAATAGAAGCTGCTTTGAAAGATAACGCCATTTTAATGCAAAGGGGGTAAATAGTGATGAAAAAGGCAAGGCGTTTTCCGTATGCACACCTGATAATATTGGTTCTGGCCTTCTATCTCACCCCAGCCAAAGCCACCACAATAACTTCAATCTCGCAAAATGGCAGCACAATTGGCAGGTATGAGAAGTTTGAGGTGACCTTTACGCTTTCTCAAACATACACCAATCCTTTCGACCCCTGCATTATTGACGTTAACGTCAGTTTTCATGAGCCGGGCGGAAACGTCATAACGATTCCGGCGTTTTATTACCAGGCGTATGTTGTGGCAGGAAGCAATCCTGAATATTATACCGCCACATCCGGTCCTGCGTGCTGGAAGGCGCGATTTGCCCCGTCAAAACCGGGAACACATACCTTTGACATTACTATCAAGGATTCAGGAGGAACGGTAGTTGTAACAGACGCCAATTCCTTTATCTGCCAGGAAAGCAGCAGGAAGGGATTTATCAAGGTGGACCAAAATGACCGTGCTTTTCTAAGGTATGACAATGGGGACACGCGGCTGAATATCGGGCAGAATATCGGCTGGAACACCGGCGGGGTCTATGGCTGGAATAATTACCTCAAAAAAATGCACACAGGCGGGGAGAACTGGGTGCGGCACTGGATGTGCAGCTACGGCAGCGACTGGGGAACCATTTTGGAATGGAAAAACGGCAGTGGATATTTCTTAGGGGCCGGGAAACTGGCTATGCAGACGGCGCAGCGGTTGGACAAATATATAGAGATAGCGGAACAAAACGACGTTGCCATCCAGCTTTGCCTGCAGCATCACGGCCAGTTCAGCAACACTACCAACCCCGATTATAACGACAATCCTTACAGAAACATAAATGGCGGCCCACTCAGCTCGGCTGCTCAATTCTTCACCGACGCCAACGCCATCAGGATGACTAAAAACAAGTATCGTTACATCGTTGCCCGGTGGGGGTATTCACCCTCAATCTTCGCCTGGGAGCTTTTTAACGAAGTGCAGTTTACCGATGGCTGGAACAGCAGCCAGGCAAACGTTGTCAACTGGCACAATCAAATGTCGGCTTATATACGCAGTATCGACCCCTTCAAACACCCCATCACCACCAGCAGTCACGGCAGCGGTTTTGAAAATATCTGGAATCTTGCGGACATCAATCTGATTCAGGTGCATTACTATGGAGTTGATACTATTCGCATTTTCGAGCAGACCGCTTTGGGCCTGGCGAGTTTCAACAAGCCGGTAATTATGGGCGAGTTTGGAATAGGCACGGAAGGCAGCACTCAGCCGGAACCATACGCGACACAGTTGAAAGAAGGTCTGGAGCTGCATAACGGCATCTGGAGCAGTTTTTGCGCTAAAAGCAGCGGCCATCTGTGGTGGTGGGACAATTATATTGACCCCTGTAATCTTTACGGAGTATTTACACCTCTTGCGCTTTATGCCGCCAATGAAGATTTGGCGGACTACAATTTAGTCAGGGCCCAGCGTGCCGCTTCCGGATTGGAGGCCTATTTTGCCAATCCGGTCCTTAGTGATTGGGGCGCGGTTTCGACCCAGACGGTATTTTATCTCAATGGTGATTATTTTCCCGGGATGGAACACCTTTCACAATGGCTTCAGGGTTCGTGGCAACCGGCCCTCAAGTCGGACCCCAACTTCCATTTGAGTATGCCGACCACGGGTAATTTGAAAATACACGTTTTGGAAGTCGCCGGCTCGGGCGCTAACAAGATTCGGGTGCGTGTCAATGGTGCGCAGGTCGACCTGCATACATTTACCAACGGTTCAACTAATTTTATATATACGGTTCCGTATCAGCTTTCGGCAGGCCAGCAGGCGGTGCAGATAGAAAACGCCGGCAACGACTGGTTCCATATAAGCAGCTATGAGTTTGCTCCCAGTAACGTTTCTCCACTGGATTCTATCGGACTTTCGAGCAATAAACGGGCTTACATCTGGATTTACGACGTAAACAGCCAATATGGACTGACGAATAACGGCACCTTCCAGAACGAGCCGGTTATTGCCAAAGGTCTCGATGACGGGTCTTACATTGTTGAAGTTTATGCGACGCGGGGCGCCGGGGGCGTTATCGCCTCGGGCACAGCGGACTCCGTTGCCGGTCAGTTGACATACACGCTGCCTGATTTCAGCAAAGATATTGCTGTAAAAGTCACAAGGATTGTCTATTTGTATGACCTTGGCGCCTTTTGTGCGCAATGGTTGCAGCCGGGGCCTAACCTGGATGCAGACCTTGACGGCGACGGCGACGTTGATTTTGCTGATTTCAGCATCCTGGCCGGTTACTGGAGGGGTCAGTGCCCTGCGGGCTGGCCGTTCTGAAGCTAAGAATTCATCGTCAACGCAGTTTTCTTCATATTCCACCTCGCCTGGTTTTTTCTGGCGGTCGGCGCACAAAACGCTACACTTTTCCTTCCGGTGATATTGGGTTTCATAGGGCGCATATTGAAAGGGTAGTGTGATGGATTACCAAAAGTTCATTGACCAGCAGATTGCGGAAATCAAAAGGATTGTCGGCAGCGGCAAGGCAATAAACGCGCTGAGCGGCGGCGTTGACAGCTCCACTGTAACCGTCCTTGCACACCGAGCCATCGGCAACCAACTGAGGACCATCTTTGTTGACAATGCCATTATGAGGGAAGGTGAGCCGAGGCGAGTCGTGAAAATCTTCGAAAGTTTGGGTATAGCGGTAGAACTGGTTGATGCACGAAAAGAGTTCCTTGGCGCCTTGAAGGGTATCACCGACCCGGAAAAGAAACGCCAGGCAATCACCGATACTTTTTATGCGAAGGTGTTCAGCCGACTCGTCAAAAAATCCGGCGCCAAGTTCCTCCTGCACGGCACAATCCTAACTGACATCGAGGAAACCGTTGCCGGTATCAAGCGACAGCACAATATCCTCACTCAACTTGGCATCGACACCGAAAAATCCTATGGGTATGCTGTAATCGAGCCGCTAAAAACCCTGCGTAAAGATGATGTTCGCAAGGTCGCCGAACTTCTCGGCATACCGCGCGAGATTTCCCAGCGGATTCCTTTCCCTGGCCCTGCCCTGGCCGCTCGAATCGTGGGCGAAGTAACCGAAGAGCGGCTCGAAACCGTCCGGGCCGCAACAACAATCGTCGAGGAAGAGCTTGCCGACACCGGCGCATTTCAGTATTTAGCTGTGCTGCTCAATGATTACGCAACCGGCATCAGGAATAACAAACGCGAATTCGGCCAGATTATTGTCGTTCGCTGCATCGAGAGCACCGATGCCCGGGTAGCTGCCGCGACCAGATTGCCGTGGGAAAAGCTTGAGCGGATATGCCGGCGAATCACTGACATAAAGGGCGTCAACCGCTGCCTTTACGACCTGACCCCCAAGCCGCCGGCAACGGTCGAATACGTCTAATCGGCCGGAAGATGCCGAGACGCCGTTTTAAGCCCTGCTTGCGCCCAAATCGCAAAAATTGCCGGTAAAATCCTTGACAATCCCGCCAAAAAAGATATGATAGTTTCTTGTCCGTTCCGCCACAGGCGGACAAGTTTAGAGGCCTGAGAAAAGGATGTTGGATGGCCAAAAACAAGAATGGGCAGAAGAGCACGCCCGCCGAATCCAGAAGCGATTCGAGCAATGGCAGGAGCCCTTAGGCATCGACGGCCAGGAGTATGCCGAATACCTAAGAACTGAGCTGCTTCAGTGCTGCGACGACCCGCTGCTTAAGGAACTAATCGAATCAATGTCTTAGTGAGACCTGCCCCGGATTCGGCGTCATCGCAAAGCCACAGTGAATCCCTGTTTACCTCTTTTTGAACCCGCTTGTTGCATTTCGTATCTTCTTTCGGCCTGTGTGTTTGCCCTGCCAGGCAGTGTTTCATATATTTTAATATGGAGGGGTATGTAATGAGGTTGCTTCGGATAATCCTGCAGTGGTGGCGCCGGCTGCGAGGGTGGAAGTTCCATCTGCCCGGCGTTGACAGCCACGCCTGGCAAAACAAGGACGAGATTTACAGCGAGCTAAAAAGCCATTACTGGTAGCTTTTCAGGTTGCATTTCCGCAGGCTAATCGGCTCAAATCGTCTATCTCGCCAACCGATGCTGCGCGCCGACAGTCGCTATTATTGCTTCCCAGCCAGCAAATGCAGTAAATTTTCCCAAACTATGTCATTCACACTAATTTTTCAATAGATGCCATAATCAAGCTTAAACTGCATTGTAAAGGGTCGGGCCGTTTGCTTGTGGGTGAAGGCAGTTACCTGTCCTTTGCTGGCAGGGCCAACGGTTTATATAAGCCGCCTCGTGCGGATTATCATTCCTGCACCTGGTGCGGCGATGCTCGGCGGCATAGGCATAGGACTTGTCGGCTGGATGAGGCGCAGGCGAGTGTTCTGAGTTTGGACCAGTTCGCCTTTGGCGAACAAGAACTGTAATTCTCACGGGGCTTGCAGGAAGAAGAGACCTGCAAGCCCTTGTTTTTGCGCGTGGCCCCTTCGACAAGCTCAGGACAAGAGATTTTGCTTTCAATCAGCCACGCCGAATGTAATCTATTACCCGTATCGGTGAAGGTACTGGGCCGTGGCCGAATGAACACTTGTGCCGGCTGGATACTATTATCTGTAGCAGTGGCGGGTTTTTAACCGCTGCTGCGAAGGATGAATTATGAAGGTGAAATTGCAGTTATGAGGGGCAGAGGAAGTAATATGTCTAAAGAGATACTCGCTTGCACCATTGTGCTGGTGCTCAGCGCATTTGCCAGCCCTGTGCCGGCGGCCCCGGCTACCACATACGTGGTCTTCCGTTACGACGACTTTGCAAGTGATGCGCCGGGTCTTAGACAGGTTGACAAAGTGCGCCAGGAAGTCTGGCTCGCAGAGAAGCGAATTGATGCGACGTTTGCGAAATACGGTTTTCCGTATGTCGTAGCGATAATTCCACAGCCGAATTCACGGTACACGGCGCCGGGCCTGCCCAAAACAGACGTTTCTTTCGGCGACGACCGCGAGAAGGTCGAGTTCATCAGAGCGGGGATTAAACAGGGCAGGATTGATATTGCACAACACGGGTTAAGTCACGTCAATCATTGCCTGTCATTTCTGCACAGGGGTGGGGAGTTCCGCGAGCGAGGATACCAGCCACAGTTTGACGATATAATCCGCGGGCGTGATATACTTTTAGGGGCGTGCGGTTTGTCGGAGATAACGACGTTTGTGCCGCCCTGGAACGCGTGGGACCAGGACACGGCCATAGCAATTGTTCAGGCGGGGTTCAAGATACTGTCGGCTGACCGATATTACTACTGTGATTCTTTGGACGGTCTGGCGGTTATCCCAAAAACAAGCACATTACCACAGCTCGAGTCACTTGTGGCCCAGGGACGTCTGTCCAACGGCGGCGTCATTATTGTTTTGTATCATTCTTTCGACCTGGTAAAGTTCCAGGGTGAATTAGGCAGGGCCTATTTTGGCGTTGATAGATTAGAAGGTCTGGTGAGAAAGGTGGCGGCGGCCCCGGATTTAAAGGTCGTGTCTCTTCAACAGCTCAGGGGGGTTGGGGATTTCGGGATTGAAAGATATCGTGCAGCCAACAGTTTGTGGAAGCTGCGAACCTTCTGGGTCGGATTTTTACCGATGGCGAAGTTGCCGGGATACCAAAACGAACAATGGTACCTGTCCGGCGAGGAATATATGCGGGAGGAGTTTCGATGGAGATTATTGACTGCCGCCCTGGCGGGTGCGGCGGTCCTGGCCGGGGTTTTGGTTCGTTTTATGATAAAGAGGGTTCTTGGTAGAAAAGGAACAATTGTAGCTGATGCGTTGGCGGCTGCGGTTTTTTGTCTTGCTGTAATTGCGCATATCTGGGTTGTTCGTGGCGGGCATCATATTATTGGTGTCATAGCGCTGCCGCTGCTTTTTGCCTTACCTTTTGTCGTTGCGTCGGTATCACGGATACTGGCAGGGGCTCATCCAAAAAAGCAGGCAGCCACGGTCTAAGAACGCGGAGTGGAGACGCCATTCTCCACCGGCGGTTCGAATTGCTCCAAACGGGACCGGATGGATTCTATGAAGGTGGATGTCGCAAATAGTGTTCTGGAGCTGGTCGAAGGTGACATTACCGAGATGGACACCGACGCAATCGTCAACGCAGCCAACGCGCAACTGATTCTGGGTGGCGGCGTGGCGGGTGCGATAAGGCGAAAGGGGGGGCCATCGATTCAGCAGGAATGCCACAAAATCGGCGGCACGTTCGTGGGCGGTGCGGTCATAACCACGGGAGGCAACCTCAAGGCAAAATACGTTATTCACGCCGTTGGCCCGCGTATGGGTGAAGGCGACGAAAACAACAAACTCAAAAACGCGACGCTCCACTCGCTCAAATTAGCCGACAAACACAACCTCAAGAGTATTGCGTTTCCCGCCATAAGCGCCGGCATCTTCGGCTTTCCCATCGAAAGATGCGCCGAGATAATGCTGCGAACGACTATTGATTATTTGAAAACCAAAACAGGATTAAAGAGGGTTGTGTTTTGTCTGTTTGGCAAAGAAAGTTACACTGTTTTTGATACGGCTCTTAAGAAGGCAATTGTGCAATGAAAGCAATGGCGCTGACAAAACCTTGCTCGATAGAAGATAAGCCACTCGCGTTGGTTGAGTTGCCGATGCCTAAGCCCAAAGACAGCGAAATACTCATAAAGGTTTCGGTATGCGGGGCGTGTCATACGGACCTCGATGAGGCAGAAGGGAGATTGCCTGCGAAGCTTCCGGTTGTGCCCGGGCATCAGGTGGTCGGCGCTGTTGCCCAGTTGGGCAGGGGGGCAACCAGATTCAAAATCGGCGACAGGGTCGGGGTTACTTGGCTTTATAGCAGTTGCGGCAAGTGCATTTTCTGCAAAAAGGGAGAGGAGAATTTGTGCGAGAACGCGAAATGGACAGGCAAAGACGCAGATGGCGGATACGCGGAATATATGGTTGTGAAGGAGGACTACGTATATCCGATTCCGAAGGTGTTTACCGATTCACAAGCGGCGCCCCTTTTGTGCGCGGGTATTATCGGATATCGCACACTGCGATTGGCGCAAATTCAAAAGGGCGAAACGATCGGCCTGTTTGGTTTTGGGGCATCGGCCCATATCGTGATTCAAATCATTAAGCATCAGTTTCCCGATAACCCTGTTTTCGTTTTTACGAAGACCGAAGAACACGCCGAATTGGCAAAATCGCTGGGTGCGACCTGGACGGGCCGGTCAGGCGATATCCCGCCCATTATGCTCGACAAGATTATGGATTTTACGCCGGTCGGTGAATGTGTCCGAGACGCCCTTAAAGTCCTAAACAGGGGCGGACGGTTGGTTATAAATGCAATTCGCAAGGAGACATCTGTTCCACCTCTTGATTACGCCAAATACCTTTGGCTTGAAAGAGAAATAAAAAGCGTCGCCAACGTTACGCGCAGGGATGCCGAGGAGTTTTTGCCCTTGGCGGCAGAGATTCCAATAGTTCCTACAGTAGAGGAATTTCCGCTTGAACAGGCCAACGAGGTTTTACTTAAGATAAAGCAATCGAAGCTAAAAGCAGCGGGAGTTTTGAGAGTTGGCTCTTAGCCACAGAGAAGACAAAAAATGTTTAGCCACAGAGTTCACAGAGGACACAGAGAATCTTAATTATAGCCACAAAAAGGCACAAAAAGCACAAGGCAATCCGCCTTCGCTAAAGTTTCGGCGGACAAGAAGGAAAAAGTAAAAAGGCAAAAAGGTAAAAGATGCATATTAAGGAATAACAGATATGGGCATCGTTAAGGGTTTGAGGCATTCCAAAATAGTCGGAGATTTTGGCGAGCAGATAGTTGCCAATTGGTTGTCACGATCAGGATGGCAGGTTATTTTAGTAGATCATACTGGTATTGATATTATCGCCTATCATCGAAAGAGCGGGAAAAGGATAGGAGTAACCGTCAAGTCCCGGACAAGGAAGTCCGGCACCGAAACCGAAAGTGTTAACTTGTTCTTCAACAAGACAAAAGGCGACCGAAAAAAGATTAAGATGGCATGCAAAGATTTTGGATGTGAACCATGGATTGCTGTATATGTTGAGGCAAAAGAATCAGCGGATTTATACCTTACCAGCTTGGCCAATTATGACGCGCAGTATCGGGGGAGGAGCAGAAAAGTCATCGATGATTGGAAGATGAGTAAAAACTATCTTCAACGATATGCTTCTGATTCGAAAGTTCATCATATTCATATTGGGTTTGAAGAAGAACACTGGAAATGGTGAGAAAAAAGCTCCTCCATTGCCCAAGGAATTATACGACAATCCTAAAGAGACCCAAATGAGATTGCTTCGTCCCGGCTCGCCGGGCCTCGCAATGACAGTTTCCAATTTTGCGGTGGGGGGATATAATTAGCGATATGAAGAATGCGAGTATAAGCGAGTTATTCAGCGAAATGGCTGACATAATGGAAATCTTAGGCGAGGACCCGTTTCGCATCAATAGTTACCGCAAGGTCGCCCGAGTCATCGGTGATATGCCCACCGACGTCGAAGAAATGTTAGCCGACGGCCGGCTTGCCGAGACACCGGGCGTTGGCAAATCGAGTTTGGCCAAAATCGAAGAGTTTATAAAGACAGGCAAAATCACCGCGCATCGGGAGCTTTTGAAGAAGATACCGCAGACGTTGTTGGAGCTGTTAAAGATACCGGGGGTAGGTCCAAAGGGTGTAAAGGCCGTTTACGAAAAGCTCAAGGTCAAGACGATTGCCGAATTGAAAGCGGCGATTGAGAATGGCAAATTAGCGACACTGCCGGGGTTCGGTGATAAGAAGGCGTCGATTATCGCGAAGGGGATTGAGTTTTTGGCGAAATCGACGGGGAGGATTCGCTTAGACCAGGCGTTTGAGGCGGCCAATATCGCAATGGAGTTTCTAAAGGGTTTACCAGGCGTCAAGAAGATTCAATATGCCGGCTCATTGCGGCGATACGCGGAGACCATTGGCGACGTGGATATTCTTGTAACGGCAAAGAAAGGTAAAGAAATAATCGACGCATTCGTCGGGGCTGAGTTTGTGCAGGAGGTAATCGCGGCAGGGGACACGAAGGGTTCGGCGATTATAAAGACGAGCAGTTGTCCGGTGCACGTGGATGTCCGCGTTGTGCCGGACAAGAGTTTTGGAGCGGCGTGGCAGTATTTCACCGGCTCAAAGCAGCACAACGTCCGGCTGCGTGAAATGGCGGTCAAAGCAAAGCTCAAATTGAATGAGTATGGTCTGTTCCGCGGCAAAAAAATGATTGCCGGTGCTACTGAGGGCGACGTTTATAAGAAGCTCGGTCTTGATTATGTTGAGCCGATATTGCGGGAAGACAGGGGCGAAGTCGAGGCCGCTGTAAGGCATACTTTGCCTGAATTGGTTCGATTGGAAGATATAAAAGGCGACTTTCATCTCCACACCGTCGCATCCGACGGCGCCTGCGAGATTCCTGAGCTTGTCGATGCGGCCCGACGCAGAGGTTATAAGTTTATATGTATCACCGACCACTCCGTTTCCGAAGCAATCGCCCACGGCCTAACGCCAGCGCGATTAGTCAAACAAATTGAACGAATTCGCAAACTCAACGACCGGTTGAAGGACATAACCATTTTTGCCGGCGCCGAGGTCGATATACTCGCGGATGGGACGCTGGATTATGACAACAAGCTTTTGGCTGAGCTTGATTTCGTCATCGGCTCAATTCACTCAGGAATGACCAGCCCCCGCGAAAAGGTAACGACCCGCACACTCAAGGCAATGGATAACCCTTACGTTCACTGCATAGGCCATCCGACGGGCCGACTAATTGGTGAGAGAGAGCCGATGGTTATCGACATCGCTGCCGTAATCAAGCACGCCGCTGAAACGCACACCGCATTTGAAGTCAATGCAAGCCCTTATCGGCTCGACCTCAAAGACGTTCACTGCAAAATGGCAATCGAGGCGGGTGTCAAATTAGTCATCGGTACCGATACTCATAAACTGCCACAGCTCGCCTATATTGGCTTAGGCGTTGCAACCGCAGGCCGCGGCTGGGCAGCAAAGACAGACGTGCTTAATACATTGCCTCTGGCGAAATTGAAAAGCTGGCTTGCCGCCAAAAGAAATAAATGAACCGATATGCCCTCTGCAGTTTCTAAAATCCTTTTGACCGGACTTCCGGGCTGCGGCAAAACAACTGCGGTGATGCGCATCTGCGCCGCTCTCAAAGATATGCGCTTAGCCGGCTTCTATACCGAAGAAATCCGTCATAACGAATCACGAATGGGCTTTCGCTGGAGACGATTAGACGGGGCCGAAGGGACACTTGCTCACGTTGACATAAAAAGCAAATCCGCCGGGGCGGATAAATTCAAAGTCGGCAGATACGGCGTGGATGTCGCCGGCTTTGAGCGGGATGTCGTTCCGATTCTCGATGAGGCGGGAACTAACGTGCAATTATTCGTGATAGACGAGATTGGGAAAATGGAGTGCTTCTCGCAGAAATTTGTGGACGCGGTTCGCCGGCTCTTTTCCGGGCAAAGAGCCGTTTTGGCCACCGTCGCACAGAAAGGCGCGGGCCTTATCGCCGAAGTCAAAGATTATCCGGCGGTGAAAGTATTTACTTTGACCGAGCGCAACCGCGATGATGTGATTGACCAGATAACGAGAATATTTTTCGGTTCCTCATTTTTTGTAAAGTGACAATATGGGCCGGATACTGCGACTGCCAAAACCGGATTGCAAAGGTTTGATGCCGCTTGAAAAGGTAATATCGCAAAGGCGGTCTCGGCGGGATTATCTGCCTGATGCACTTACGCCGGAGCAGGTGGGGCAATTATGCTGGGCTGCACAGGGGCAAGTGGGCAGGTTCCGAACCGTCCCCTCAGCCGGCGCAACTTACCCGCTGGAGCTTTTCGTGATGTCAGCCGACGGCTTGTTTCACTATCTGCCTGATAAACACTCGCTCGAAGAATTGACGAGCGAAGACCTTCGCGGCAAACTCGCCGCCGCTGCCTGGGGACAGGGATTCATAGAGCAAGGTGGGGCAACATTTGTATTAGCTGCTGAATTTGAACGAACCACTGGTCGTTATGGGGAAAGGGGCATTCGCTACGTTTATATGGAGGCAGGCCACGCCGCCCAGAACATCCACCTTCAGGCGGAGGCGCTGGGACTCGGCTCCGTTGCCGTCGGTGCCTTTGACAATGCTGAAGTCAGCAAGGTCTTGTCATTGCCTAACCATCTCGAACCGTTATATATGGTCGTTGTCGGTCGCTATCGCGGCGATGCGATGAGGTAGTATGGAAACGGTTTGTATCAATGGCAGTTTTGGCGAAGGCGGCGGGCAGGTCCTGCGAACCAGTTTGACCTTGACTGCTCTCACCGGCAAGCATCTCCGCATCGACAATATCCGCGCCAACCGCCCCAATCCGGGGTTAGCCAGACAGCACTTAACTTGTGTTTCGGCGGCCTGCACCATTTGCAATGCCCGCTGCACCGGCGCCGAACTCCGCTCGACGACGCTCGATTTTGCACCTGGGACCGTCCAGTCAGGCCAATATCATTTTGATATCGGTTCAGCCGGTTCCGCCTCGCTTGTCATTCAGACCATCCTGCCGGTCCTATTTACAGCCGACGCCCTAAGCACGGTAACCGTTACAGGCGGCACACATAATCCGCTTGCCCCACCTTTTGATTTTCTAAAGATGAGTTTCCTGCCTGCACTTGCCAATGCTGATTTCTCCGCCGACTGCAAATTGTTGAAGCACGGCTTTTTCCCGGCGGGCGGCGGCAAAATAGCCTTTGAGATTCAATCTTGGCAACCGCATCCCAACAGGATAATCGATTTGTGTCAGCCGTCGGTCAGTCCGAAGATTTACGCCGTCGTTTACACAGCCAAATTACCGGCCCGAGTCATTCAACGGCAGCGCAAACTATTGCTCGAAAGTGGACTTCCCCTCGCCGGTTTTGAGCATATCGAGGTTGCCGATTCCAACGGGCCGGGTAACTGCGTTGTGTTTCGTCTCGTCGCCGGCGGACGCACAACCGTTTTTACCGCCTTTGGTATGAAAGGCAAGCCCTCCGAGCAGGTCGTGAATGAGGTCGTGACTGAAACCCGCAATTTTCTTGCCTCCGGCGCCGGCATCGACCATTTCTTAGCTGACCAGTTGCTCATTTATATGGCAATGCGGAAAACTGGCCGATTGACGACCAATGAACCTTCCAGTCATTTGACGACAAATATAGAAGTGATAAAAAAGTTCCTGCCTGTTGACTTTACCATCACTGGGCAAGGCACTGCGTATGAGATTTGCTGCCGGGCATTATAACCACGGTCAGTCCAGCCGGATGCCTTTTTCCTGGAGCCATTCCTTCAAGTCGCCCATCTGCGTATCGAATACCTGATTGTCGTAGTCCTCTTCGAGTTCGCCGACCTTCGTGGCAAGTTCCTGCTGGCTATTAACTATGTCCGTCAATTTCTTCTCAAACTCGTCGCCCATTTCTCGCAGGTCATCAAGATTGACCTGCAAATCCAGAAGCCGCGATACGAACCTTGTCGCCGCCTCGATGCACCTCGGATTATACCCCTGCACATAAGCGGGAATCTCAGCCACCATATTGAGCATACTGATACCCTCTCGCTTGGCACGGAATGTCATATATGTGATTATGCTGGAAGGCCCCCTGTAGTTTGAAAAACGCAATCCTGGCTGCAGGACAAGCTGCTTGAGTTTCTCATCCGACACCGAGCAGGTCATCCGCGGCTCCCGCGTGTGCGGCGTCAGTCCCGCGACGCTGCCCACAAAATAAATCTCGTGAATGTTAAATCTCACGCACAGCCCGAAAATGCAGTCGGCATACTCCTCCCACGCCAGATTCGGCTCCCTGCCCGAGAACAGCACAATGTCCTGTTTCTCGTTGCAGTAAAAGATATTCGTCGGTAGCTCAAAGGCCTGCACAAGCCCATCCTTTGTCTGAGTGTGAGGCCGAAACAACGCCGAAATCTCCATCGAGCCGGGGAAGTTGTAGATGTAAAACCCCTCCGGCTCGATATGCGCAAACTGCTCTGCGCCGAGTTTTTCACGCATGTACTTTATTGTGCCGGTGGAAACGTCGCCGCCGTCCATCCAGCCCGACAGCCCCATCACAAGCCGCGGCTTATTCAACCCCGGCTCACTTTCAATCTTTAGCTTCTCTGTGTTCATCGACTGCTTATCTTTTTACCATTTTCGTGCGGCTTAATCTATAGCATCTCGCGTCTCCTTTGCGATAAATACTTTTGGCAGGCAACATTTGTTATAATCACAGCGTATAGTTTTAAGGCGTTTTATGAATCAAAAGGTCCAGTGCGAGCTGTGTCCAAGGGCCTGTATAATCGAGCCGGGCCAGAGCGGCGACTGCCGAGTAAGAGTCAATATCGACGGCGTCCTTCGCAGCGTCGTCTATGGCTATCCCTGCTCCATCAATATCGACCCGATTGAGAAAAAGCCGTTGTTTCATTTCCTCCCCGGCACTCAAATTCTTTCGCTGGCAACGGTCGGCTGCAATCTTCACTGTCTCAACTGCCAGAATTGGGAAATCTCTCAGGCAAATCCCGAGGAATCAACCGCCGCATCCTGCCCGCCCGAACGCGTCGTCACACTTGCCCGCCAGCACGGGTGTCCCTCCATCGCATACACATATACCGACCCGATTGCCTATTATGAATATGCTTATGAGACATCGCGATTAGGCAGACAGGCGGGATTGCGAAACGTGCTGGTTACGTCCGCTTATTGCAACTCGCAACCTTGGAGGCGTCTGCTCGAAGTTACCGATGCCGCTCGTGTTGACCTTAAAGGTATGAGTGATGATTTTTATCGAAAGTTCTGTTCCGGCACGGTTGGGCCCGTTCAGCAATGCCTCATAGATGCCGTCGCTATGGGCGTGCACGTTGAGGTGATAAATCTCATTATTCCGACGCTTAACGACAAACCCGAAGAGATTCGTCATCTCGCTCGATGGGTCAAAACAAATCTTGGCAGCGATATACCTTTGCATTTCTCGCGGTTTTTCCCGCAGTACAAGATGCAGCACTTGCCGCCCACGCCACTTGAGACCCTCGATACTGCCCGCCAGATTGCCCTTGAAGAAGGGCTGTATTATGTTTACATAGGAAATATCCGCAGTCCGCGGGGCGAAAACACTTATTGTCCCGGCTGCCACAAGCTTCTTATCGAGCGACAGGGATATATCGTTTTGCAAAATATCCTGAAGGGTGGCTGCTGCCCCGATTGCGGAAAAATAATATACGGAGTCTGGAAATGACGCGTCGCAAATTTTTGCAAAGAATTATTTTTAACGGCTCGGCTGTTCTGGTCGGATGTATTGTGCTGGCTAAGAGTGTTTTGCCGAAGAGATTTATATGGGCAAAACCGTTATCAAAATATCCCGGCCGCTTAAAATCTTTGGGCAATATCACGTCAAAAGCGAAATGGAGTGGATGATATGTCTGACCATTATAATGAGAGTCGCAGTAGAGTTTTCGTATTAGCGATTATTGTGCTGTTGGTGCTCATTGGCGGCCTGTATTTATGTGAATCACGCGTCCAAAAGATTTCCCCTGTCGCCGCACAGCCACAGAAAATCAAGCCCGCCTCGACTCGCCTAAGCGAGGCCGGGCAAGCCATTGCTGAAAAACCCCTTCAACCGTCAAAGACCGTCCTGACTTCCCCTCTCGGTCGGATGGGCTGGCACGCTGCAGATCCGAATGCGCTTGCCCAGCAGGTCGAGGGCTTTCTTCAAAAGGCCCAGGTTCAGCCCAGCGACGATATCGTCGCCCTAATTAGCCCGCATGCCGGCTACGCTTACTCCGGACAAACCGCCGCCTTCGGTGTTAAGGCCGCAAAAACAAAATACACTCGCGTCATCGTCATAGGCCCTTCGCATCAGGTCGCTATGCAGGATGTCCTCAGCGTCCCTCGCGTAACGCACTACCAGACCCCACTTGGCGAAATCCCAATCGATATGGGGTTTGTGAACAAACTCCTGCAGCATCCCATCTTTCAGGATATTCCGCAGGCGTATGCAACCGAGCACAGCGTTCTGATACAACTGCCACTGCTGCAATACCGCCTGGGTGATTTTAAGCTTGTCCCGATTGTGGCGGGCCAGTGCTCGCCGAAAACGGTGCGAGAGGCGGCCGAGGTTCTCAAATCCCTCGTTGATAAAGATACACTTGTCGTAGCCAGCTCTGATTTCACTCACTACGGCCCGAATTACGATTATGTCCCCTTCACGAAAAATATACCCGACGAGATTAAAAAGCTCGATATGGGCGCTTACGATTACATTGCAAAACTCGATAGCGCCGGCTTCATCCAATACTGCGACAAAACCGGCGCTACTATCTGCGGCCGGGTCCCGATAGCGATATTGCTTTCGATGCTCCCGTCCAGCTCCAAACCCGAATTGCTCAAATACACCACATCAGGCGAGCTTACTGGCGATTACACCAATTCCGTCAGTTATTTCTCCATCGCCTTCCACGGCGAATGGCAGAAGCAAACTGCCGTTGAAGCAAAAACAACCGATGTGGGGTTAACGCAGGAGGACCATAAAAACCTGTTACTGCTCGCGCGCAAGACAATCGGATTTTATCTTAAAAACGGAGAAGTCCCCACCCCAGAACAGCTCGGTATCCCCATCACCGATGCGATGAAAGTCCCGCGGGCCGCGTTTGTAACGCTCAAGAAAAACTCCGAGTTGAGGGGCTGCATCGGCGACGTCCTTCCCCGCCAGTCGTTGTATAAGTCCGTAATCGCCAATGCCATTAACGCAGCCGTTAACGACTGGCGATTTTCACCCGTTACGCCTGACGAGCTTGCCAAAATAACAATTGAAATATCCGCCCTGACCGTGCCTCAGCCAATCGCTTCATACAACCAAATTAGAATCGGCACGGACGGCGTAGTTTTGAGAAAAGCCGGCCAGTCGGCGTTGTTCCTGCCGCAGGTCGCCCCCGAACAGGGCTGGGACGTCCAAACGATGCTTACGCACCTGTCGCTAAAGGCCGGGCTTCCCGCCGACGCCTGGAAAAATGGCGCAAGTTTTCTCACCTTCCAGGCCGAAGTTTTTGGTGAGGAGAAATGACGTCAACCAATCACGCCTCTGCTGAATCTTCACGCCTCGCGGTTGTCGCTCGTGGTTTTGTCATATTTGCTTATGGTCTGTTTTCGATTTCCGCCCAGACACTTATTTTCAGAGAGTTCATAACCTCTTTCGAAAGCAACGATATCACTATCGGCATCTTTTTCGGCTGCTGGTTTCTCTGGATTGCCCTCGGTGCTTTGCTCGTCAACAAAAGCAAACGGCTCGCTGACCTGCTGCTGGCCAATATCGAGATACTATATCTGGCCTATCTGCCCGCTCTTGTCCTCCAGGCAATTCTGATTATCCATATCCGCCGTCTTGCCGGCATCGCCCCATATACCCTCTTGCCCATCCCCACTGCCTTGCTTCTGGGTGTTTTGGTTAATGCGCCGGTAAGTTTGATTACCGGCTTACTCTTTCCTCTCACCTGCCGATGGGTCAATCTTGAAACAACACCCGCCGTCTCAAGAGTTTATCTTCTCGAATCGTTAGGCAGCTTCATTGGCGGCCTCGGCACAACACTGCTGCTCGCCCGCGGTGCAAACTCCGCGAAAATCTTCCTTCTGCTCGCGTTTGTCCTTTCGCTTGCGGTCCTGTCATCGTTGTTTGTGGTTTCACGACTCAATCGCAAAATAACTATACCGATTGTCTTTCTATTGGTTCTTTTCTTTGGTTTTACTGTGGTGTATAGTGCTGATAAGCCGCTTGCAGATTTTATCCGCACGTCAAAGTGGTCCCGACTGCTGCCAACTGATTCCCTTACCGGCTCATTTCAGACCGCCCAGGCCGAATACCTATACGGCCTCTATCAGGGCCAGTGGGTCGCCGTTCGCGAAGGCAGCGTCGTCGAGGCGATTCCCGACCAGACGTCAGCCGGCAGGATTATCGCACTTACCCTTTCTCAAAATCCGAGGAGCTCTCGCGTTCTCGTCATCGGCTATGGTCTAAGTCTTTGCCGCCAGTTCCTGCAACTGCCACAGATTGACCGGCTTGTCTGGGCACACCCCGATAACGAGTACGTCAGCCGCGTTCTGCAATACGTCCCGAAAGAAATGAGTATTTCAGACCCGAGGTTTGAGGCCTTTGGGGGCGATGTTCGCTCGATGCTTGACCGGCGTAAAGAACTGTTCGACCTTGTAATCGTCAATATGCCTGCTGCTACAAGCTCCGTGACGAACCGATATTCTACTTTGGAGTTCTATCAGCAGATAAGGCGTTCATTGAATCCGGGCGGGGTTTTTGCTCAGTGTGTCCCCGGCGGCGAAAACATTATGGGTACCGAGCTTGTTACTATCGGTGCCTCAACAAAACTCACACTTACGCAGGTCTTCCCGAATCTGGCCCTTGCCCCGGGCGACACCACCTGGTTTGTCGCCTCCGATACCAATAATCTTACAGGCGACCCCGGCACACTTCGAGACAGGTTTGCCGGCGTTCCAAAAGCCGCTGGGGTTTATCCGCCGAATGGTCTGTTGAGCATCTACCTGCCCGACCGTGCCGCAAAGGCAACTGACGCCTATAACACCACCGACCTGCCCGCCGAGCATCTTCTCAATCGCGATTCGAGGCCGCTTGCCAATTTGTACGGTTTGCTGCTGGCCGCCAAACAATCCGATGCCCCTGTTACTGTGCTTTTCAAGAATTTGGTTCTGGCCGGCTTTCCGGTATTTTTGGTTCCAATTCTTGTTTATGTGATTTTGCGTTTGATGCTGGTCATAATCGCGGCCGTTGCCAACAGACCGTCAACGTTTGATTTCACGTTTCTTATGTTTTCCACGGGTACGGTCGGTATCGGCGTTGTAATTATTTTGATGTTCTTTTATCAAACCCGGTTTGGCTCTCTTTACCTGTATATCGGCGCCGTCTCGTCCTTGTATATGGCCGGCCTTGCCGCAGGCGCCGCTGTTGCCAATCGCCTGTTGAAAATAAAAAGTCGTCTTGCGTTTTATCCTGAAATACTTTTGACAGCCGCGCTTTTAACTCAGTGTGCGGTGCTGGCTGCCATTGCCTTTTGGCCTAATGGGGGCTGGTCGCATACGGTATTCGCGGCGGCGTTTATCGTGTGTGGTTTTTGTGCCGGCTGCTACTTCCCGATAGCAGGCGGTCTTTTGGCCAATCGGGGCTTGAATACAACTCAGGCCTCCGCCCAGCTTGAGTATGCAGACCATTTCGGAGCAGCAGCAGGGGGGTTATTTGCCGGGCTTATGCTTGTGCCGGTCCTGGGGACTAAATTATCGCTGTTTGTATTCGTATTGTTCATCCTGGCCAATCTGGCAGGGACAACGTTGAGAATATATTGTCCCGCGAAAGTTACCGCCTTGCCGGCTTTTGCCGCAACCGGCTATTGGCTTTTTGGAATCGCACTAACACTTGTCTTATGTTCAAACCTGTTGGCAATTGCCGGTCGCCGGCTGGCTCCTTCACTTACAGCGAACACAGCGAAGGCGCTTGCCGGCTCGCTTTGCATCGAGCCGATAACTGCTACGCTACCCAATACCGACAAAACCGCAAACTACTTCAAGGCCTACGATGCCAATGACAAGCTCGCCGGCTTCATATTCAGCTCCGTTGACCTTGCCCCGAACGTCCGGGGCTTCGGCGGGAAAATAAATATCGCCATATTTGCCGACGCCAACGGCAATCTCCTCGACTTCCACATTATTCGCTCAAATGAAACCCCCGCCTACCTCGATATGCTCACCAATTGGCTGCCTTCTCTTAAAAGCCGCCCCATCTTTGCCGCTAAACCATTCGCAAATGTCGATGCTGTAACCGGCGCAACCGTCAGCTCCAAAGCAGTCCTCGAATCGCTGTCTGAATCCGGCAACGCCTTTGCGACTAATGTGCTTGGCCAAACCAGCATCATAAAAACAACTTCTGCTAATCGCTGGCTGCCCGATGCACAGGGGGCGTATCTTTTGATTGCTTTCCTGCTCACTTTGTTCGTCATATATCTCGGCGACTTCTGGAGCCGATTGTTTGTCCTCGCTTTCAACGTCTTCTTCGGCGGCATTTTCTTCAACGCCCAATTCTCTACCGAGCAGATTGCATCATTGTTGTCGCTCGCTGTCCCCCTTGTCGCACCTACCGGCGTCTTTATCCTGACAATCGGCGCACCATTGTTGGCAATTCTCTTTGGCAATATCTATTGCGGTTATCTTTGTCCTTTCGGCGCCTTGCAGGAGCTTGTCGGCTACCTGTTACCCGCCCGTTTCAAACCTACTGTCTCAATCGAACAGATGCGCAAGGCCAGATTCGTCAAGTTCGTCATCCTGTTCGTAATCATTGGCGCATTTTTTCTGTCTCGAAGTCACGACGCCCTCACCGCTGACCCCCTGATTAGATTTTTTAGCTTCAAGTTTCTCTTCGCCAAGCCCGACATAATTGTGATTGCAATTGCCATCATTGCCTTTCTCGGCTCACTTTTCTACTCGCGTTTCTGGTGTCGATATTTATGTCCCGCCGGGGCGTTCTTGTCTTTATTCAACAAGATTGCCGTTCTTCGCCGCTATTTGCCTGCCAAACACTATGCCAATTGCGAATACGGGTTGAGTTACAATGACAAACTCGATTGCATATTCTGCGATAAGTGCCGTTATGAGCGACCCCGCCCAGCGCTGGGTGGGGCTGTCGTTGGCTTCGGCTCCCGCTATTTACTCCCAGCCGTGCTTGTTATCGCCATCGGTATTTCCGTTCTGTCCGTCAGGAGTTTGGTCAGCGAATTACCCGCTTCCTCGACTGCCTCCGCAGCCGTATCTTCAGCGGGACAACCAAGAAACGTCGATATGCAGCAAATCAGAAAAATGATTCGTGAAAACAAACTCTCCGACCACAAAGCGGATTACTACAAAAAAGTGGAGTAAAAAAATCGCCTCATCGGCGGAGATAGCTAATCAGCCAGAGAATCAGCGTCAGGACAATCGAGATAATCAGGCAGCTTGTTATGGGCAGAAACACCCGCCAGTTTTTAGAGCCGAACTGCAAATCGCCTGGCAGTTTAAATAGGCCGAGCTGGCCCAGCACCATTATCCCCAGCCCCATCAAAATGATGGTTGCCCCGATGGCTATCAGAAGTTTCCCGATTTGTTGCGGCCCAAAATCCACCGATTCCCTCCGTTCTCTTACTCAACTGCTCTACTGCTCTATTTTTCGGGCAAGGCCCGAAAAATCGGGGCGACAGGACTCGAACCTGCGACCCCTTGCACCCCATGCAAGTGCGCTAGCCAAACTGCGCCACGCCCCGTTGCATCTATTCTAACACGGCGTCCTCGTCCCAACAAGTTTTTTCCATCTCTCGGCGCAGTAAAATTTCCAAAAATTGTTTGACAATTCGGGCCGGTTTTCCGATAATGTTAGGTGTAGCTAACTTTAGTAATGCACGGGTGAACGTGCGGGGTGTTAAATAAATGGCTGTCCGAAAAAATACGGGTTTGAGCGCATCGCTGGAAGATTATCTCGAGGCCATTCTTAACGTGGCCGACGCCTCCGGTATGGCCCGCAGCAGGGATATAGCCGCGTCTCTCGATGTGGCCAGGCCGTCAGTTACCGGGGCATTAAAGCTGCTTGCCAAAAGGGGTCTGGTAAATTACCGGCCTTATGGTTATGTAACGCTTACGCAGTCGGGTGTCGCCCGGGCCGCTAAAGTCGCCAAAAGGCACGATATAATCAAGGTGTTTCTGACTGATATTCTGGGCGTGGACTCGCCCACTGCGCAGAAAGCGGCCTGCAAGGCCGAGCATTTGTTGGGGCCGGCCATAATATCTCGGATGCATGATTTTACAAATTTCGCCAAAAAGCGGGCCCACTCAGGTGAGAACCTTATGGATGTCCTGAGAAGATTTGCAAAGGCCAAACGGCCGAAGGACTGAGTATGGAAGCTAAAAACACCAGATGTTTGTCGCAGGTGACCGAAGGCCAGATTGTCAGCGTGGTAGCCGTTACAGGCGGGCGGGGTCTGAGAAGCCGGCTGACAACGATGGGCCTGCTGCCGAACACCCAAATTCAGGTGGTGCGCAATGGTGGCACCGGCCCATTCGTCATAAGCATAAAAAACTCCCGAATGGCGCTCGGCAGGGGGGTCGCCGATAAAATTATGGTAATGTGACTCGCCCCGACTATATTTTTTTGCCGTATAAGTTAGGAGCAACTAACTTGTTTGGAATTGTCATAATATGACTGACGACAAACTTAAAAAGATAACCGTCGCACTTGCCGGCAACCCGAACAGCGGCAAAACCAGCGTTTTCAATATGCTCACCGGCGCACGCCGTCACGTCGCTAATTACCCCGGCACCACCGTTGAAGTAGAAGAAGGGCCGTGCAGGCACAACGGCTTTCGCATTACAGTCGTTGACCTCCCCGGCACATACGGCCTGACAACATTTTCAGCCGAAGAGCTTGTGGCACGCAATTTCCTGATTGACCGCAAACCCGACGTCGTCGTCGACGTCATCGATAGCTCAAACGTGGAGCGCAACCTCTACCTGGCCACCCAGCTAATCGAAATCGGCACACCCCTCGTCCTCGCCTTCAATATGAGCGACGTTGCTTCACAGCGTGGGGTCGTCTTCGATATCGACCAGCTTTCCCGCTTGCTCGAAGCGCCAATTGTCCCTACGGTCGCCAGCAAAGATAAGGGTGGAGTGGCTTTGCTCGACGCGATTGTCGCCGTCGCAAACACGGCTCAAAAACCCAGGACTCATCGCATAAGCTATGGCGACGAAATCGAAAACGCAATGGGCCAAATCGAGACGCTTGTTCGTTCGGAGCATCCCGGCCTCGCCGCCAAATACGGCTCGCATTGGGTTGCCCTCAAGCTGCTCGAACAGGATAGCGACTTACTTTCAAAAGTTCAAAGCCGGCCTCTTCTCGATATCCTTGACCGCGAAATTGGTCGGCTCAAAATCCTCTTCCGCGACGACCCCGAGATAATCATCGCCGACAAACGTTACGGCTTCATCTCAGGCGCCTGCCAGGAAACCGTCAAAACCACCATTGAGCTTCGCCACACCACCAGCGACCTCGCCGACGCCGTCCTCACACATCGCGTCCTCGGCCTGCCAATCTTCCTGCTGCTGATGTATCTGGTCTTCTATCTGACCTTCTCCCTCGCTGCCTGGCCGATGGCCTGGCTGGAACATCTCTTTGGCTTCCTGTCGGCCTCACTGGCCGCACTTTGGCCCCCGAACACCGATAACTGGCTCCGCTCCCTGCTTATCGACGGCATAATACCAGGCGTCGGCGGCATCCTCGTCTTTCTGCCCAATATCCTCATCCTGTTTCTCGCCATAGCCCTCCTCGAGGACTCCGGCTATATGGCACGGGCCGCGTTCATTATGGACCGCCTGATGCACAAAATCGGCCTCCACGGCAAAAGCTTCATCCCTATGCTCATCGGCTTCGGCTGCTCCGTCCCGGCTATTATGGCGACAAGAATCCTCGAAAATCGCCGAAGCCGTTTCACCACCATTATCGTCCTGCCACTGATGAGCTGCGGAGCACGCCTCACTATTTACGGCCTCCTTATCCCCGCATTTTTCCCCCAAAACTGGCGCGGGCCTGTCCTGTGGCTCATCTACCTGACGGGAATCATTCTCGCCGTTATCGCCGCCAAAGTCCTTCGCCTCACCGTCTTCCGCGGAGAGGCCACAGATTTCGTTATGGAACTGCCCCCTTATCGCGTCCCAACCCTCAAATCCATCTTCATCCATACCTGGCTAAGGGGCTGGATGTATCTCAAAAAAGCCGGCACCATTATCCTCGCCTTCTCCATCATTCTCTGGGCCGCTATGAATTATCCCAAAATCCCGAAGCAATCTCTCGTTGGTTTAGCCGCTGACGAAATCCGCCACGCACAGCTCGCAAACTCTGTCATTGGCCGGCTCGGTCACGCAATCGAACCCGTCATAATGCCCCTCGGCTTCGACTGGAAAATCGGCACCGCCCTTATCGGCTCAGCCGCCGCAAAGGAACTGTTCGTCTCCCAGCTCGGCATCATTTACGCCGTCTCATCCCACGAGGACTCTGCCGCCGTCTCCACGCTCCGCCGGCATTTGCAGGATGACTACTCCCCCTTGGTTGGTCTTTGTATTATGCTGTTTTGTTTGATTAGCTCACCCTGCGTCGCCACCGTCGCCATAACCCGCTCGGAAACCAACTCCACGCTCTGGGCAATTTTTCAATTCTTCTCTCTCACAGCCCTCGGCTACGTCGTCACCTTCGTCGTTTACCAAATCGGCACACTCTTGCTCAATGTTTAGCCGCCCGATTTATTCGGCAGTCGCCGTTGATTTAGGGCTGTTGCAAAAATAATTGGTAGGTTTGCTATGCGATTGCCGCGACCGGAATAATAAGGCCCAGCAAATCGTCGACGGTGTAGGATTTCGCGAGGTCTATCGGCAGGATACAGCCGTGGTTATGGTCCGTTGCGAGGATGATGAGGTTGCTGCCCGCCCGGCAGCAGCCGCTTTCCTGACTCTGATGGCCGAGAATAAAAATGTCGGCGTCGAGGGTCTTTGCTATTTTGTCTAACAACTGCTGACCGTGGCCTCTGCCCCACGTCAGAAGATATGCCGAACCCGGCTTGACGATATCGTTGATTCTGAGCTGCCTGTCAAGGATTCGGTGGTCAAATTTAGCCGCGTGGCGGTCCGCCGGCAGAGAGTGCGAGATGAATATCCTGTTGGGACATCTGACGGCTAAGGGCTGAGAGAAGAGAAATTGCTTTATTGCTAGCTTGACACCTTCGCTGGCGTGAACGAATTCTCTGTCTAACGCGGACCGCATCGCCACGTTCATCTCTTTGCCGTTCTTCATAACCTGGCTGTTGTTGATGAAGGCAGTGTCGTGGTTGCCCATTATAATATGCACGCGGTCGGGGAACCGAACCTTGTAGGCAATCACATCGAACAGCAGCTTATATGACAGGCATCCTCCTTTCTCGTCTTCCGGGCCGCCGTGTATGATTTCCTGAAGGATTACGTGAGTGTGGGTATTGTGCTCAAGGTTGGCGAAGGCAACAATCCGCTCGAAGTTTAGGCGATGTCCGTGGATGTCGCCCGTTATGACCACTGACCCATGCAAAGGCAGACAAATCAGATTGCCCCGCCTGAATTTGTCTTTGTGGTTGGCCTCAAGGCCTTTGTTCAGCAGCTTGATTGTTTTTTCGGGCATCTTTCAAGTCCGAACGCTGACACGACAGCTTCCTGCAGTAAGCTTATCGAAGGATAGCTTTTTGGCCTTGCTCTGTCAAGACTTGTAGTGAGAACCATTTATTGAGAATTGGTCTTCGACTTGCCGCTTAGTATGCTGTGTATCATCAGGTCTAAGCGGGATATGACGGTCATCATATCAGTGGGCCGCTCTGCGGGGTCTTCCTCGACGCAGTCCATTACTAATTTGGAGATACCAGTTGGTATCTGCGCCCTTATTTCGTTGGGCGGGCGAAGCGACTCCTTCACAGGCAGTCCGAAGGGGTCCTTTTTCGGTATGAGAGTTGGGACGGTCTTGCCCGTAATCGCCCAGTACATCGTTGCTCCAAGGTTGAATATATCGGTCTTGGGGCCTAAGGGCTTGCGCCTGACCTGCTCCGGCGCGATGTAGTCGGGCGTTCCCTGAATGCGTCGCTTGGTCGTTCCTATCCTGCAGCCCTGCCCCAAGTCGATGATTCTGATGTCCCCGGCCTTGCTCAGGAGGATGTTGTTTGGCTTTATATCGCAATGGACCAGGCCGCACTGATGCATCGCGTTTAGACCCGTCGCCACCATTCTAAATACCAGCAGCACGTCAAGCAAGCTCAGCGCAGGCCCCTCTTCCAGCGATTGGCCGTCGAAGTATTCCATTGCAAGCAGCATCTCTCTCGTTTTGAACATACTGCGAATCTTCTTGAGCTTGTAGCACTTGCGAATGTACGGGTGGTTTACTCTCTGGGCTATTCTGTATTCGGTCTCGACCTGCTCGAAAACACGGGAGTCTTCGGGCTTTTCAAAAATTACACGCTTTAAGGCCACTTCGGTTCCGTTCGAATCGTCGGTGGCGAGGTATATTGTCGTCCGCGCACCGACCCCGATGCGTTTCTTGATAGTAAATCCGCCGATGTCAAGTATGTCTCTTGCCATATCCTGTCAAACCACTGAAATCTGCACCCGCTCCTTATCTGCCAAAAAGCCGAACATCTGACCTTTTCTATCTATCGGCACTGGCTCGAATTGGGTAAACTTTGAAAAACCGGCATTTTACAAAGTTTTCGGCTGTTTGTCCAGTGGCTTGGCCGTTTCGCCGCCATTTTTCGTTAAATTTCGCACAAACCGGCTTAACTGCTTGCCAATCCGGGCGAGGATATTTATACTGTATCTTTTAGGTTTTTCCCCGATAGCTCAATCGGTAGAGCGAGCGGCTGTAATGTGGGGCATAAGTTTGAGAAACTTATGCCGAAGTTGCAGCTCTTGGTGGAAACATCAGGATGGAAAACCGGGTGAATTCAGGGAAGCCTGATTCCGCTGGTGCGGAAATGGTAATCCTGAGCCAAGCCTGTTCACACAGGGACCGTTTTCAAGTGAACGGGAAGGTGCAGAGACTATAGGGTGAGGCGGCCTGTGCCAATAAGCCCTTATAAGCGCCCGGCGCCTAAACCCGAAAGGTCGGGTATGGTGATGAGATAGTCCGGTCTTCAGGGAAACCTGAAGGAAGCCGTAACCGCTAGGTTGCTGGTTCGATTCCAGCTCGGGGAGATAAGCAGAAGAGAGTGGTATGTATTTCGTTTACGTGCTTGAGAATCCACGGGGCAAATTCTATATTGGCTCGACCAGCGACGTCGAGAGGCGGCTTCAACAACACAATTCCGTGGAAAAGGATGGCAAGAAATTCACACACAAGAACGGGCCGTGGCGTCTTATCTGGTCGGAGCAGCATGCTACACGGGCTTCTGCGATGCGTCGGGAGCGTCAAATTAAAGGTATGAAGTCGGCCCGCTGGATTCGTGAGAGGTTGTTACAAAAATCCTATGATTGCAGCCGTTAATCCCGGCGCGCCGGGATTGCTGGTTCGATTCCAGCGCGGGGAGCTCAGAAAGATTCCGTCCTTCCGGGCGGAATCTTTTTTGTGAGTCGAACCATTCTTTATCCTCTCCTCATCGGAATTACTGTCGATATAGGCCAACGTATTGCAAATCGTCGCGGCGGAGCGTATAAACTATCCCCGTATGGCCACGGATGTCAGAAAGCGGATAGAGCAGTTGCGTGCCGAGATACGCCGGCACGATTACCTCTATTACGTCCTCAATCAGCCGCAAATAACCGACCAGCAATACGATAAGCTCTTCGCCGAGCTAAAGGCACTTGAGGAACAGCGCCCGGAGCTTATCACGCCTGACTCACCTACCCAGCGGGTATCGGAAAGGCCGCTTGAAGGGTTTGCTACCGTTCATCACGCTGTCCCTATGCTCAGTATGGATAATACCTATAACGCTGAGGAGCTGCGTGCGTTCGATGAGCGTGTGGCCAAAGGGCTTGGCAGCAGGGACTATGATTACGTCGTCGAGCTGAAAATCGACGGCGTTGCGTCGAGTTTGCGTTATAAACGTGGCCTGCTCGTTACCGGAGCAACTCGCGGCGACGGCAGGGTGGGCGATGATGTAACCGCCAACGTCCGCACGATAAAGGCCGTGCCTCTTGTGCTGATACCAGGCAAGACGAAAATCCCGGAGGTCCTTGAAGTCCGCGGCGAGGTGTATATGCCGACAAAGTCGTTTGTCGAGTTAAACAAGCAGCGAGAAAAGGCAGGTGATGTCTTGTTTGCCAATCCGCGGAACGCCACGGCTGGCTCACTAAAATTGCTTGATTCTAAAATCACCGCTCAAAGAAACCTGGCGTTTTTTGCTTATGCAACGGGCGAGATTTCCCAGCCATTGGCAAAAGACCACTATGAGACATTGCAGGCGTTCAAAAAACTGGGTCTGCCCGTCAATCTTCATATCAAAAAGGCCAAAAATATCGACGAAGTCATCGAAATATGTAATAGCTGGGACAGTAAACGGGACCAGCTTGAGTATCAGATAGATGGAATGGTCGTTAAGGTCAATAACATCAAACAGCGCGAGATTTTGGGATTTACTGGCCGGGCGCCGCGATGGTGCATAAGTTACAAATTCGCCGCTGAACAGGCCGAGACCGTCGTCGAATCAATTGATGTCCAGGTCGGCAAAGGCGGCACATTGACGCCCGTCGCCAATCTGACGCCCGTATTGTTGGCAGGCACAACCGTCAGAAGGGCAACCTTGCATAACTTCGACCAGATTAATCGCCTCGATGTCCGCGAAGGCGACACAGTCATTATTGAAAAAGCGGGCGAAATCATTCCCCAGGTCGTCGAAGTCAAAAAAGAACGACGACCAAAAGGGGCAAAACCATTTGAGCCGCCAACCAGATGTCCCAATTGTGGCGGCGACGTCAAAAAAGACGAAGCAGGTGTTTTCCTGCGTTGCGTCAATCCGCATTGCCTTGGACAATTGAAGCAGCGTCTGAGATTCTTTGCCGGCAGGGGACAAATGGACATTGAAAACCTCGGCGAGGCCCTCATCGACCAGTTGGTCGATGCCGGCCTGGTCAAAAACTTCGCCGACTTATACAAACTGCAAAAAGACGACCTCCTTGAATTGGAGCGAATGGCCGACAAAAGCGCCCAAAATGTCATTGACTCAATAGAAGCCAGCAAAACCAGACCCTTGTGGCGGCTGGTCGCGGGGCTGGGTATTCGACACATAGGCGGCCAGACGGCACAAATCTTGGCCGAGCACTTCGGCTCGCTCGATGCCATAATGAATGCAAGCCAGACCGAACTTGATGCAATTGAGCAAATCGGAGAAAAGGTCGCCCAAACTATCTATGAATATTTGCACAACGAAAGGAATATCGCCGTTATCAAGGAGCTTCTCTCGGCCGGTGTCAAACCGGAGCTGCCCAAAAAGGCCAAAGCCAAAGGCAAATTAGCAGACAAAACCGTAGTAGTCACCGGCACGCTTGAAAATTTCAGCAGACAGCAGGCCGAAGAGGCAATCAGAAACGCAGGCGGCAAGACAAGCTCCAGCGTCAGCAAAACCACCGATTTTGTCCTTGCAGGCGAAAACCCCGGCAGCAAGCTCGACAAGGCCAGACAACTCGGCGTCAAAATCATCGGCGAAAAGGAATTCCAGACACTGACAGACACAGACTGACACAGACGGAAACATGGAAAAACATATTAGTTTATTATATGAAGAGTTGAGCTATCAAATTCGTGGCGCCGCAATAGAAGTCAGGAAAACCTATGGGACGGGCCACAAAGAGATATTGTATCAAAGAGCTTTTGCTGAAGAGCTGGGTCTGCGAAAGATAAAGTATGAACGAGAAAAGCCGATAAAAATATGTTCTCCTAAAACGGGAAAGGTAATTGGTTCGTACCAGCCCGACTTTATAGTTGACGATAAAATAATTATCGAATTGAAGGCACTGGAAAAGATACCTCACAGGATGACAGACCAATTATACGGTTATCTGCGAAATAGCGTGTACGAGTTGGGTTTTTTTATCAATTTCAGAGCCGGTGGGGTCAGCATAAAACGAGTTATTTATACTAACGACAAAAAACAAGGCGTTCAACCAGTCGGTGAAAGTCCGTGTTAAAGTCGGTGTCAGTCCGTGTTATGAACAAAAGATATATGCAAATTGCGACGCAACTCGCGCGTCGAGGTTTTGGTTATGTAGAGCCGAATCCCGCAGTCGGGGCGGTCATCGTCAAAAATGGTCGGATTATCGGCAGGGGGTGGCACAAAAAATTCGGTGGCCCACACGCCGAGATTAACGCCCTTGTTGATTGCAGAAAGCGGGGGGGTAATCCAAAAGGGGCGACGATGTTCGTTACACTTGAGCCGTGCTGTCACTTTGGCAAGACCGGCCCCTGCACCGATGCCCTCATTGCTGCAAAGCTGAAAAGAGTCGTTGTGGCGACAATTGACCCATCCAAACACGCAAACGGCAAAGGTATTGGTCGGCTCCGCAAAGCCGGTATCAAAGTTGATGTCGGCGTTTGCGACACCGACGCTCGCCTGCTCAATACGCCGTTTCTCAAATTTGCCTTAACCGGCAAACCTTGGGTAACCCTCAAATGGGCACAGACAATCGACGGCAAACTCGCCTGGGCAAATACAGGCAGTAAACGCAAATGGATAAGCTGCGAAGACAGCAGAAAAGACGCCCACAACCTGCGAAGACGCGTCGGTGCTATTTTGGTCGGCATCAATACCGTTTTGAAAGATGACCCGCTGCTGACGCCTCGCCCTGGCAATGGCAAAAAGCCGATACGTGTTGTTCTCGATAACCGGTTGCGCATTCCGCTCGATTGCAAGCTTCTTGCCACTGCCAAAGATGTGCCTGTCCTTATCGTAACCGCTGATAGCACTCTTCGAAAAAAATCTCAAAAAGCGAAGCAAATCGTCGGCAGGGGGGCTGAAATACTTGGCTGTCCCACCCACCGGTCAAATCTGCAATTTCTGCTTACGCAGTTGAGCAAACGCGGCATTCAGCGATTGCTTGTCGAAGGCGGCCCTACCGTCCTCAGCTCATTTTTAAAAGAAAATCTCGCCGATGAAATCATCGTATATGTCGCACCGAAAATTTTAGGCGACAAAGGCACCGCGGATATATCGGAGAGTTTGTCTGATGTGCAGTTGCGATTCGCAAACGTAAAGTATATCAGCGACGACGTAAAAATAAACGGACTGACGATAAACGGTATAAAGGCGGCAGGAATCTCAAAGGGTAAACTATGAAAAAAATCGAAGTGTTCGGCCTGCAGACAATCCCGAAAATCAGGCAGGGCGATAACCTCGCTGAAATAGTCAATAACTGCGCCGAGCAGGAAATCGGCGGATTGCAAAAAAAGGACATAGTAGTGCTGACCAGCAAAATTGTCTCTAAGGCACAGGGACGGATGCTCAGGATGGCTAACGTTGTGCCCGGCGACGAGGCCCTTTATATATCGAAAAAGACCGGCAAGGACGCCAAGTGGCTGCAAATGATTTTCGACCAGGGCGATGAGATTCTCGCGATTGTGCCCTTAAAGGGCGTAGTCGCAAATCACATATTCGGGGCGTCAGAGGATGCGGCTGTTACAGGCGAGCTTGTCGAGCACGAGCAGGCGCTTTGCATCACTCTCGGCAAGGACGGCCGGCTGCACACCTGCGACGCCGGAATCGACGGCTCAAACCACGAAAAAGGCGTCGTCAGCTTATTGCCCGAAGACCCCGACCAGGCCGCTAAAGACATAAGAATGGAACTGCAGAAAATAGCCGGCAAAAAACTCACGGTAATTTTAGCCGATACCGAAATGATTCCCTTCGGCACGATGGATTTTGCGGTCGGCTCATCCGGCATTGACCCCGTCTCAAAACAATTCGGCCAAAAGGACATCTTCGGCAAACCAAAGTTCGGCGGCATCGACCTCACCGCCCACGAATTGTGCTCCGCCTCCGCACTCGTATTCGGCCAGACAGGCGCTGGCATCCCCGTCGCTATCATCCGCGGCTACGAATACGAAATCAACGAAACCGCAAACGTCGCAAACACTATGCTCGCAGGCCAGGCCGCCAACGGCATAAGTCAGGCCATAAAAGACACGCTCCTCGCAACCTCCTACACCAAAACTCTGCCCAAACGCCTCCTGTTCCAAATCGCCTCCTGGTTTGTGTAGCAGTCAAAGGAACACAAAACGAAGAAGGCCAAGTGGCTCTCACCACTCGGCCTTCGTAAATTCCTGGCGATACCTACTCTCACCCCGAAGGACTACCATCGGCCTGGCGGGCTTAGCTTCTGAGTTCGGAAAGGGATCAGGCGTTTCCCCGTCAGTATGTTCACCAGGAAATTCGTTATGCCGCACCTACTTTGAGAAACGACTATCAAATTATATTGACGACCTGTATGCCAACTCATCGCCGTCTCTTATCTGACAATCGCACCTCAAAGTAGGTGCGGCACTAATTCAAAAAGTCAAAGAGCAAAACTTTTACTCAACCAGCTAAAAACTAAAGACTAATAACTAAAAACTATCAATATGCGGGCGCCACAAAGTGGCACAACATCGAAATACTCGGAATACTCGAACAACCAAAGAATGATATGGTCAAGTGATTGAGCGTTAGTACCGGTTAGCTGAAGCGATTACTCGCCTTACACATCCGGCCTATCAACCTGGTGGTCTTCCAGG
>Ga0315284_10000127_pt1 | contig 101302 bp, 90 predicted proteins | sample YL17G09_16_MG_FD_203696 | JGI IMG/M metagenome (GOLD analysis project Ga0315284, IMG submission 203696) | Sediment microbial communities from Yellowstone Lake, YNP, Wyoming, USA - YL17G09_16 | ecosystem: Environmental > Aquatic > Freshwater > Lake > Sediment | place: USA: Wyoming | collected... | reverse complement strand
GCCGACGGGCGGCCGCGGGAGGTGGGAGGCGGCTGGGGAGGTAGTAGAGGTTGAACGTCGCGCCATTGCTGCGGGGTGAGGCGCACGGGATTTTTTAATAAAAAAATATCATTTTCATTTTCAGAGGAACGAATACCCAAGGACTCGGACAATTCTCTCAGGAGGTCGGGTTCGGCCTTTTTGGCCAGGAGAGCTTGGCGGGCGCGAAACAGGCGCGCCAAGTGGTAAGCCGTGCGGCTCATCATATTGACGGTGCGGGTATGTTCCTCTATGGTGCGATCGTTTTGGGAGTTTTCAGCGAGGCGATAAAACAGGGCGCGCACGAGGAAGATCTCATCAGCAAGATCGCCAATGACATTTTCCTGGAGGTCGCGGCGGTCCTCGGGGGTAAAGAAGCGATCATAGCGCGAGACATGGATGGGGGGTGGGGTGTCAGGAATGTGGGTGGGCATCAGGCTCCGTTTCCAATAAAGGTAGAACATTTGTAGCCGCCATATAAAGGTAGAACATTTGCAGCAGCCATATATATGGGGTTTATAGACAGCAATATAACATTATTTTATCGAAAATGCAAGAGTATTAGGAGACACTTTATCTTATTACTGCTTCTTGCATAAATCTATGAACTTGCCTGTATCGAATGGCTCGAAAATTACAGGATTTTGGTTCAGATATTTACGCAGTACTCTGTAAGATTGGGGATACCCTGGCATAGCGTTCCAGACAGGCTATTCAATTGTTGCACCCCCTATGTTCACGGGTCAATTATCATATGCCTACTACTGCTCCTTGCATACTGCTGCGCAGCACACAGTAAATTTCTGAAGTGGAGCGGCCAAAAAGCAAGGGAAAAACGACGATTTGGGTTCAAATATTTAAGCAGTACTCTGTAATAGGGCAAGATAAACCCGATCACGCATAAAACGCAGGCTGCCTTTTTCAAAAGTAAGCCTATGTTTATATCAAACATAGCCTACAAATTAAAAAACATAGGCTATGAATCGACTGTTTATTATAGACGACCGGCTGTTTGCAGCCTGTTTTGCACCCTCCTACCGTATGAAAATCTGCGGGATTCTGCGCATGGGCTGGAATGGATTCGGGCATTGTATTTCCTCCATGATTTTGCTATACTGATTTCAGTTTATTGCCTAATGAATTTAGGATGTCAGGCAGCCTGGAGACCGGCCATAAGCCGTGCACCCGCCAAATGACGGGTGAATACATAGATGGCGCACTTGTCTGAAACGCATTGGAAAAGGAGTAAAAAAATGAAAAACCATTGGTTCAGTGTTCGTGTTCTTTCCCTGATCCTGGTTTTAGTGCTCACCGGCATATTGGAGCCTGCCCCGGCGCACGCCGCTGCCTTCATCATTGACATTCCCGGTCCTGCCGACAGCTGGGAGTTCGGCACTTCCGTGACGGTGTTGAGCAACGGCAATTTTGTCGTCACCGACCCAAAATACAACAACAATAGGGGGGCGGTCTATCTCTACAGCCCAGACAGGGTGCTGATCAGCCGGCTCACCGGCGACCGTATGAACAACTCAGTGGGCAGCGGTGGAATAACCGTTCTGACTAACGGTAACTACGTGGTGAGCAGCCCATTTTGGGATTCTGGGACCGCCTACTCTCAGGATGGGGTGGGGGCTGTCACCTGGTGTAACCAACTGACCGGATGCAACGGGACTGTCTCGGCCTCCAACAGCCTGGTGGGCAGCAGCCATGCCGATCTGATAAGCAGTAATCTCAGTCTCTTGGGCGGAGTGACCGCCCTGACCAACGGCAACTACGTGGTGAGTAGCCCAAGTTGGGATAATGGAAGCGTTTTTGAAGCAGGTGCTGTCACCTGGGGAAATGGCACGGGCGGCACGACGGGTGTGGTGTCCGTCTCCAACAGCCTGGTGGGCAGCACCTTGAACGATAAGGTGGGCAACAGCTATAATGATGGAGTGACCGCCCTGACCAACGGCAACTACCTGGTACTCAACTCGGTCTGGAATAATGGCAGCGCGGTAGATGCGGGAGCGGTCACCTGGGGGAATGGCATGGGCGGTACAACAGGTGAGGTGTCCGCCGCCAACAGCCTGGTGGGTAGCAGTGCAGGCGATAACGTGGGCGACGACTTTTGGGGCAGAGTGATCGAACTGGCCAACAGTAGTTATGTAGTGGTCACCCCCTCCTGGGATCTGGATGGAACACACCCGGACGTGTGGGCTGTAACCTGGGGCAGCGGAACAGCGGGGGTGGCTGGCCCAATCTCGGCTTCCAACAGCCTGGTGGGTACCAGTAAGAATGCTCATGTGGGCAATATATACCTGGATAACCGTGGAGTGACCGCGCTGACCAACGGCAACTACGTGGTGAGCAGTTCATACTGGAGCCCAGATGGGACAGCCTCGAGTTGGGGGGCGATTACCTGGGGCAGTGGCACAGCGGGTATAGCGGGGACGATTTCCGCCTCCAACAGCCTGGTGGGCGGCACCGCGGGCGATTTCACGGGCGGTGGCGGAGTGATCGCACTGACCAACGGCAACTACATAGTGAGCAGCCCGTCCTGGGACTTAGACGGAACACACCCGAACGTGGGCGCTGTCACCTGGGGGGATGGAACGAGCGGTATCACCGGCCCGGTAACCGTCTCCAATAGCCTGGTGGGCGCCCTGGGCAATAGCGCGTGGGGTAGCGGATTGATCGCGCTGGCCAACGGCAACTACGTGGTGAGCACCCCAACATGGTCCTCTGAAACGCCAGGGCCTTATAACCTTGGCGCTGTAACCTGGGGAAACGGAACAACCGGCACAACAGGCATGGTGTCCGCCGCAAACAGTCTGGTGGGCGTCAACACGTACGATAGCGTGGGCGATAGTGGGTTGATTGCGCTCACGAACGGCAACTACGTGGTAATCAGCACAGGCACGTGGAGTGATGTGCCAGGTGTCACCTGGGTGAATGGCAACCACATGACTACAGGCGTGATATCCGCTGCGAACAGCCTGGTAGGCAGCACCGCGGACGATCAGGTGGGCAGTGGTCTTTATGGCGGCGGAGTGACCGCCCTGACCAACGGCAACTACGTGGTGATCAGCCCATATTGGGACAATGGAGGCATTGTTGATGCCGGTGCAATCACCTGGGGGAATGGAACGGGCGGCACTACAGGCGTAGTGTCTGTCTCCAACAGCCTGGTAGGTAGCACCACAGACGATAAATTAGGCGGTGACTGGTGGCACGGTAAAGTAACCGCACTGACCAATGGCAACTATGTGGTGAGTATCCCGCAGTGGGACAATGGGAGTGTTGTCGATGCGGGTGCTGTCACTTGGGGGAACGGAGCGGGCGGGACTGCCGGCCCGGTATCCGCCTCCAACAGTCTGGTTGGCAGCACGACGGGCGATATGGGAGTAGAGGGCCCCTTTGGGGGAGATTTTGAAGTGCTCGCACTGCCAAATGGGAACTACATCGTTAACAGCCCCCACTGGAGCAGTGTGGGGGCAGTCACCTGGGGGGATGGGACCAGCAGAACTGTGGGCGCGGTATCCGCTTCCAACAGCCTGGTGAACACCTGCGTGAACGATCCGGACTCCTGTCAATCCAAAATCACTGCCTTACCGGATGGCAATGTTTCCATGCATTTTCCAAAATGGAGCAATGGCAGCAACAATGGAGCTGTTAGCCTGATCGCCTGCGATCCCAATATCACCGTCGGGCCGGTGAGTACAGCCAACAGCGTGTTTGGCACCACCGCAAATAAAGGATTCAGCATGGTCTCAGGCTATGATCCGGTCAGGGCCCAATTGATCGTGGGCCGCCCGGGGGACAATAAGGTGACGATCCTGCGCTGTCAGGCCGGTTCCACAAACTGGCTCTACCTGCCAGTGGTCATCAAGTAGGACGAAAAAATGCCAACACCAGGCCAAAACGAGAAAGGGGCTGATGTAGCATTAGCCATTGATGCTATGCAAGTTGGTCTAGAAGGTCATTTAGATATTGCCGTTTTGGTTACAGGTGACGGCGATTTTGTCCCACTTGTTCGAGCATTGATGAAACAGGGCGTTAGAGTCGCAGCCGCTTATTTTGAGTACGAGCATGGCGAGCATAAAAGCTTTATCAATGAGCGACTGTTAAATGTCTGCAACTACGCCTTGAATATCAACGAAATGGAAAAGGATAAAGATTTCAAGACAATGTTCAAAACCTTATTCCGAAGACCCGATGAACAAAAGGATGTGTAGATTTTGTCAATAAAAAAAGCGCCTACCGATTAACCTCAATGTCAACCCCCAAGGGGGTGCTTCCCCTTCGGGGACGATGTCGCGGCGCCGCTCGCGCGCAGGCGCGTTTTGCCAGAAATGGCGCGATAATGGGAAGAGTCTCGCGGTCCCGCCGCTGCCGCTGTCCCTAAAGGGATGCTCCCCCTTCGGGGACGATGTCGCGAAGCCAAACCGTTAGGCGGCGCGAAGGTAACATAACAGGAATGCCAAAATGCAGCTTTCATAAAGCCCGACTGAGAGCAACTTCAGGAGGTGTTACATGAAAAACGTAAAATGGGTGATTATCATCTGTAGTTTTACTACTTTAGTAATTACAATAACCAGCTTCTTTGATGGAATGGCAGCACCAAATTCTCAAGCTCTTGATTCATCGGTATATCTTCCACTTGTTATCAAACAAGAACCACCAACATCAACACCTACATCTACCTATGTGCCCACTCCTACCAACACCCCTACACCTACTCCGACTTCGATCCATAACGGCGGAGACATCGTATCTCTTGCTTTTTCGCCAGCCTATCAAAACGATGCCACTCTGTTTGTTGGGTCAGGGGAAGGTCTTTTCATGACTGTAAACGGGGGTAGCTCTTGGAACCGGATTGACACTGTGGTCTCACGGGATTTAGCTGTATCACCAGGCTATACCAGCGATCACATGCTCTTCCAGGCAGCAGGAATCTTTGTATACAGTAGTACCAATTGGTCCTCGTGGTATGGAACTACTCCTTGGGCTCCGTATCATGTGCATGCATTGGCCATCTCACCTCAATTCGCTACAGACCAAACGATCTTTGCCGGAACTTGGGCTGGCGTCGCTAAATCCACGAATAAGGGGGTATCGTGGGAAAAGCTTACGAATAGCCCTACAATGGTAAGATTCCTTGCGCTTACGACAAATTACCCCAGCGACCTCACCCTGTTTGCGGGGACAGACAACCAGGGTGTCTACAAGTCTACCGACGGCGGTGCAACCTGGGGTGCAGTGAATAGTGGGCTGACCAGCTTGTCGCTCAGAGACCTGGTCATTTCACCGAACTACACCAGCGACCATACCATCTTCGTCGCCACTTTCTCTGGAGGTGTCTTCAAATCTACGAATGGCGGTGATTCGTGGAGCTCTGCCAACAGCGGGCTTACCAGTCTTGTGATGGGTGCATTGGCGATCTCACCCAACTACACAAATGACCACACTGTCTTTGCTGGAACCACTTTTAACGGCATCTTCAAATCCACCAATAGCGGTGACTCTTGGGTTCCAAGTAATACAGGGCTTTCCAACTTGGATATGGGTGCATTGTCTGTTTCACCCAACTATAGCAATGATCAGACAGTCTTTGCCGGAACCGCCGATGGAGTCTATAAATCTATTGACGCTGGCGCTACTTGGATCATCAAAGGGGTTCCTGTTTCGGAGTGAGTGGCAAGGTCAATAACATGCTAAAGATCTGCCCAACCCCCGCATGAAGGCTGACCGGTACTTCGCTCGGAGGGTTCGCGGCGCGATTTGCCAGAAATGGCGCGATAATGGGAAGAGTCTCGCGGTCCCGCCGCTGCCGCTGTCCCTTACGGGATGCTTCGCGAGGGACGATGTCGCGAAGCCATTCCGTTCGGCGGCTGTCTTGCATAACAAGGTAGCGAATCAGAAACACCCTTCCCATGCTATACTTAAATTATGAGCGACACTCTGGTACGCATCAAAAGAGCAGTTCTTGCAGGGCATTACGCCTTCAGTGAAAAAGCCAGTTTGGAAGTGGATGCGGATGGATTGACTGAATTGGATATTGTTGAATCCATCGTCAATGCAGTGGCAATTTATAAGACTATCCGTTCAACAAGCCCCTATCGTCAGCAAGCCAGAGAGTATTTGCACATCATTCAAAGCACAAATCTGGAAGGTTTGATGATTTACACCAAAGGTAAATTGGTGCAAGAATCTGGTGTCGAAACCTACTATTTCCTGATTTGGTCAAAAAAAGTGTTATGACTATGAGCGACAAACTTCAAATCAAAACTTGTCCGACCTGTGGCAGTGACCAAATTCGGCGTGCGGTGCGAGACATTACCCGCAAATATAAGGGTCAAACTTACACCGTTCCAAAGGTGGGATTTTACGATTGCCCTAATTGCGGCGAGAAGGTCTACGACCACGAAGCAATGCTAAAAATCAAAGCCCATTCGCCCGCTTACCATAAAGCCGAAGCGATGGTTGAAGCCTGAAAAAAAATAATCGGGGTTGGCACAACAAGAGCCGCCGAACACCGGCTCCAGTCGGACCCTTCGACAAGCTCAGGGCAGGCAGCGGCTGCCCCCTCCGCTACGCTCCCCCCTTCGGGGACGATGTCGCGACGCCGCTCGGCCAGCAGCGCGTTTGCCAGAAGTGGCGCGATAATGGGTAAGGAGTTGTCTTCGGCGACTCATGTCGCCGAAACAGCCGATGGCGGCTTGTCCCCAAAGGGGATGATAAAGCAGCCTCGGCTAGTCGCCAGTCCCGCCGCTGCTGCTGCCCCCTTCGCACCCTTCGGGCGTGCTGCGCGAGGGATGCTCCCCCTTCGGGGACGATGTCGCGAAGCCATACCCTTGGCTGGCCCCTCGCACAATGAGTAATGAAAAAATGGCTTTTGGGTGGTTGACATATGGTGCGTCGCGCTATACAATAAAGCCGTGATAAAAACTTTCAAAGACGACCTCACTAAAAAGATTTATCAACGCCAACCTTCTCGCAAATTACCACCTGATATTCAGCAAGTCGCCTTGCGGAAATTACGCATGATTAACAATGCCATCTCCATCAATGATTTGCGCGCTCCACCCGCCAATCGGCTGGAAAAACTCGGCGGTGACAGAGTAGGTCAATGGAGTATTCGCATCAACGATCAATGGCGCATTTGTTTTGAGTGGCAAGAGCGCGACGCCTATAATGTTGAAATAGTAGATTATCACTAAAGGTAGGTATGACTATGGTTGAAAAATTGCATCCCGTTCACCCAGGGGAAGTACTGCTTGAGGAATTCATTAAGCCGCTCAAATTGAGTCAAAATCGGCTGGCGATTGAGATTGGAGTAGATGCTCGCCGTATCAATGAAATCACACTCCGTACGCGTAGCATCACGGCGGATACAGCTTTGCGTTTGGCGCGTTATTTCGGTGTCTCGCCGCAGTTTTGGCTTGGCCTTCAGGCAGAATACGATTTGGATGTCGCAATGGACAATCTGGGAAACCGGCTAGATCGTGAAGTTAGACCCCGTCTCATAGCATCAGCTCCCTAACTCGTAAAACCAGCCAACACCGGCTCCAGCGGATCCTTCGACAAGCTCAGGGCAGGCAGCGGCTGCCCCCTACGCTTCGCTCCCCCCTTCGGGGACCTGCGGCGGGGGTGCTTCCCCTTCGGGGACGATGTCGCGAAGCCACACCATTAGCCACATTCGGTAATACCAAGGAGGTTACAGCAAATGGAAAAGAAGGGCGTTCTCACCAAAATTCTGGCAATTGTAGGGACGATGCTTGTGTGGTTCCCAATTCTGGCACCAGTCTTGTTATCTGTGGCCGTAATCATTACAGAGCGCATGTTCCGGTTCGACTATCTCATGCCTGCTGAGCTCTTCCCGGCTACACTGGTCGGCGGAGGGTTGCTCATCTGGGCGGCGCTACGGGCGCGTTCGCGCCGGAGACTCATCGGCTGGGGCCTTGGCATCGCAGTAGGCTTGCTGGTTGGTGGCCAGGTGCTTGCCGTTGTCACGGGGCTGGCCTCGGGTGAGGCCGAGCCGGCTGGTTGGTGGTGGGCACTCGTCCTCGCGTCGATCGTTATCTATACACTGGCGCTTGTTGTCATCGGCGTTGGTGGAGTGTTGGTGCTGCGCGATCTATTCAAGCCTTCTCGATTGCCAACAGAGAGTCTCTAGGTCCGCGAGGGCGAGTGCGTATGGTTAACAAGCTTTCCCAAGTATAAACAATGGAGGAGCTAACAAAGCGTGCACACGACTGGTGGGGTTCGTCCCGCTAAAAGGATTGATTCTGTGCCCGGCTTCAGTTGTACGTTAAGGGGAAGAAAATAAAATCCTCTTGACAATAGAACGTATGTTCTGTTACACTATTGTATCCTCGCCAACATCGAGGTAGGCGAGGTCATTGTTATCCTGGTCTCCCCTCGTCGCTCTCAAGATTCTAAAGCAGAGAGCTTCCTATCTCAAAACGATGCAAGACATTCCCTCAACCATGTCCGATAACACTTCTTCTGGATTTCGCCTCGTCGTTGGCCCACATTCCTTTGTCGCCAGGCATATGCACCATCTGACCGTTGATTACGCGTTGAAAGGGCCGTTACGTTTGCTCATTTGTGGCAATTATCTTGATTTATCCGGCCTGTCATATGATCTGGCCCGACAAACCCAGAGATACTACGACATATTAGAAAATGACATTATGCTCTCACGCGCAGAAACGTGCTACCAGGTTGCGGGGGTGTTGCAGAGGCTGGAGGCCTCATCCATGCCTACCTTAATCACTGACTTGCTGACCGGTTTTTATGACGAGGGCGTCCACGATCATGAGGTGGATGATTTGTTGTTCGAAACCATTCAAGCGTTGCGTCGTCTGAGCCGGGCGGGTGCTGTGGTAGTCAGCTCAAGCCCTGATGCCAAACGCTCGCGGCTTTTTAATGCCTTGATGCAGGCTGCTGGTATGGTCGAGCGGCCCCAAGCAGCCGCGATTACTCATACTCAATGATGAGAGTAACATGGGACACTCTACGGATACCATCACAACACAATACGAGCGAGAGTTTAAATACTTCGCCGAATTTATGCGCGGCTTGCTGTTGAAACACGACCAGTTGTTATTCAAAGACCTCTGGAACCGCGTGGAGTTTCATATCCCGGCAATGCAAACGAGTGCTCACCCTTTGCCAATTGCCACTATCTTGATGGCCATGACCCTGGAACAGGAAAAGACTATTTATGATCTCCAACAACGCATTGCTGTGAAAGACCGCCGAGAGCAAGAGTTGAATCAAAAAATACAGAATGTGGGGAAGGAACTGGAGCGGTTGCAAGTCAGCGTCGAGGATTTGCGGACTGAAATCAATGAAGAATTGAGGATAGCCAGGAATGAGGTCGTCGAATTGCTCCACCCGGATTGGGGCAACTGAACTGACAGGCTGGTTGCTCTCGATTTACCCTGACGAGCGGGATGGTGCTGTCGTTTGGCTGTTGGGGGACGATGGCGGACGCTATCGTCTGGTCCAGCCGTTCCCCACCACCTTTTTTGTTGGCGGCGAACCTGCTTACCTTCGTACAGTATCTGATTATCTAGCAAAACTGCCTTCCCAGCTCAGATACGTTGTAACCCATCGTACAGACCTATACGAAGGGCAACAGCGTGTCTTGGCAATCCAAGTTGCCAATCCCATTTCTCAGCAACGTCTAATTCAGGATCTCAAGTACCAATTCAAACACCTGCGTTTCTACGACGCCAATATACCGTTTTCCGTTCGGTACGGAGTTAGTCAAGGTGTCTTTCCTATGGCCCATTGCCGTGTCCGCCTGGATGAAAAAGGTGGTTTGATAAGTGCCCGGGCAATAGATAGTCCTTGGGATATTGAATATAACCTACCGCCCTTAAGGGTAATGACGATTGAGCCAGATAGTGATCCGCGACACGCGCCACCAAACTTCCTTGAAATCACCATGGACGAAAACCACATACAGCTACGATTAGACGACCCGATTAAATTGCTTGAGGAGTTCGCCGGTTTGTTGGATTCATACGATCCTGACCTGATCATGGCTTATTGGGGTGATAGCTGGTTTTTTCCAACCTTGTTGAAATGGGCACAAGAGTACGCCATTCCATTCAACCCCAACCGTGATAAACAGCGCCAGGTGTTATTCAAGGATGAATTGACGTATCAAAGCTACGGAAGTGTGCATTATCGCGCCCGCCAAACTCATCTATATGGGCGTTGGCATATTGATCCGCGCAACGCGTCCATGAGCGGTGGTTTTTGCATACGCGCTGCAATTGAGTTGGCGCGCGTGACCTGCCTGCCTGTGCAGACTGCTGCTCGTAATAGCCCCGGAGCAGGATTCACAGCAATGCAAATGGCGGAGGCTTTGAGGCGAGGAGTGTTAGTGCCACTTCAAAAGCGACAGACCGAGCAACCCAAGTCTGCCCTAACCCTTAAACTAGCCGACAGCGGCGGGATGAACTACCGGCCACTGGTGGGTTTGCACGCGCAAGTGGCCAGTTTAGATTTTTTCTCGATGTATGCCAGCGTAATGGCGGCTTTCAATATCAGCGGGGAAACGGTCGGTGTAGCGGGTAAAAAGAACCAAGTTATGCCACGAACGGGCACACCCATCAATCAAGATGCCTATGGCTTGGTGCCCTCGGTGCTTCGGCCCTTGTTAGAAAAACGTTTAGCTGTTAAACGACGAATGGCTGAAATAGGCCGGGATGACCCCCGATACCCTTCACTTCAGGGCAGCGCAGATGCGCTCAAGTGGTTGGGCTACGTTTCTTTTGGCTACCAAGGTTATAAACACAATCTATTTGGAAACATCCAGGCCCATGAGGCTATCACTGCGTTTGGACGCGAGATGCTCACGCGAGCCAAAGAGTGCGCTCATGATCTAGGCTTTATTGTGCTGGCGGCTAACACGGATAGCCTTTTCGTGCAAAAACCTGGAGCGGAACGACCAGAGCACTTTACTCAATTGATTGAGGAAATTCAGCTTCGTACTGGCCTGGTGATGATGTTGGAGGGTGTTTTCGATTGGTTGGTCTTTCCACCCGCTAAGGGTAATCCGCGAGTCGGAGCCAGTAATCGTTATTTTGGCAGATTTATCAACGGCGAAGTGAAAGTACGCGGGCTTACCCAACGGAGAGCAGATACGCCAGAATGGGTTAGCCAGGCAGAGAAAGATATTGTCCAATTGTTAGCCGGAGAGAGTGACGCAGAGAGGCTCAAGGATCTACTACCCGAAACCGTTCTCATCATGCAGGAGAGGATTGATCAGCTTTATCGAGGAGTCGTTCCTCTAAGCGAATTAGTTATCACCAACAAATTATCACGCGAGATAGATCGGTATAAGGGATTATCAGAGCCTGCTGAAGCAGCCCGACAGCTATTGGCGGCTGGAAAGCAAATCCACGTGGGACAAATGATCGGCTTTATCAGTGTTCTCGGAGAGCGGCCAGGTGTACATGCCTGGGATTTACCATTTCGGCCCGGCTATGAACAATTAGATAAGCAGCGGTACTGTAAGCTTCTTTTACGAGCAGTATATCAATTGCTTCTGCCTCTGGGGATCAAGGAAGAGGATATGTACCCCTTGGCTAAAGAGGGAATAAGACAACTTGAACTTTGGAATAATGAAGATAAATCGAAATATGAAGTTGGCAGTATTCTCCCAGACGAGGAGAGCTTGGCTGAAATATTATTCTCCAAGTATATTCGTTCTTCCAGAAAAGGATAAAACTACAAGGTAAAATAAAAAGTAATTATCTCCTCTTGACTCTCATCCTGCTGGAGGCTGTATAACGATGCCTGGAGGCTTCCAGAATGATCAGGTTTTGATACGTTCAGGGCATGCCGTGGCGTGTCATAAATTTTTAAGAGATTGAAAGAGGGGAATGGCCGGATTTATTGTACAATAGACTTAATGCCCTCCACAATCAACGTGCTCTTCCTCGCCGCAGAGGCGGTACCGTTTGTCAAGATTGGCGGGCTGGCCGACGTGGCCGGCTCGCTCCCGCTGGCGCTGCGCAGCCTGCCGTATCAGGCGACGCACGGCGTGGCGCTGGACGTGCGGCTGGTGTTGCCGCTCCACCGTGCCAACCGGGCCGAATCGGCCACGCTACACCCGGTGACCGAATTTTCGGTTCCCCGGCGCGGCAGGAACGTCCCGGCGCAGGTGTTCGAGACGTCGCTGGCCGGGATGCCGGTCTACTTCATCGGCGGTGAACCGATTGCGTCCGCTGCCTCTGTCTACTCCGCGGACCCGGCAGTGGACCGCGAAAAATTTGCCTTTTTCTCCCTGGCTGCGCTGGAAATGGTCCGCTGCATGGCCTGGCAGCCCGATATCCTCCACGCCAACGACTGGCATACTGCCCTGGTGCTGTATGCTTTGCGCTCCCGCTGCACCGACTCGCTGCTGGCGCGCCTCCGCACCGTGCTGACGCTCCACAACCTGCCCTACATGGGCGGCGATGGCGCAGACGTATTATCTGCTTATGGCCTGCAGCCGCTCAACGACGAGTCTCTGCCAGCATGGGCGCGCACCCAACCGCTGCCGCTCGGACTCTGGTCGGCGGACGCGCTGATCCCGGTCTCGCCCACTTACGCCCGTGAAATTCTGACCCCCGAATTCGGCTGCGGGCTGGACGCTTATCTGCGCAGCCGATCAGACAGTATCACCGGCATCCTGAACGGCCTCGACATGACCTCCTGGGATCCCGGAACGGATCAGGCGCTCGCGGCGAACTTCACGACCGATGACTTACCCAATCGTATCAACAATAAAATTGCCCTGCAAAAACAGCTTGGCTTGAAAGAAGACGCTCGTATTCCCCTCCTGGCAATGATCGGACGGATTGACCAGCAAAAAGGTGTGGACATTACTCTCGAGGCCCTGCCTCAGTTGGGCGAACGGCCTTGGCAATTCATCCTGCTCGGCTCGGGCGACCCGGTGTTGGAGAATAACGTCCGCCATTTGCAAGCCGAGTACCCCGACCGCGTCCGGGCGGCCATCCGCTTCGACGCGCCGCTGGGCCGCCTCATCTACGGCGGGGCAGACATGTTCCTGATGCCCTCACGCTACGAGCCGTGCGGACTGGCGCAGATGATTGCCATGCATTATGGGTGCGTCCCGCTGGTGCGCGCCACGGGCGGGTTGAAAGACACCGTCCAGGAGGGCCAGACCGGCTTCCTCTTCCAGGGAGCAGGTGCGGGGTCCATGATTGAAGCGCTGAGGCGCGCACTATCTGTTTATGCCAACCCGGAGAGATGGCAGCGTCTCCAGCGCAACGGGATGAGAAAAGATTTCTCCTGGCCGCGCTCTGCTCGCCAGTATGCTGCTATTTACCATTCGCTAATCACTATCTCCCAATCCTCGAGGCAACCATGAAAACACGTGCAGTCATCATGGCCGGTGGTGAAGGTTCCCGCCTGAGTGTCCTGACCGCCAAGCGCACCAAGCCGGCTGTGCCGTTTGCCGGGAAGTACCGCATCATTGACTTCACGCTCTCCAACTGCGTCAACTCCGGCATCTTCGACGTGATGATCCTGGCCCAGTACCGTCCGCATTCCCTGATCGATCATATCGGCGCGGGCGGCCCGTGGGACCTCAACCGGGACTTCACCGGCGGTGTGCGCATCCTCACTCCTTACACGAATCGCTCCGGCGCGGATTGGTACGTCGGTACTGCCGATGCGGTCCAGCAGAATTTCGCCTTTATCAAAGAATCCCAACCCGACCATTTGCTTATCCTGTCCGGTGACCACGTCTACGCCATGGATTACGATGCCATGCTCACCTTCCATCGCGACCACCAGGCCGACCTGACCATGGCTACCGTCCGGGTGCCAGCCCAGGAGGCCTCGCGCTTCGGGATCGTTGGGGTGGGAGAAGACTACCACATCAATTCGTTCGTGGAGAAACCAGAGATTCCGCCTTCCAACCTGGCCAACATGGGTGTGTACGTATTCAATACAGAGACCCTCGACCGTGCTCTATGGGAAGACCATACTCTGGCTGGTTCCTCGCACGACTTCGGAAAAGACATCATCCCGCACCTGATCGCCCAAGGACGGAATGTTTACGCCTACCCCTACTCCGGCTACTGGGTGGACGTGGGCACCTTCCAAACCTATTGGCAGGCGCACATGGACCTGCTGGCCGATCCGCCTCCATTGGATTTGACCGATCGTGAATGGGTCATCCATACCCGCACCGAGGAACGTCCACCGATGCGTATATCCGCAGGCGCGCGGGTTGAGGACTCGATGGTCTGCGATGGCGTGATTATTGAGTCGGGCGCACGTGTCCAGCGCAGCGTGCTCTCGCCGGGTGTGGTGGTGCGGAGCGGGGCGACGGTGTGCCAGTCCGTCGTTTTGACAGACACCATCATCGGCCCTGAGGCGCACCTGGCGCGGGCCATCGTTGACAAACTGGCCGTGATAAATGAAAAGGCTTGCATTGGCGTACCGGACGAAGGGGCAGATTTGGCAGTCGTCGGTAAAAATTCCGAGGTTCCGCCCGGCACGGTCATAGAACCCGGGGGGACGGTCGGCACTGATATCGTCGCTTCGGACTACCTTAGCCCGCAGGTAAAATCGGGCGAAACCCTGCAAACCAGACGACAGCCTTATGAAATTTGAGCGTGCCTCGGGTATCCTGCTACATCCCACCAGCCTGCCGGGCCCCTACGGGATCGGCGACCTTGGTCCGGCGGCTTATCGCTGGCTGGACTGGCTGGCCGGTTCCGGCTGCAAGCTCTGGCAAGTGCTGCCTCTCGGTCCCACCGGCTATGGCGATTCGCCCTATCAATGCTTTTCGGCCTTCGCGGGGAATCCCTACTTGATCAGCCCGGACCTCCTGCTCGAGCAAGGTCTGCTGACCCGTGACGATCTGTCCGACACACCGGCCTGGGATGACTGGCGCGTGGACTTCGGTTTGCTCTACCAATGGAAACCGGCTCTACTTGAAAAAGCCTTCTCCCGCTTCTCTTCGGACCCCTCACCTGTTCGCGCCGAATTCGACTCTTTCCGCGCCGAAAATGCTTCCTGGCTCGACAATTATGCCCTGTTCATGGCCACCAAAGAATCCCACGGCGGCGGCTCCTGGGAAGGCTGGCCTGTTGCTCTACGCCGGCGCGAAACGGCTGCCCTGGCGGAGGCCCGCACGTCTCTTGCTGTTCCTATTTTACGTTTTTCGTTTTATCAATTCCTCTTCTTCCGTGAATGGTATGCCCTAAAAGCTTACGCTAACGATCATGGCATCAAAATCATCGGCGACCTCCCACTTTTTATGGCCTACGATTCGTCAGACGTGTGGGCACACCCTGACCTGTTCTATCTCGACGAGGCCGGCCAGCCGACCGTGGTAGCGGGCGTCCCGCCCGATTATTTCTCTCCAACGGGTCAATTGTGGGGCAATCCGCTTTACCGTTGGGAGGTACATAAAGGTAAGGATTATGGCTGGTGGTTGGAGCGCATCCGCGCTACGCTGAAGCTGGTGGATATTATCCGCATAGACCATTTCCGGGGTTTTGCCGGTTATTGGGAAATCCCGGTCGGGAACCCGACCGCCGAGGCCGGTCGCTGGGCTCCCGGTCCGGGTGCGGATTTCTTCAACGTCGTGCAAAAAAGTCTAGGCAGTCTCCCCATCCTTGCTGAAGACTTGGGCATGATCACGCCGGATGTGGTCGCCTTGCGTGAACAATTTGGGTTGCCGGGAATGAAGGTATTGCAGTTCGCCTTCACCAGCCCGGATAATCCCTTTCTTCCACATTGCTATGCACAGGATTGCGTGGTTTACACCGGTACGCATGACAACGACACGACGCGCGGTTGGTATGAGTCCGCGCCAGAGAAGGAGAAGGATTTCGCCTGTCGCTACCTGCATACGGATGGCAGCATTATTGCCATGGATTTGATCCGCGCCGCCTGGGACTCGGTGGCGGTCTTTGCCCTGGCCCCCTTGCAGGATTTTCTTGATTTTGGCAGCGAGGCGCGCATGAATTTCCCCAGCCGTCTGGGCGGTAATTGGGCATGGAGGCTGGCGGAAGATTCCCTAAGCAGCGAATTGCAGGAAAAGATCAAAGAACTGAACTGGTTGTATCAAAGATAGCAGAGACCGTTCCGACTCGCTCAGCGGGGCGGAGCCAGGAAAAGGCTCAATGCGCTCGTCAAGAGATTAATAACCAACCGCTAATATTAAATCTCCGACTGCCATTAATCTTTCCCTACTCATGCCTCAGACTCTGTGGTATAAGGACATTGCCCTGCCGTGCACGTGATGCTGCACCTCCGTTCTGAGCCAACACCCACTAAAAGGGCTTCAATCTCACGTTAGCGACGCGATAGGCTTAGGCCAAGGCGAAGCTGCCGGGAAGAGGCCCAACCTGCGAAAGCAGGTTCAGAACTTTGCAACACACGACACGAGCGGGGTATTTTTATACGGTGATAAAAAAACAGCGACTGGCACGCTTGGCAGTTGCTGTTTTTATTTCGCCCGGGTTACTTACCACGTAGATTCATCCCCAAAAACGAGGCACGAAACGAGGTACGCGCTGCATGTACTCTCGATAGGCAGGTAAACGTTGTAACAGGTCCTGTTCTTCCAGTCTCGTCTGAATGAGCACCCATATGATTCCCAAAGCACACGCCAGTGCGATAACCTGGGTCGGTTTGATGATGAACAAGCCGAAAAACTCAAGGAGGGTTCCGGAATGAATGGGATGGCGTACATGAGCGTAGAGGCCATCCTGGGCCAAAGCATCCACCGTGGAAGGCATAGCGGCGCGCGCACGTATCGTGACAAGCGCAGCAAGGATAATCAAGCCTCCAATACCAACCAGGAGCCACCCTAAAACATGTGTGGCGACCACGGGCGCGAAAAGCACGGGGGATGGTGTCAGGGCCGCGAGGCAAAAACCGATTGCCCACACGGGTATCCCCAAAACGTCCCTGAGGACAATGGTTATTATCGAGCCACCTCGTTCACCCCACCTACAGGAAAAAACGGTCGTGAAGGCACTTGCCAGGCTGAAAGAAAAACCGAGCACCAGGGGGATAAGGAAGAGAAACATACGACCTCCGCGCGTCATTTCACCACAAAGGGATTGAAATTCGTGGCGCGGTCATAATAATCTTCGTGTTCCGTCGTCTTCAACCGGTTTACCGCGGCGTACGTGACCGGCGTCATCAGCGCCTCAACGCCGCACTTAAAGAGGTAATTTGTCAGTGTCAGCGTCAGGAACAGATGCCACGGGAATACTTTGAACAGCGAAGCAATCGTCACGAACACGACCGTGTCCACCAGTTCGCCGACGATGGTGCTGCCAATGGTACGCGTCCACAGCCAGCGACCTTTGGTCAAGATTTTCATCTTTGCCAGCACAAACGAGTTGGTAAATTCCCCAGACCAGTAGCCGGCCAGGCTCGCCAGGACGATCCCGCCACTGCTCATCCCGCCCAGGATGGCGAAATAGGCAACGTCCCCGGCATACTGCTGCCATTGGGCTTCGCCCGGCAGGATGCGGACAATCCCGAAAATAACGGCGCTCAACGCCAGGCAGGCGAACCCGGCCCAGATGACACGCCGGGATTTTCTGTAGCCATACACTTCGGTGAGAATATCTCCAAAAATGTAACTAACTGGAAAGAGGATCGTCCCAGCATCGAATGCAATGCGGACGCCAAAGATGCTAAAACCCCAGTCTACGATTTTGGCCGAGGAGGCAATGTTGCTAACGATCAGCACAGTAACGAAGATCGCCATGATGAGGTCGAAATACCGGTAGCGCCTTGCTGAATTCACTTGTCAACTCCTATGTTTTGATATGGCGGGAACTCCGACCGCCGCAGTTTTATTCAGCCGGGACCTGCAACCGGTAATTCCAAGAAATCTCACCAAGTACAGTCCAGATTATACTCTTCTGGGTTATAAAACTGCGGGGCGCTCTCCAGCGCCCCGCAATATGGTCAGGCAAAACGAAGGTATTTCTGCGGAGGCGGGTTACAATCCACATATTCGCTGCGATACTCTTCCGGCATCAGCGCGGCAATCTGGTACATGATTTCATCCACCATCGCCCGTCGAACCTCACCACCCACCCTTTCCCCTCTGGCGTCCAGATAGAACGGTTTGCCCACGCGGATGTGGAAATCCGTCCGTCTCAAGTGTTTGAGATTCTCGCCGAACTTCTCGACGCCCCAATGAACAATTGGCAAGACTGGCGCCCCGGAGCGCAGTGCCAGGGTGACGACCCCCGGTTGACCACGCAGCAATTTCCCATGCCGCGAGCGCGTCCCCTCGGGGGCAATCGCCAGGATGTTTCCATCAGCGAGAACAGTCAGGGAACGGCGGACAGCTTCCATGTCCGCTTCGCCTCGTCGGATGGGAATGGCTTCGAACAAATCAAATAACCAACCCATGAACCGGTTGTCCCAGGTCTCGATCTTCGCCAGCCCGAACAGCCGGCGCGGTTGGAGGTGAGCATAGAACAGCGGAACTTCAAGCGAGCCGATGTGGTTCGAGACTAGAACCAACGGTCCCTGCACCGGCACCTGGGCCAAGCTGTCGAGCTCGATACGGCACAGGAGGCGTGTCACCAGCCGTATCAGCCAACAGGTCAGGGAAGGGAGCGGCTTCCAGCGAATGCGCCTTTCGTCTGTGTTCATCCATTTGAACGAAAACAGGCGCACGGTAAACGGCCAGGCAGTTGCCGTAAACTCTCGTAATTCCTTCATTCTGGTCTCTGGGTGATAAACTCGATCTGCGCCGGGAGTAGTTCGATGGTCAGCTCCTTGCCTTCGTAGCAGACCGTCTCACCGTCACAGTGGACTGGCAAAGTGCCGGAAACCGCCGTCGCCACCACTTTACGCCCTTTATCCATCCGGACTTCTTTCTGGGTGGCCTGCGTGCCCTTCATGAAATAAGGAATGAGCCCAAAGATGCGCAACTGGCTGGCCGAGCGAGCAATGCACAGGTCGAACCAGCCATCGGCAGGATCACCCTTTGGAGCCATGAAGAAACCGCCGCCCATCCGTCGCCCGTTCATGACAGAAATCATCAAAGCCGGTTGGGTCAGTTCTTTCCCTTCGTATTGCAGACGCACGGTTGGAGCTTTATAGTACACGAAGATTGTTTCGATGGCGGCGATCAGGTAGAGCAACAAGCCACGCGTCCAGCGAATTTTAGCCGCCACGAAGCCGGTGGCAGCATCAAAGCCGATCCCAACCCCGTTGCCAAAGTAACGCCCGTCCGGGTAATCGCCACCTTTGACGATGCCCACATCCACTGTTCGTCGGTAATCCTCGGCCAGGATCTTGCAGCCTACCTCAATCCCGCCCGGAATGCCCATGCCATAAGCAAAGTCGTTCCCCGTGCCGACGGCAATCTGCGCCATGGCGGTCTTGGTAAAACCGGCCTTCCTGGCGCGCATCAGCCCGTTCAACACCTCATTCGCCGTCCCATCCCCACTGGCGATAACGACCACGTCATACCCTTCTCGCGCACCTTGCTCTGCCAGGTCAGCAGCATGCCAGGGATGTTCGGTCAGAACAAGCCTGTAATCCAGGTTGTGTTTTTTCATTTCTTGCTCGATTACCGGTAGCGACCGGCCAGCAAACCCCCGCCCGGAGATTGGGTTGACGATCAGCAAATAACGGGACATGGAATTGTCTCCTCAAAATAGAATATGCTGTATTTTACTTGAGAACACCATGAAAGGGGCAGTGTTTCTGATACAATAGTGCCGAATTATGCTCATTCTTTTACCCGTCATCTTGATGCTCCTGACCGCGCTAACGCTGCTCATCCTGCGTTTTGCCCGGCCCAAGTTCAAATATCCCTGGATGCTTGCCGCCGGGGGGGCGACTCTGGCGTTTGCCAGCGTGTTCCTGTGGCAAATCCACCTTCCGCAGAATATTTCCCTGCCTCCCTGGCAACCGGCGACGGTTTTCTCTTATGCTCCCACCTGGCTAGCCGACGGCACCTCCTGGCCTTATGCACTGGCCCTGGCAGCGCTCGCCGCGGCAGTCATCTGGACCTCGGTCGTGCGCGCCGAAAATGAGCCATTGCCTTGGGCCGGGACCCTCGCGCTTGCCGCCTTCGGCATCCTGGCAATCGCCGCCGAGAATCCACTGACCTTAATCCTGGCCTGGTCGGCGATTGACCTGTTCGAGCTGGTCACGATGCTTCGCTCCACCGAGGGAGAGAGCCAGGGCGAGGGCGTGGTCATCGCCTTCGCGGCGCGCTTCGCCGGAACCGGCCTGGTGTTGTGGGCGAATATGGTCAGCGTTGCCGCCAGGACCCCGATGGATTTTCGTTTCACCCCACCCAACGCCGGGATTTATCTAATCATTGCAGCGGGGTTGCGCCTGGGTGTTCTGCCTCTGCACCTCCCCTATCGCAAAGACAACGTCATCCGGCGCGGCTTCGGGACAGCTTTACGGCTGGTCTCGGCTGCAGCCAGCCTGGCCCTGTTGGCACGCATTCCAGCTTCTGCTCTCAAATCAGCCCTGACGCCTTACCTGCTCATCCTGACCACCGTCACCGCCCTGTATGCCGGGTGGATGTGGCTACGCGCCTCCGACGAAATCCTGGGTCGTCCTTTCTGGGTATTGGGTCTGGCATCCCTGGCCATCGCGGACAGCCTGCGGGGCAATCCGGCAGGATCCATAGGCTGGGGGGTCACACTCATCTTGTGCGGGGGGTTGTTATTTCTTTTCTCGGCTCGGCGGAGAAGCATCCTGTGGTTACCCTGCCTCGGACTCTGGGCGCTTTCGGCCCTGCCGTTTTCCCCGACTGCGACAGCCTGGCAGGCAGGAAATAATCTCTCATGGCTTTTCGTCATCCCACTTCTTCCCGCACAGGCGCTCCTGATGGCCGGGTTTCTCCGCCATACCCTTCACCCCGGAGAGACGAGTCTTGAATCACAAGAAAAATGGGTCAAGGTTCTTTATCCTGCCGGGCTCTTGATTCTGGCGGCTACTGCTATCCTTTTGGGTTTCTGGGGGGGGGTCGGCGCGCGGACCATTGGTCTGTGGTGGCTGGCAATTGTGGTCATCCTACTGGCTACCGGGTTCACGTTTTTAGCGCTAAGGACTCTGATCCAGATACCACCCAGCAGTGCCTCAAGTCAATGGATCAGGCTCTTCCGCCTTGAGTGGTTCTACAATATGCTGTCTTCAATATATCATTTTCTGCGCAGAATTGCAGGGATCATCACTTCCTCTCTTGAGGGGGAAGGTGGTCTGCTTTGGACATTTTTGTTGCTGGTTCTAATCCTCTCGATTCTCTCCACGCGAGGCCAGTAGTCATGATTATTACCTTGAACTGGGCCACACTCCTGCTCGTCATCGTTACATCCACCGGGCTGTTGCTCAGCCGGGACTGGCGTTGGGGTCTCGGCTTACTGGCGGTCCAGTACTTGAGCATTTTCTGGATGGTCCAGGCCCACTGGTCGATCCCCATGGCCGCCGCCAAGCTCGTCACTGGCTGGATGGCGTGTGCAGTGCTTGGCATTGCTCAACTCAGGGCCAGCAAGGATGGAGAAACAGAAATCACCTGGCCACATGGACGGCTGTTCCACGTCTTCGCGGCCGGGATGGTACTGGCAGTTACCTTTGCATTATCTTTGCGAGTTGTCAACTGGCTAAGCTTAAGTCTGCCGGTCGCCTGGGGCGGTCTGTTATTGATCGGGTTGGGATTGCTCCACTTGGGTATTACATCCGAATCCTTTCGAGTCATCCTAGGCTTGTTGACGGTCATGACCGGATTCGAGATTCTATACGCAGCCGTGGAAAGTTCGTCTCTGGTCGCCGCGCTGTTGGTCGTCGTCAATCTCGGACTTGCGATGGCCGGCGCTTACTTCCTGAATATCACACAGGAGAAAACGTCGTGAGCGCGCCCCTTCTGTGGATTTTCCTGCCATTGGCCCTGGCCGGCTTGTTAATGCTGCTGCGCAATCAGAAAGCCGTCAGCCTGACAGCGTGCTTCTTTACACTATTTCTCACCATAGCTGCCTGGCTGTTACCCATTGATGCCCCGCTTACCATTGGACATTGGACGTTCAAATTAACACCTTCCTTTGAAATCCTGGGGCGCTACCTGACCTTGACCTCCGCTGATCGATCGCTCTTGGCTTTGATCTACGGCTCCGCCCTTTTTTGGTTTGTCCCCGCTGCTTCCATGCAAATCGCCCATCGTCTGATTCCGTTGGGATTGGCCTTTACATCGCTGCTGGTGGCCGCGCTGGCCGTCGTACCATTCCTCTATGCAGCCCTGTTCATCGAGATGGCCGTTCTCCTGTCCCTCCCTCTCCTCTCGACGCCCGGGCAGAAACCCGGCAAGGGATTAATCCGCTTCTTAATCTTCCAGACGTTAGCCGTGCCGTTTATCCTCTTCTCAGGATGGCTGCTGGCCGGTATCGGAGCCAATCCCGGCAACCTGAGTCTGGTACAACAAGCGGCTATCCTGCTCGGCCTGGGTTTTGCCTTCCTGCTCGCCATTTTCCCCTTCTACACCTGGATCCCCATGCTGGCTGAAGAAGCCCATCCTTACGCGGTAGGTTTCATGCTGTGGATGCTCCCCACCGTGACGATGTTCTTCGGTCTCGGGTTCTTAGATCGCTATACCTGGCTACGCGATGCTCCTGCCCTGGGAATCATCCTGGCAGCAGTTGGCGCACTGATGGTAATAACCGGTGGTATTCTATCGGCATTCCAGAACCACTTGGGGCGTATCATGGGATATGCCGCCATCGTCGAAACAGGCTTTAGCCTGCTGGCCCTCAGCTTGGGAGCCAAGACTGGGATGAGCACATTCCTGCTGCTTTTCGCTCCACGGGTCCTCTGTTTGGGCACTTGGTCACTGGCCTTGTCAATCTTAAGAAAACATGCACCAAAACTCACCCTCAGCGAAGTGAAAGGATTAGGACATAGATTGCCTTTCGCAGCATCGGCATTAATTCTGGCAAACCTGGCTCTGGCCGGCATGCCGCTGCTGGCGGGCTTCCCTGCTCATCAAGCAGTCTGGGAGGGCTTGGCGCGCAGTTCGTTACCTCTTGCATTCTGGGTATTCATCGGTAGCCTCGGCCTCTTCGCCAGTGCAATCCGTGTACTGGCCGCCCTTGTCATGGCACCCGAAGGGATACACTGGGAAGCCCATGAAACGCAGGCACAGCGCTCTTTCTTGTTAGTTGGCTTCCTGGCCCTGTTTCTGCTTGGGCTGTTCCCCCAGTGGACCCTGCCATTGTGGGTAAAATTACCCGCCATCTTCGAGTATTTAGGGCAATAGTCAGCTTCCTGACGATGCCACACAGTGCGGTGTGAATCGCTGAAATAAAGACTCGACCATTTATGGATCATTCGGCACAAGCCAATTTTGGGATTCGCACAAGTAGCAGTATAATCAAAAAGACAAATCCCCAAAACGATATATTGCCACCCGACGGAGATTGAACAGATGGAATTCGAACAAATCATCAAGCGCTTGGACTGGCTCGACGAGGAACACCGCAAAGACAAAATTGCGCTGGATGCACTGTCCGAGCAATTGGCCAAAACGAATGGTGAACTGAAAATTGCCAATAAAAAAATCAAGGAACTCAACACCGGGTTGTCGCAGTTGTCCACCGTGACGGCCCGCATTGACCAGTTTAACAGTGCCCTTGCCCAGCAGCGGGTAGATATCCTCAAATATGTTGACGATATGGATAACAAGGACGTTGATAAGCTTACAGAGGCTGAAAAGCGGTTCCAAATCCAGACTGATAACCTCCACAAGTCCATCACCGAACTGCGCAAATTCAAAGAACCGATTGCTGAGATCAAACGCGAGCTCAAGATCAGCGCCGCCGAAGAGGCACTCCACAACAAACAGATTTCCGAGTGGGAAACACGCTTTCAGAAAGTTGTCAAAACTGTTGAAGAGGTCCAACTTATCCAGAAAGCGGCCGAGGGGCCTCGCCGCCAGGATAGCAAACGCCTGGCCGATTTACAAGGTGAGATCAGCGCTGCGCGCAAACGTATGGACGAGGTCCGCGAGAAGAACGATCTGTTCACCGACAGCATCCGCCGCATCGAGACCCGTTTGAACGAAATCCTGACCAGCGAAGCGGAACGCCGTCAGGCTCAGACCAGCTTCATCGAGACCCAATCCCGGCTCCACATCGAGCGCGACCGCACCTGGAAAGAATGGGAAAACGGCCTCGCAGACATGCGCAAAGAGTCAGGTACCATGGAGCGTCACCTCCAGGAGTGGGATATCGCCCAGCGTGCCGTCAAACGCGCTCAAGAAACTTACGAGGGAATAGTTCAAAAATTTGAGCGCCGCATCAACGAAATTACCGAAATGCAGCGCCTGGCTGAAGACCGCTTCCGCCAAGAATGGGTCACCTTCAAAGCCGACGACCAAAAACGTTGGACCAGCTACACTATTTCTCAGGATGAGATCCGCAAGGATGTCCGTACCGGTGTAGAGAAACTGGAAGAACGTCTCACTGTCCTCGAGGACCTGGTCCAGACCCAGCAAGATATCCTCCAACAGACCAAAGACGCCAACGAACAATTGTTTCAGGGGATGCTGGCTCAAATCCATGAGCTACTGTCCGCTTACGAGCGGATCATGAGCACGAAATAATTTTGTAGGGGCGGGTCTGAGACCCGCCCCTACAAATTGAGGGAACCATGCGCGTTATCGGTACCGCCGGCCATGTGGATCACGGCAAATCTACGCTCATCGCCGCCCTCACCGGCATCAACCCCGATCGTCTCAAAGAAGAACAAGAACGCGAAATGACCATAGACCTTGGTTTCGCCTGGCTGACCCTGCCAAATGGTGAAGAGGTCGGCATCGTGGACGTACCCGGCCATCGCGACTTCATCGAAAACATGCTGGCCGGCGTGGGTGGCATTGACGCCGTCTTGCTGGTCATCGCCGCCGACGAGGGCGTGATGCCCCAGACACGCGAGCACCTCGCCATCCTCGATCTCCTGCAAATCAATACCGGCATTGTCGTCCTGACGAAGATTGACCTGGTGGACGACCCAACCTGGCTCGATCTGATGGAAACGGACATCCGTGCACTTCTGCGCGGCACTGTTCTAATGGACGCCCCCATTGTCCGCGTTTCATCACGCACCCCAGCCGGTTTCCCGGAGCTCACCCGGACCCTGGGCCTGCTGCTCGAATATGATCCCCGTAGGACGAACCAGCCTTCCCACCCCGACCTGGGGCGCCCGCGCCTGCCAATTGATCGGGTTTTTTCCATCGCCGGGTTCGGTACCGTTGTCACCGGCACGCTGGCGGATGGACGCCTCACCATTGGCGACGAAGTGGAAATCCTGCCTTCCGGTCTGCGCGGTCGTATTCGCGGGTTACAGACCCACAATAAAAAGGAAGAAATTGCCGTCCCCGGTTCTCGCACCGCAGTCAATATCTCCGGGGTGAACGTGGAACAGATCCAGCGTGGCGAAGTGGTGACACATCCCGGTCAATATATCCCGACCCAGCGTCTGGACGGACGCTTCCACCTGCTGCCGGACGTTTCCGCCCCTCTGCGACATCACACCGAAGTCAAATTGTTCCTCGGCGCGTCCGAAACCATAGCCGACGTGCGCCTGTTGGGCACGGAAACCCTGAATCCCGGCGAGGAGGGCTGGCTGCAACTCGAATTGCGTCAACCGGTGGTGGCCGTGCGCGGCGACCACTACATCCTGCGCCGTCCCTCCCCGGGCGAGACGCTCGGCGGCGGCACAGTGGTGGACCCGCAACCGAAAGCGCGTCACAAACGCTTCGATGAGACCGTCATCAAGAAACTGGAATCACTCTCGCACGGCTCCCCAGCGGATGTGCTCTTGCAAGCCAGCCTTGCCATCGGCCCGACGCCAGCCAAAGACCTGGTCGCGCGCAGCCGGTTGGAGGTCCAGGAAGCTGCGGCGGCGCTGGAGGAGTCGGTCGCGTCCGGGCAGTTAATTATTCTGGGCGGTGGACCGTTGACCGTGGACGGTGTGGCAATTGCGGCTTCCCAGTGGTCCATGCTTAAAGAGTCCGTAGTAAAGGCTTTAGCCATTTATCACGAAACCTATCCCCTGCGGCGCGGCATGCCGCGCGAGGAACTCAAGAGCCGCCTGAAACTATCACCACGCGTTTTCAACGCGGTGCTGAACCGGCTGGCAACGGATGGCGCGCTGACGGAGAGCGTCAAGTGGGCTACCCTGCCCGGGCATACGGTGCGTTTTTCGCCGTTCCAGCAGGTGAAAGTGGACAGGTTGATGGCGCTGTTTGCGGCTGCGCCCTACGCCCCGCCTTCGGTCAAAGAGTGCCAGGCCGAAATAGGCGAGGATATTTTTAACGCCCTGCTCGAATTCGGCGATCTGGTAGCCGTCTCGCCGGAGGTGGTGTTCCGCAAGGAGGATTACGAGACGATGGAGGAGAAAATCCGCCAAACCCTCCAACAGAAGGGACAGATCACTCTGGCGGAAGTGCGAGATCTGTTCAAGACCAGCCGGCGCTATATCCAAGCGCTGCTGGAGCATCTGGATGCAGCCGGCCTCACCATTCGCACAGGCGATATCCGGCGGTTGAAAAAATAACTTGCCTGAAAATCCTATCATCGACTGGAAAAAGGACAGCCAGAGCTTTGATACGGTCGCAGACCTGTATCACCACTATCGCCCCGGCTACCCGCAGGAACTGATCGACTGTATCATCGAACTGACCGGTCTGCCTCCGGCCGGGAAGATCCTGGAAATCGGCAGCGGAACCGGCAAGGCCACCCTTCTTTTCGCCCAGCGCGGCTACTCGATTTTATGCGTCGAACCGGGCGAAAACCTGGCAGCCGTCGCCGCTCGCAACCTGGGGACATTTCCGGGTGTACAATTCGAGATCAGCCGCTTCGAGGACTGGCAGGAAAATCCGGACGGATTCGATCTGGTCCTTTCCGCCCAGGCTTTTCACTGGGTCCCCAAGGAAGTCGGCTACGTCAAAGCAGCCCGGGCGCTCAAGCCGCATGGACACCTGGCCCTGTTCTGGAATATGTATCCCGGCTTCAAAGGCCAGATTGCGGCCGACCTGGATCGAGTTTATCAGGAGATTGCACCAGGGTTGGGGAGTCCGTTTAATGCAACTGACGAGGTGGTCCAACAGTTCGTTCACGAAATCGACGAAAGCGGCTGCTTCGGGCCGGTAACCGTCAGACAATTCCCCTGGTCAATGCGGTACAGCACGAAACAATACCGGGGTTTGTTGAACACCTATTCCGATCATTTGCGTCTCCCCAAACAGACCCGCGAGCGCTTGTTCAGTTCCATCGGTGATGTGATCGAAAAACACGGCGGTTCGGTCGTCAGACCTTATATCGCAGTTTTGTACATAGCGGAAAAAGTGAGTTGATAAGGAGAACAGCATGTGCGGACGATTTGCTTTAACGGTTGACCCGGCAGATCTGCAGGAGGCCTTCCCTGAATTCACCTTCCCGCTGCAGTCCGCGCCGCGCTTCAACATCGCCCCCACCCAACCGATTCTCGCCTTGCCCAACGATGGGACGAACAAGGCCGATTTCTTCGTCTGGGGGCTGATCCCATCCTGGGCCAAAGACCCAGCAATTGGCAACCGGCTTATCAACGCGCGTGCCGAGACGCTGGTCGAGAAACCCTCCTTCCGCTCGGCATACAAGTACCGGCGCTGTCTCATCTTCGCCGACGGCTTCTATGAGTGGCAAGCCCAGCCGGGCGGCAAGAGCAAGATCCCGCACTTCATCCGGCTAAAGTCAGGTAAACCGTTTGCATTTGCCGGCTTGTGGGAGCACTGGCAGTCGCCGGACGGCTCCGAGGTCAAGTCGGCGACCGTCATTACCACTTCACCAAACGAACTGATGGCATTCATCCACAACCGGATGCCAGTCATCCTGCTCCGTCATGCCTATACGCAGTGGCTTGACCTCTCGCCGCAGCAGCCGTCTGGCTTGCAGAGTCTGCTCGTCCCCTACCCCGCAGCAGAGATGGAAGCCTACCCGGTCTCGCTGCTGGTCAACAGCCCTGGCAACGATAGACGGGAGTGTATAATAGCGGCAGAAATGCAGAAACCCGGTTTCTAAAAAGAAACCGGGTTTCCATCGAAGGATTTCATGAAACTCAGCGAACGTTTCCCCGCCCTGGCCTCGCGCGATTTCCTCATCTTTTGGATCGGACAGTTCATCTCGCTCACCGGCACCTGGATGCAGAACACCACCCAGCCTTACCTGGCCTACCGGCTGACCGGCAGCTCATTCGACCTGGGCTTGGTCGGTTTCTCGGCCACGCTCCCGACCCTGCTCCTGGCCCTGCCCGGCGGCGTGCTCGTCGAGCGCCTAGATAAAAGGAAGGCCGTCATCGCAATGCAGATCATCATGATGCTCCAGGCCTTTATGCTGGCTTTTCTGGCCCTGACCGGCAAAATCCAAATCTGGCATATTATCCTCTTGGCTTTCGTACTCGGCACAGCCAACGCCATCGAAATCACCGCCCGGCAGGCCATGTTAATCGAGTTGGTCGGCAAACCAGCCTTGCCCAACGCCATAGCTCTGCAATCCACCATCTTTAACCTGGCACGCGTCCTGGGCCCCTCACTGACCGGAGTAGTCCTTCTGCTGGTTAAAAATCAAGGCGAGGGCTGGGCTTTTTTTGCCAACGGCGTCAGTTTCCTGTTCGTCATCATCGGGTTATTTTTCGTTCGTACACCTTACAGGAACACGCCAACGAAAACAGGGCTGGCAAGACCAAAAATGTTCACTGAGTTCCAGGAAGGGTGGAGTTATATCCGCGGTAATAGCGTCATCCTGCTCATCATCCTCTTGGCAGCCTGGAATGGTTTCTTCGGTTTCCCCTTCGGGCAACAAATCCCGGCCATCGCCCGTGACGTACTCCACCAGGCTACCGATACGGAAGCGCTGGTACAGACCCGTAACAGCATCCTGTACCTGGCAATGGGCCTCGGCGCTCTAATATCGGCGCTGTTCGTATCCGCTTTCAGCCACCTCCGCCGAAAGGGCTTACTGATGACGATTGGTCAATTCGTCTTTGCAATCGTCCTAGTGCTCATTTCTTTCACTCGAGATATCCCGGTGGCATTGGGACTGATCGGCGTGCTGGGTTGGGCCATGGTCACGCAAATGATGATGATGAACACCCTGATCCAGCTCGATGTCCCGGATTCCTTGCGCGGACGGGTGTTCAGCGTCTACCTGTGGGCGATCTCGGGCGTGGCTCCGTTCGGGAGCCTGTTCATCGGGTGGCTGGCGCAGACCGCCGGGGTCCCGCGTGCTGCGCTGGTGGGCGGGATTATTTGCCTGCTGGCCGTGACGTTCGTCCACGTGAAATGGCCAATTCTCCGTAATAATGTCGCCTAATCTTGCCTTACTGCTCCTTGCATACTGCTACGCAGCACACAGTAAATTTCTGAACTGAATCGGCCAAAAAGCAGGAAAAAACGACTATTTGGGTTCAAATATTTACGCAGTACCCTGTAATACGCTGCTTGACGGTCTTTCAGCGGCATGTTATGATGCCAACCTATGGATAATCAGCCTCTTCAGGAATTCCCTCAGGAAAACGAGGGGGCGCAAGTACCCACGAAAGAGGTACAAGTACCCACGAAGTGGGCACAAGGGGAACAATCCAAAGGACAACCCAACCTGATAACAAGATGGATGGAAGCCCTGGCCCGCCTTGGGCTGGGTGAGCCCGCCGTGCGGATTGGGACGAATGTGCTGACCATCTTGTTCGTCATCATGGTCGTCTGGTTGATGCAGACGCTCTACCAACAGGCGAATCTCGGCTGGACGCCGAGCGTACAGGCTGCCGCCGAGCCAACGCCGGCGCCCGAGTCGAATCTCGCCCAACTCCCAGCGGAAATCTCTTTTCCACTGAACGGGGTTTGGCGCCAAGCCAATTTACACACGACCATCCCCTCCCGGCCGCGTATGGACGTAACCCCTTACACCGTGCAGACCGGAGATTCTATCTTCAAGATCGCCGATAAATTCGGTCTGGATCCTACGACCATACTGTGGGGTAATTATTCCACTCTTAAAGACAATCCGAATTTGTTGAAGCCAGGCCAGATACTCAACATTCTTCCAGTGAATGGTGTTTATTACCCATGGACGGCGGGCGGTGACCTAATCAAGTGGGCCGCTTATTTCGGTGTGGACGCTGAAGCTATCGTTGACAGTCCCGCCAACCATCTCGACCCGGACACGATCGGCGACTTTTCCCATCCAAACATCCCCGACGGCACCTGGCTGGTGATACCCGGCGGGAAGCGTCAATTCACTTCGTGGACAGCGCCGGCGCAACTTGTGAGATTAGACCCGTCCACCGGTGTCTGGGGGCCAGGGGTCTGTAGTGGAATAACTTATGTTCAGGTTGGTTATGGTACATTCATTTATCCCACAGTCGAGCACTGGTTATCGGGAACACCCTACCGGCCAGATTTAAACCACTTCGCAGTTGACTTTGCCGGTAATGAAGGGAATGCCGTCTACGCCGTAGATGCAGGTACGGTCGTGTATTCCGGTTGGAATACCTGGGGGTATGGCAACCTGGTCATCATTGATCACGGCAATGGCTGGGAATCGCGCTACGCCCATCTCAGCCAGATCAACGTTTCGTGTGGTCAAAATGTGGGACAAGGCGATCTGATCATCGGATTGGTCGGCATGACCGGCGGCACCTCAACCGGCCCGCACCTGCACTTTGAATTGACGAATTCCCGGTTGGGCAGGGTCAATCCTCTCGATTACCTGCCGGCGCCGTAAATCGGGACAACTATCACCAGATTGCTGCTTCCCGGCACACCAACCGTATACCCCATCAGTGCGGTGGGAGGCATGGAAAAATAGAAAAATGCCCGGCGATTGCGAAGTCCGCCGGGCATTTACGTCGCCTGTTCCGGGTAATTTTCACAAAGGCTCCCGGCAACATCAAGACAGCGGGTGCCTTTGTATTTTTCTACTTCGCATTGAGCACTTCTCGAATAGAGGGTAATGCCCAGTCAATGGTTGCCTTGTCAATCACCAGCGGGGGCGCGAAGCGGATGGTATTGACGTGAGTCTCTTTCGCCAGGATGCCCTTTGTCTGCAACGCTTCACAGAAACGGCGCCCCCCGCCTGCACTTTGCTTTAATTCGACGCCAATCAGAAGACCCTTCCCGCGTATTTCCTTGACATGCAGGCTGGGAATTTCACTCAATTGCTCGAAAAAGTATTCACCCATTTCAGCAGCCCGCTCGATCAGATTCTCCTCGACAATGACGCGCAACGCGGCGCGCCCAACCGCCGCCGCCAACGGGTTACCGCCGAAGGTCGAACCATGTTCGCCGGGTTGGAACAGGCCAAGTAGATGCTTATCTGCCAGCACAGCGGAGATGGGATAAAAACCGCCCGAAAGGGCCTTGCCAATAATCGTGACATCGGGACGCACATCCTCGTGCTGCGCGGCGAACAGCTTCCCGGTCCGGCCCAGGCCCGTCTGGATTTCATCGGCAATGAGAAGAACGTTATTTTCCCGACAGATGTCTGCCACCTTCTTCAAATACCCCGCAGGAGGGACAATGACACCACCCTCACCCTGGATAGGCTCCATAAGAACAGCAGCAGTATTCGGGGTGATGACTTTTGCAATCGCTTGCGCGTCGCCATATGGGACAGTCACAAAGCCTGACGTAAAGGGACCAAAGTCTTCACGGTAGAGCGGTTCGGTGGAGAAAGAAATGGCAGTGATCGTGCGACCGTGGAAATTCCCGGCGCAAGTGACAATCTCGGCCTTGTGACGAGGGATTTTCTTGACCACATAGGCCCATTTGCGGGCCAGTTTGAGGGCCGTCTCGACCGCCTCCGCGCCGGAGTTCATCAGCAGAGACATCTCGTACCCGGTTAATTCGGAAAGCTCCTTGTAGAACAGAGCCAATTGGTCATTGCGGAAAGCGCGTGAGGTAAGAGTGACCTTTTTTGCCTGCTCCTGGAGAGCTGCCAGGATTTTCGGATGGACGTGGCCCTGGTTGAGCGCCGAGTAAGCCGAAAGACAATCCAGGTATTTTTTCCCCTCCACATCATAGACCCACACGCCTTCTCCACGCTCGATGACGATGTCGAGTGGATGATAGTTGTGGGCACCGTAATGCTCTTCAAGCTCAACATATTCCTGCGTGTTCATGGTTTCACCTCTTTTTAAAAGATAAAGCTTCCACTCAGCCCCGAGCGCCACGCAGTCGAGAGGCATTTTCGATTGATGATTTACGATTGACGATTTTCGATTTGCGCTGGATCAGGCAACTCCGAATAGACGCGCCAGCACCGCCTTCTGGGCATGCAGTCGGTTATGCGCCTGCGGGAAGAGAACTGAATGAGGCCCATCGGCTACATCGTCGGTCAACTCATGGTTGCGGTGAGCCGGCAGGCAGTGCATGACAATAACATCCTTGTCCGCCTCGCTGACTAGTTTGGCGTTGACCTGATATGACGGGAAGACTGCTTCCCGCTTGGCAGTTTCCTCCTCCTGGCCCATGCTGGTCCAGGCATCAGTGTAGACGACCTGCGCCTTACGGACAGCCTCGTGCGGGTCACGCAGGAAGAGCAGTTTGCTGCCGGAGGTGCTGGCAAATTCCTCCGCCATTTCCACTGCCTGTGGATTAAGGTCATACCCCTTGGGAGTGGCAATGGAGAAATTCCAACCGAGTTTCGCAGAAATATGTAATAATGAAACCGCTACATTGTTGCCATCCCCCACATACGAAACGTTCAAACCCCTGGCTTTGCCAAACTTCTCCTGGATGGTGAGAGCATCCGCCATGGCCTGGCAGGGATGGCTGAAATCGCTCAGGCCGTTGATGACCGGCACCGACGACCATTTCGCCAGTTCCAATACGTGGGCGTGCTCGAAGACGCGCGCCATGATCGCCTGGACGTAGCCAGAAAGCACCCGCGCCACGTCCGCAATGGACTCGCGCTTGCCCAGGCCAATCTCGTTCGGCGAGAGATACAGCGCGTCGCCGCCCATGTGTCGCATCGCCATATCGAACGAAACGCGCGTCCGCAGGCTGGGCTTCTGGAAAATCATCCCCAGCACCTTGCCTTTGAAGAGCGGTGGGTTGCCTCCGGCAAAGTATTCCTTTTTCAGGCGCACAGCCAGATCAAGCAAATCTTGCAATTCTTCCGGCGAATGATCGGAAATATCCAAAAAATGCTTCATTTCTTTCTCTCCAATATTTACATAAAAGTATCACGCACAGCACGGTTCTCGTCAAGTGCACACTGACAAATGATCGGGGGAAACAAAAGCCATGCTTATGCTCGAACGCTAAAGTAGGATTTCGACGAATAAGGACGTTGGAAGTACACAACCGGCAACGCTAACTGGACTCCCAGGTTGTCCCCAAAACCGACCTGGCAAACAGGGATGCTACTGTGAAGCAGGCCCGCCGCGACCTTCTTACTTCCCTCCGCCCCACCAAAAGTTTCTGACTTGATCAGCACCACCACCGGGCGTAGACTGCGACGCTGTAAATCTTCCACCGCCAACAGCAATTCCGGGCGAGCTGAGGGGGTAACCAAAATAACGCCGCTACCAAGAGGGAGTAATTTTGCCTGCATCTCTACCAGACCAAGCAACGGCATCCTCCCTTCAGGCTGGAGGAAAGCCAGAGTTTCCATGATCTTGGTAATCTGGCGCTCGCCACGCTCCGCCGAGACGATTGTGAACTTCCCGGCAGCGCAGGCCAGGCCCACTGCCCGCCGGTCTGCCAGAAAGAAACCTGCCAACGAGGCGGCCGCGCTGACGGCGTATTCGAAGGTATTCCTCGGCAATGAAATTTTCGGGCGGCGCAACCGCCAGTCATTCTCCACAAAAGCAACGGGCTGGTCCGGCAAAGAAGACTGAACCTCGCGCTGCGCATCCAGGAAAATCCAAATGTCCGCTTGCGGGTCTTGTTCGAATTCCTTGACCATAAACCGCCCACGACGGGCGGTGCTCGGCCAATGGATGCGTTTCATCGGGTCGCCCGGCACATATTCCCGTACCCCGGCGGCATGTGGCGTTACATCGTAGCTCCGCAGATGGATCATCTTGCCACCCGGCAGGAGTCCGGGAGGCGGAGGGAAGGTAGAGATTGGAAACGACATGGGCAGGATAACCAGCGTATCCCTGGCTGGAATCCGCTTCCGGATGGCGAATAGGCCAAATGGGTCACCGGATGCCAGCACGGTCGGGCCAAGCAAAAAGGCCCCGCGCCGGGTCAAGGGAGAGCGTGCAATATAGAACCGCTTCTGGCGTGCGCCGATCCTCGTCAACAAGCGGGAGCCGGCCGCCATTGGCAAATCAGACTGGTTAAGCACCTCCAGCCAGGCGCAACCCGGCCAGGCATCCTTCTGGACCTCGAAACGCTCCTCAAAGACCTCGCCCATACTGGCCCGTAACGTGCGCACTTTACGCTGCAACCGTATCCCGCGTATCGAAAGGACAGTCCAGCTTGCAGCACCAATCAGCAACAGCAAGCCAAGATAAACCAAACGCGTGTAGATGAGCAATCCAGTTACGGCCCAGCCCCCCAGGCCGACCAGGATCATCACGGCCAGCAGCCAGCGTGAGGCGCGGGAGAACTTCATACGCTAAGACGCCCGGTAATCTCCACCAGGAACAGGCAGAGTCTCCAGGATCTCCTGCACAATCTTCTCGGCACTTAACTCACGCAGGCGAGCCGCTGGCCCGACGATGACGCGGTGCGCCAACACCGGCACCGCCAATTTTTTTATGTCGTCCGGCAAGACGTAATCACGTCCTGCCAGGGCTGCCGACACCTGGCCGGTCCGAAAGAGACCCAGGCTGCCGCGTGGACTGGCGCCCAGGTATACATCGGCGTTCTGGCGCGTGCGGTTGACCAAATCTACCGCGTAGCGTTTGACCGGCTCGGAAACGTAGACTTTCTTGATAATCTCCATCGCTTCCAGCAGTTCATCCACCGTGATGACGGCTTCAAGCGTCTCGATCGGATGGCGTAATTGTTGGCGGTCGAGAATCTCGATTTCATCTGATGGAGTGGGATATCCCAACCGGACGCGCAGCAGGAAGCGGTCCAGTTGCGCCTCAGGAAGTGGGAACGTCCCCTCGTACTCGATCGGGTTCTGCGTCGCCAGCACCATGAACGGGCGCGGCAAGAGGTGCGTCACGCCATCCACCGTCACCTGTCTTTCTTCCATCGCCTCGAGCAATGCCGATTGGGTCTTGGGTGTGGCGCGGTTGATCTCGTCCACCAGAACGACCTGGGCAAAGACCGGGCCGGCGCGGAACTCGAAAGTACGTTTCGACTGATTGTAAATGGAGACGCCGGTCACATCGCTGGGGAGCATGTCAGGCGTGAACTGGAGCCGGTTGAACGAACATCCCAACGACTTCGCCAGGCTGCGCGCCAGCACCGTCTTGCCAACACCCGGTACATCCTCGATGAGCACGTGCCCCTGGCACAACAGGCCAACGACAACCATTTCAATTGTCGGCCGCTTACCGACGATGACTTTCTCCAGATTGTTGATTAGTTTCTCGCCGAAAGATTGGATATCTGCCATGTGAGTATCCTTTATTTTTTTGAGGGTATCTTGCCCCCTATTTTACCCGTTAAACCGAAAGAGGTCACGCTTGCGAAGTCCCCGAAGGGGGAAAGCGGTTGAACGCGGAGGGAGCGAGCGAGGGAGGGGGTTGTACCGCACTCGGATTAACGCTATACTGTACGCAGATTGTAACGGGATTATTGAACTGCTTAAGGGCGGGTATCGGTACTTTGCAGTTGGGTAGAGGATATCAGCTTTTCATGCAAGATTGTGACAATTTCCGCCCACAGACTTTTATGTTGACTGCGTCAACCGAGTATATAGTTGGGCTGACGCTTCATGTGAAGGAGCTTATGAATACCCGGTCTAATCATAATCTGGCCATCTTAATGGCATTCACCATCCTTCTCGCCATTGCCTGCAATTCAGTTACCCTTTTCCCTAAACCAACCATGGAACCCAAGCTCCTTCATTTCGAAAACGATATGGTCGCTTTTGACTACCCGGCGGGGCTGGTGGTTTTCAACGCCGCCGATCCAGCCTTTATCCCGTACCCTTCCAGCCTCCGGTTGGGAGGGCAATTGGTTGCAGGGTTGGCAGATCCTGATGAAATCGGCAACGATGGCACTCTGTATCGCACACTGGGAATTTTCCGCCAGCCCATTTCACCCGATTCCAACTTGGAGAGCGTCATGGAGACGGCTTACAGCCCGATCCAGCGTACAAAAGGATATTTGGATGCCACCGGTCCGGTCAAACTTGCCGGACTGCCTGCCTATCAGCAGACTTACAGTTACTTTGACTATGGAACTCAGTCGCCTTATGAAATGCGCGACATCTGGACTGAAAAGGATAATATGATTTTCAGGGTGTCCGCCTGGACACCGCCGCACAACCCGGAGAGTTTTGCTGCGTTTCAGTCTTTGGCAGATGATATCCTCAACAGCCTGGTCATCAAAGAAAATTTACCCCCCGTTGTAGAAACGCCCGAAACACCTACCCCCGAACCAACTCTCACGCCGACGCCGTTCCCTGCTTCCATGCTCCGTCACTTTGAAAATGATGTGATGGCCTTCGATTACCTAGAAGGGCTGAACGTCTACGACGCCGGGGATACAACCTTCCAGTGCTATCCTGATTTCCAATTGGGCGGCGAAATGGTGGTCGGCCTGGGGGATCCAAAGTTCACCGGCTTTGGTAACTATTACCGCTCGATCAGGATTTTCCGCCAGCCAATGCCCTCCGGCTCCAACCTGGAGACCGTCATGCTGGACGCCTATCGCCAGGTCGAGGATAAGTTTCCTCGCGACCAAGGAGAGATGGATGCCACCGGGCCTGTCACAGTGGCCGGGCTGTCGGCTTTCCAGTGGACTTACCAGGTCCATTCGGGAGAGGCTGCCTACGAACTGCGCGATGTCTGGATTCCCAAAGACGGCAAGTTATTCATCATATCCATCTGGACGGAATACACCAACCCGGATGACTTCACAGTCTTCCAGGCTAGTGCAGATTTGCTATTAAAAAGCCTGCACATAAAGTGAACAGTATGGATAAAAACGAACTGAAAAATATTCCACTGAGGCCTTTTATGGCAGTTGCCATGGCGCCAGTCATGGCTTTCGCACTGGCAAATGTCATATTCCTGCCGTTTGTCGAGGCTTTTTTTAACTTCAGCAACGGGAGTTTTTTGGCGTACCTGGTTGCTTCCACCTACAACCCGTTTATTCAAGACTTTATTTTAATTATTGCCGGCATGTGTTGCCTGCCCATATTGGCTGCCGCCGTTTTGATCGGCCCCGCATTGACCAGCTTTATGGTGAACTTGAAATACCCGGTTTTGACGAACAGGCCGAGGGCGATCTTGAGCGGTATCGTGTTTTTATTCTTCCACGCAATATTTTTGATAATACTGCTCATTTTTCGGTTTATGGGAAATCTCCCATCAATCTACAGTTCCTACATATCTTTGACCTCGATGAAACCATCAGTTTTCACCCCTTTCATGTTCTTGAGTTTCCTTGACCCGCTTCCGTGCCTCGGATTCCTCGCTGGAATCATGCTCTCTTGCAGTGTTGCCGTCGCTGGCCGGTTTGGTGCGCAGAAAGGCAGTGTGAGACACAAGCGAACTGGATCATTGTGAATTGCTTTACGTTTTAAGGAAATGGAGATTGCCATGGTGGCTGAAGAACCTCATTCCGGGACTGCTCTGCGCACAGCCACGACTTGTTGACCGATAAAGTGCCTTCTCATAAACCAAAAGTTGCCCACCACGGGCGTCCAGCCGACTTGCGTTCCGCTCCGCTTCACACAAGCTGCTGACGCTAAACCGTTACCCGTACTTGTAGCCGGAACCGGTGAGAATTACCACCACCGGGTCGGGTAATTTCGACAACATCTGCCTCAGCGCGGGCCAGACAATGGCCGAGGTCGGCTCGACGTAAAAGCCGAGATGAGCCAGCGCATCGCGTGCTGGCAGGATTTCCTGCTCCTCGACAGCGTACATGAACCCGCGGCTTACCTTCACCGCCGCAAGCACTGCATCCCCTCGCAGCGGATAACGCACCCGCACCCCCTCGGCCAGCGTGGGATTCTCTGCGACTAACGCCATTCCTTCCGTTCCTGCGGTGAACATGGCCCACAACGGCGCACAGGCATGGGCTTGGACGCCAATCATCATTGGCCTCATATTCAAATGGCCGGCTGCGCGCAGCGCGTCAAATCCACGCGCCAGGCCAAGCAACAGTCCACCCTGCCCCGCCGGGAGGACCACCGCGCCGGGCATTTGTCCCAACTGCTCGAAAATTTCGTACGCTGCCGTCGCATAACCGGGAAGGTAGAAGGGCAAATAGGCATGGCTGGCATAGGCGACGCCCTCCGCGGCGACTTTCTTGACGGCCTCAGCTACATCTGAACGCGCCCCAGAGACCGGCACCAGTTCCGCGCCGTAGGCCTCGATCTGTCGGCGTTTGGGGCCGGAGGCAGACTCCGGCACAAAGATGCGCGCCCTGATCCCCGCCCGCGCCGCGTACGCCGCGAAGGATGCCCCGGCATTCCCCGACGAATCTTCCACGGCCTCGACCACACCATGTGATCGCAACCAGGTGGTAACGACCGTCGAGCCGCGGTCTTTGAACGAGCCGCTCGGATTGAGGAACTCACACTTGAAAGCAACCCGGCGGCCAAACGCCTGCGCCCACACCAACGGTGTGTTTCCTTCACCGAGCGAGACCGGTTCGAGGAGCGCGGGCAGGCCGAAAGTATGGCGGTAGCGCCAGATGCCTGGCAGGGACTGGTCCACCTGTACCGGATCAAAAGCGATTGGTCCGTAAAAATCGTACAGTCCACCACAGTTCGGGCAGCAATAAGGAACGCCCACTGACGGGTAGCCACATCCACAATTGGTACAAGAGAGACCGGAAAGGGTCATGTCCGCTGCCACTCTCGCTCCAGCATGGCATAGTGAAATTTGCTTCCCCATCCACCTTTGAACCAGATATTTTCGATCAGATGCGCCTCGTGCCGAAAACCAAGCCGTTCGAGAAGCGCAAACGAAGCAGCATTTTCAACGTCACATTCGGCAACCACGCGGTGCAAGTTTAACTCACCAAAAAGATAATCGAGCAAGCGACGGCTGGCTTCCTCGCCGTAGCCCTTACCCCATTCTGCGCGTGCAAGTGTGATACCAATATAGGCCAGACGCTCGGTATCCGGCTTGTCACCCATATCCACCATGTGAGCCCGACCGGTGTCATCAAGGTGGGTCAACTTTGTAACCATGCCCGAATTATACCAGCGGTAGGAAAGCCGGTTTCTGGTTATAATAACCGCATGGAGTTTTTCGTCAATGACCCAAACATCGCGCGACTGCCGCCCACCAGCACGCGCCTGCTCGACTTGCGCGCCGAAGCCAGCCCGGATGGGAAACGCCTGCGGGTCGCCCTGGACCTGACCCCGTTCCAGCAAAGACCCTACATCGAACTCAGCCTGACCGATTCCGCTGGGAACGAAGTTGCCTCGGCCAGCATCGTCGAGCCGGTCGGCTGGAAGCTGGAGCTGACCCTGCATGCCCGAAAAACCGGTGCAACCGCCGAAACCTACAATCTCACCGCCAGCCTCTCCTATCCCGACCTGGGTGAAGTGGACCGCCATTCTCTGACCGTTACCATCCCTGCTCCCATAGATAAATGACTCAACCTTCGAGCACACCTCACCGCCTTCCGTATCCCGCAGTCCACATTCTGCATATCGCATTCTGCATTCTGCTCTTTCTTTCCGCCTGCGGAGCGCTACCCACGCCCACCCCTACTCCCATCCCACCGAGCGAAATACCCACTGCCAGCCTGACACTCACAGAAGCCCCGACACAGACGCCTTACGTGATTACCGCCACGCTGGAAACCACCACCCCCACACCGCCCGCTCCGCAGGTCATCCTCATCCTGTCACTGGCAGATGCGGGTCATTACCACCTCTTCGCCTACTCACCGCAATCCCTATCGTTCACCCGTCTGACCTCCGGCGAGTGGGACGAAATCACCCCAGCGCTCAGCCCGGACGGGAAGCACGTGGCCTTCGCCTCGCACCGCAACGGCTATTGGGACATCTACACCCTCGATTTGGAAACCGGCGAGACCACCCGCCTGACCGATACACTGGAATACGACGGGGCCCCCTCCTGGTCGCCATCGGACGGGGCCTTCATAACCTACGAAAGCTACGTGGACGGCAACCTGGATATTTTCATCCGCTCCGCCATGGACCCTGCGCAAGCTCCCATCCGATTGACCCAAGACTCAGCCACCGACTCTTCTCCGGCTTGGTCACCGCAGGGACGTCAGATTGCCTTCGTTTCGAACCGCAGTGGTGAACCGGAAATTTGGATTGCCGACCTCGACCAAGCTGGGGAGGCCATCAACATCAGCGGTGATTCAAAAAGCACGGTATCGCATCCCGCCTGGTCAGCGGACGGCAGCAAGTTGGCCTGGGCCGCTACCGATCCGGCTTCCGGCCTGACCGGACTCTACGTTTGGGACGCCAGCGCCCCAGATGCCCCATCACGTTGGGCCGGCTCCGGCGACTGGCCCATCTGGCAGGATGCCGACCATTTGATCACCCGCCTGGCCGCCCCCAACCAGACTTTCCTGGCCGGCTACGCTGCCAGCGGAGTAATCAGCCTGCCGCCGGTACTGCTCCCGGGTGCATTGAATGGGTTGGCATCCGGAAACATAGCCATTGCGTGGCCCGGTCCCTTCCAGGCTGCTGCGCAAATTACTCCAGCCGCACTGTATAGTACGGCGTTCACTCCCCAACCAAATGCCCTGCCCGGGCACGCCTCGCTGGTATCACTAACGGGAGTCCAGGCTGCTTATCCGAAACTCCACGAACTGGCGGAGGTCTCTTTCCAGGCGCTGCGCCACCAGGTTGCAATCGAGATGGGCTGGGACGCGCTCGCCAGTCTGGAAAATGCCTATATCCCGCTTACGACGCCACTCGACCCCGGATTGGGTGAGGACTGGCTCTATACGGGGCGAGCCTTCACCCTCAACCCCGCCTTAATCCAGGCTGGCTGGATGGCCGTCGTCCGCGAGGACTTCGGTCAGCAGACTTATTGGCGCATCTACCTGCTTACTACCGTCCAGGATGGCTCCCAGGGCGCTCCTCTCACCCAAATACCCTGGGACTTCGCCGCCCGGACCGGTGACCCCTCCGCCTACGAAAACGGCGGACGATTGATGGACTCCGCCCCTTCAGGCTACTGGTTCGACCTGACCGCCCTTGCCGCTCAGTACGGTTGGGAACGTATGCCCGCCCTGACCAATTGGCGCACTTATTACGCCGGGGGGCGCTTCAACGAACTGGCCTTCACGCAAGAGCTGGACTGGCGCACCGCCATGCTGCAGATCTACTCGCCCGAATTCCTTGTTACGCCGACGGCCATCATTCCCCCAACACGTACGCCGACGCGCACACCGCTTTGGTACCGTACCCCCACCCCCTCTCACACGCCGACGCCGCGTCCTACCAGCACCCCATGAACCGTCCACGCATTCTCCTGGCGGTTGCCTTACTCCTTTCGGCGGGGTGCACACCCGTGACGACCACGCAGACATCCACACCACAACCCGTGCTCCTGCCCTCCGCTACTCCCCTACCCACGGACACTGCCTTCCCAACCCCAACTCCAGAAATCGCTACTGCGCTACCTACTGAGACGCTGCCGCCGCCCGCTTCCGTAACGCCTCCTCCGCTCCCCACTGCCACCATTGGCGCAATGCAAATGTTCTTCCCCACCGTCATCCCTGCCGAGGGCGCGGAATACCGCCCGCCGCTTTATCCCGTCCCATGGGCGATTTCTTCTTACGACCACTTCTACTTTGCCCGCCCGATTGCGGCCACTTTCCCCGCCGAACCCGAATGGGACTATTCTTACGGCGGAATCTACTTTAGCCCGGATATCATCCACACCGGGATTGACCTGCCCGCCCCGCGCGGGACCGACGTCCTGGCTGCCGCACCCGGAACCGTCGTCTGGGCCGGGAGTGGGCTTTACTCCGAATCGCCCGATAATTTGGAAGACCCTTACGGCAAGGCCGTTGCGATACGACACGACTTCGGCTATAAAAATCAGCCACTCTACACCATATACGCCCACATGGACGATATTGATGTGGTCGTCGGCCAATGGTTAAATACCGGCGATATAGTCGGTGAGGTAGGCAGCACAGGGATGACCACCGGTCCGCACCTCCACTTCGAGATCCGGCTTGGAAAGAACGACTTTTTCTATACACGCAACCCAGAATTATGGATCGCCCCACCGCTGGGATATGGCGTCCTGGCGGGTCGGGTCATGGGTACCGGCGGTACCCTGCTCGATAAATACCTGGTCATCGTGAAGTCGCTTGATACGAAACAGGAATGGGATCTCTTCACTTACGGAAGCAAGCTTACCCTCAACCGGGATGCCTACTATGACGAGAATGTAGTCCTGGGAAATCTGCCGGCAGGTCTCTACGAACTCGATATTCCCTACGGCGCTCTGAATAGAAAAACAACGATCCAGATACTGCCAGGACAGGTCACCTTCTTCACGTTCTCTGGATTTAACGGATACGATTTCGCACTTCCACCGATCACGCAAACAACCACACCTTGAACTCTTGACGTATCGAACATCTGTGCTATACTTTAAGCCATCTACTGCTCCTTGCTTAAATTTCTGAATTGGATCAGCCAAAAAGCAAGGAAAAAACGACGATTTGGGTTCAAATATTTACGCAATACCTTGTAAACAAGAGAGGTCAATTATGGTAAAAAAAACCGATACTGCTTCCAATGCTGCAATGGACGAAGGTCGCCGCGCCATGCTGGATAAAGCCGTGGGAGATATTCTCAAACGCTACGGCGACGGTTCCATTATGCGGCTGGGTGACGCCCACCACCTTACGGTTGACGCCATCCCCACCGGCTCGCTCTCCCTTGACCTGGCATTGGGGATCGGCGGTATCCCGCGCGGACGTATTACCGAAATTTATGGCCCAGAGTCTTCGGGGAAGACCACCCTTTCCCAGCACATCGTCGCTGAAGTCCAGAAGCGCGGCGGCACCGCCGCCTATGTGGATATGGAACATGCCCTGGACCCGGCCTATGCCGCCAAATGTGGTGTAGATATTGACAACCTGCTGGTCTCCCAGCCCGACACCGGGGAGCAGGCCCTCGAAATCACCGAGACGCTTGTCCGCTCCGGCGCTGTGGACCTGGTAGTAATCGACTCGGTCGCCGCGCTGGTCCCCAGGTCCGAAATCGAAGGCGATATGGGCGACCCCCAGATGGGCGCCATGGCACGCCTTATGTCCCAGGCACTGCGCAAACTCTCCGGTGCCATCAACCAGACCAAGACTTCCGTGATCTTCACCAACCAATTACGCATGAAAATCGGCGTGATGTTCGGCAACCCGGAGACCACCACCGGCGGGAACGCCCTGAAATTCTACGCCTCCGTCCGCCTGGACGTACGCCGCATCCAATCCATCAAGGTTGGAGCGGAAATCGTCGGCAACCGGACGCGCGTGCGAGTGGTCAAGAACAAGGTCGCGCCGCCGTTCCGCACCGCCGAATTCGACATCATGTACAACGAAGGTATCTCCAAGGTCGGCGACCTGATTGACTTGGCGACTCAACTTGGCATTGTGGATAAGCGCGGCGCTTTCTTCTCATATGGCGAAACCCGCTTGGGACAAGGTCGCGAGAACTCCAAGGAATTTCTGCGCCAGAACCCCAACCTGGCTGACGAGATCGAGTTGGTCGTCCGCCAGCGCGCCAGCGGCGGCGAAGTTGCCCTCCCCCTGACTGCCAGCGGCGACGAGGCCGGCGAGTCTGCCGGGGACGAGTAAAAACAGTAATCAGTTATCAGTGATGAGTGAGAAGAGATGGACGCAGAGGGACGCCAACCGCTGAGACCTGCGTTCATCTTTTTTTGCGGGACGCTCTGGACCCTGATCCTGTGCGCGTGCGCCGGGCAGCCTGCCATACCCACGGTCGTTTCCTTGCCCCCGACTCCACCCATTGTAATGCCTCTCCTTCCATCCTCTTCGGCTATTCCAGCCATCCCAACCCCCACCCCGCCCTGCGCGGACGGATTATCCTTCCTGGATGACGTGACCATCCCGGATTACACCGTCGTCGCTCCCGGCAGCAGCCTGGACAAACAATGGCTGGTGCAGAACAGCGGCTCCTGCAACTGGGACAGCCGTTACCGTCTGCGACTCATCTCTGGCGACCCGCTCGGCGCGTCGACAGAGCAGGCGCTTTACCCGGCGCGCGCCGGGATGCAGGCCACCCTGCGCATCCTCTTCACCGCGCCGCAGGAAGCGGGAGAATATGTCAGCGAATGGCAGGCGTATAATCCGCAGGGCCAAGCGTTTGGGGAGACGGTTTTTATCAAAGTGGTTGTAGAATAAATGTATATTCCTCTGTGATAAAATTAAATTGAGAGATATTCTTACTGATGACTGAGCAATTATCGTTGCTTGACATTAATTTAATACAAGCGCCTTCTTACCGAGAAAAGCTGATTGCATTGCTTTCAGACGATTTGAATTTTCATAGTCGGAGCGACGAATCTAAATCTCATAATTTTCATTCCTTTCCGGCGAAATTTCCACCGCAATTGCCGCGCAAGTTTATTAATGAACTTACAGCCGAAAATGATGTTATTCTTGACCCCATGGCCGGGTCAGGGACAACTATTCTCGAAGCGCTGTTAGCCCATAGACAAGGGATCGGTTTTGACATTGATCCTCTTGCCCTGAAGATTGCATCAGTTAAAGTAACCGCCCTAGATGTAAATCCCGTTATCAAAACAGGTAATGAAATCATCGAAAAAGCCCGCGCAGCGTACAGTCAATGTCGAGAGGAACTATTAAATATATTAGATGTTAGATGGGATATAAAAACAAGAGAGTTTATTGACTATTGGTTCGCAAAAGAAACACAACTCGAATTACTTGCACTCACAACAGAAATTAAGAAAATTCATAAGCCTGAACTGCGAGGGTTTTTTGAGCTTGTTCTTTCAGCAATAATAATTATGAAGTCTGGTGGTGTATCTCTTGCATTAGATTTGGCCCACACTCGGCCACATAAGGCAAAAATCATCGTTTCCAAAGGCGGCGAAGTAATCCTCGATCAAGGTTCCAACAATACTCATCCAGTGTTCATGACGAAAATACTTCGATCTGCTTTTGATGAGTTCGAAAAGCGTTTCAGGAATAACCTGGATGGCTTAATCATCTCAACACCCAAGACAGCCTCGGCAAGAGTGCTTTTTGGCAATGCAGAATCATTGCCACTTTCAAACGACTCAGTAGATTTAATTATTACTTCTCCTCCTTACGCGTCGAATGCAATAGACTACATGCGCGCACACAAGTTTTCTTTAGTTTGGCTAGGTTATCCAATTGAAGACTTGGGGGAAAAGAGAAAACTTTATATTGGGGCAGAAGCAATCACCTCCATTAAGTTCGAGAAAATCCCAACTTATACCCAATCTGTTCTCAACAAGTTAACTCAAGCCGATGATAAGAAAAGTATTGTGGTTTACAGATACTATTCAGAAATGACGCGGGTTTTGAAGGAATTGTATCGCGTTCTAAAGCCAGGAAAAGCCGCCGTTGTTGTGATAGGAAGTTCTATCATTCATGGAATTGACATAGAGACACATAACTGTCTTGCAGATATAGGCAGGAATATAGGCTTTGAAGTGCCTAAGGTAGGCGTTCGCAGCTTAGACCGTAATAAACGAATGCTGCCTGCTGGATCTAAAATAGACAAAAACTCGCAAATTCAGCAGAGAATGCACCAAGAATTTGTTATTGGGTTCTATAAACCAGAAAAATAACTCTGGGAGGAACTATGAGTATATCCAACCTTCGTAAAGAATATCACCAACGAATTTGCCAAGAAGTGATAAGAGTGAAGAAAGGCGAAAAAGGTGATTTCTTAAACTTCGCCAATGGGAACAACAAATCAAGTGTAGAGATTTCTTGGAATATCGCAAAAGAACTTGGCTATATTTCCGATCTTTCTGTACTGAAAGAACAAACAATAGGTGATATTTTCGAGGATATCACCAAAGACTTCCTTGAAAAAGCTTTCCATCTTTTGGCACATATACGACCTGGTCAATGGCATTATGCAACCGATAAAACATCTATTTCTGGGTTCGCACAGTACGAGCATCTGGCCGAATTGGACAAAAAAGCATCTGCCGACAAAGCTCTGGCTGCTGTACTGGGTGTAGGCTACATTGTCAAACCAGATATTGTGATTGGGCGATATCCGGTATCAAACGAGGAAATCAACAAAAATGGGAAAATCGTGGACAACAAGATATCTGAGTTCACACCTTTACGGGAAAGTAATCAATCATCCATGCTTTTGCACGCAAGCATTTCATGTAAATGGACTTTGCGGAGCGACAGATCACAGAATGCTCGAACAGAGGCTTTGAATTTAATCAGGAATCGCAAAGGCAATTTACCCCATATCGTTGCGGTTATCGCCGAGCCGCTTCCCACAAGAATAGCCACTTTAGCACTTGGCACTGGTGACATAGACTGCGTTTATCACTTCGCATTGCCAGAACTAAAATCTGCCATCGAGAAAAGCAGAAACGAAGATCAAATGGATATGCTTGCTAATATGATTGAAGGAAATCGCCTGCGAGATATTAGCGATTTGCCATTTGATTTAGCTACTTGAAAGATATACAAGGTCAAAAACCTTGTATTTTTACTAGCCAAGTTTGTTTAAAAATAACCTTTGTCTGAATTCACTCTCCGCCCGCTGACCATATCCGACCGCGACTGGGTCGCCCGCCGCATCACCGAATCCTGGGGTGCGGAGACCGTCGTCGCGCACGACGAAATCTACCGCCCCGCCGAACTGCCGGGGTTTGCCGCCATGTTCGAGGATGAAATCGCCGGCCTGCTGACCTTTCACATCCAGGGCAAAGCCTGCGAAATCGTCACGCTGGATTCGTGGCGCGAGGGGCTGGGCGTGGGCAGCGCGCTCATCGAAGCGGCGACGCAGGCCGCCCGTCGGGTTGGCTGCCGCAGGCTGTGGCTCATCACCACCAACGACAACACCCACGCCTTGCGCTTCTATCAAAAGCGCGGCTTTGTCATCGCCGCCATCCATGTCAACGCGCTGGAAAAAGCCCGGCGGCTGATACCGGAAATCCCGTTGATCGGCGAGGACGGAATCCCGCTCCGCGACGAGATCGAACTGGAAATGATCCTATGACCAATCCCACCCTTGACCTCATCCACGCTCATGCCTCCTGCCGCAGTTACAAGCCGGACCCCGTGCCGGTTCCTGTGATCGAAACCATCATCGCCGCCGGGCAGGCCGCCTCCACCTCGTCCAACCTGCAGGCATATTCCGTGGTAGCCGTGACGGAGGCAGCCAAGCGTGAAAAACTCGCCGAGTTGTGTGGCGACCAGGCCTTCATTCGCGAGGCGCCCGTCTTCCTGGGCTGGTGCGCCGACCTGGCCCGGCTCGAACGGGTCTGCGAACTGCGCGGTTACACCCAGGTGACCGGGTACGTTGATAACTTCCTGGTTGCGGCGGTGGACGTGTCGCTGGCTGCCCAGAATGCCGCTCTCGCGGCAGAGTCGCTTGGCCTGGGTATCTGCTATATCGGTTATATCCGCAATATCCCCGAGGAGATCGTCGAACTGCTGGAACTACCGCAGTTGACCTTTCCAATCACCGGCATGACGGTCGGCTGGCCGGCCTGGGAACCACGCCTGCGCCCACGGCTGCCACTCAAGGCGGTGTTACACTGGGAGAAATATAACCCGAATCAGGACGATGTTTTACATGAATATGATCGCACGATACTGGAAACTGGAATTTATAAAGGACGGCAGGTGCCTGTCCCTGGTAAGGAAGGTGAGAGGGAAGACTATGGCTGGCTTGAACATACTGCCCGGCGCGTCTCCAAGGCGGAGCGCACTGGTCTGCGTCCGGCGCTGGAGAAGCAAGGATTTGCGCTGAAATGACCAGGATTCTCTTCGGCGACCGCATCTGCAAGCAAGGCAAAATCCGCTTGGGCTGCTCGGCAGTGTTGTTCGACGAGAAGCGGGAAAAGGTGCTCCTCACCCGCCGGGCGGACAATGACCAATGGTGCCTGCCGGGTGGGATGATCGACCCGGGCGAATCCGTATCGGAGGGCTGCGAGCGCGAGGTCTGGGAGGAGACCGGGCTGCGGGTGCGGGTGGCGCGGCTGACCGGTGTGTACAGCGACCCGAACCGGCTGACCGTCTACCCCGACGGGAACAGGGCCCATGTCATCGTGCTCGCTTTCGAGGTCGAGCAAGTCGGCGGAGAGTTGGGCTTGAGTGACGAAACCACAGAGGCCTGCTTCTTCCCGGTCGCCGAAGCCGTACAAATGGACCTTTTCCATGGTCACGCCGAACACATCCGCGACATGTTGACCGGGCAGGACGAAGCGTTTATCCGATGACCTTACGATAAATTTTTACCTGGAAAGGACTGGAAACTTTCCTGTGCATGGTAAACTTGCTCAACTCGTTTTCTCCCAAGTTTGCTAAAATCAATCACAGAAAAGCCGTCCGTGTCAAACAAGATCGGCTTTGCCTTGAGATAACAGGAGTGAAAATGAAAATCCTTAAAATCTGGTTATACTTTCCCATTTCTATTGTTCTGCTGGGCAACACAGTTGCCTGTGGGAAAGCCGCGCCCACTCCAACTGCCACTCCAGTCGCTACCCCCACCGTTACTGTCGCCGCCGCCACGCTTCAGCCCGGTGACTCGGAACGCACGCTGACCGTCAACAGTCTGGAGCGGACTTATTTCCTCCACATCCCACCCGACCTGACCGCCGATCAACCCGTGCCATTAGTGTTTGTGTTCCATGGTTTGGGTGAGAATGGCGCCTTTATCAGTCAAACCAGTGGGTTCAACGAAATTGCCGATGCGAACGGCTTCATCGTTGTTTATCCGAACGGGAGCGGACCCAGCAGCGCGCTCTCCTGGAACGCTGGCGGATGTTGCGGATATGCCGGTCAAAACAAGATTGACGAGGTCGCACTCGTTCGCCAGGTCATTTCAGATACAGAGACACTCGTCAAAATAGACCCCAAACGGGTCTACGCAGCCGGGTTCTCCAACGGTGCGTTACTCTCTTATTATCTCGCCTGCGAAATGTCTGATACCTTCGCAGCCATCGCACCGGTGGCCGGCGTCCTTCAATATGATTCCTGCCAGCCGCAACAGTCGGTCTCCGTAATCCATTTTCACGGATTGAGTGACACCGCCGTCCCTTATGCTGGGGGTGGCACGATCCCAGGAACAAATCAGGCATTCCCACCAGTAGAGCAGAGTATAGCAACCTGGGTGGGACTGGATGCGTGTGCGGAATCCCCACAGGTCGAGCAGAGCGGAATTCTGACACATACCAGTTATGCTTCCTGCCAAAACGGTACGGCGGTCGAATTATATACAATCCAGGGGATCGGTCATAGCTGGCCCTCACAATATGTCGTGCCAGTTACCCAAATCATCTGGGACTTCTTCAAAGCTCACCCGAAACCATAATACAACTTCCCGCAGGCTCAAGAGCCTGCGGGAAGTTGTATCGCTACAGGCAACTTTCCTGCGCGTGATATACTTGGCTAACTCATTGTAAGACGGTGAAAAAGTTGAAACCGCTCAGCCCTTCTGCCCAAAATGTTCAGGACGTCTTGCGCGGGTTCGGGCCTGACTTGATCGTAATCGAGTTTGCCGAGAGCACGCGCACGGCTCAGGAAGCCGCCGACCGGGTGGGTTGCCAACTCGGCCAGATAGTGAAATCGCTTATCTTTAGAGGGCAGACGAGCAACATGGGCATCCTGGTATTGACCAGCGGGGCGAACCGGGTGGACGAAAAAAAGATCGGTCAATATATGGGGGAATCCATCGGCCGCGCCGACGCGGACTTTGTCCGCGCCACGACCGGGTTCGCCATCGGCGGCGTTCCGCCGGTCGGCCATGCCCAACCAGTGAAAACCTACATTGACGAAGACCTGATGCAATATCCAGTCGTCTGGGCGGCTGCCGGGACGCCCAATGCCGTATTCGAGTTATCGTTTTCCGATCTCGTCAAAATCACGCAAGGAAAAGTCGTCCGTGTCAAACAGGATTGACTTTTCATCTCTAAACAACAGGAGTAAAAAATGATAATTCTCAGAATCTGGTTGTACACTTTCATCGCTGCTACTCTGCTGGTTGGTGTTGTGGCTTGCGGGCAAACCGTTGCCACCCCTACTGCAGTCCCTACCGCTATTCCCAGCTCTACCGCTACCATAGCCGCCGCCACGCTTCAGCCCGGTGACCTGGAGCGCACGCTGACCGTCAACGGCGTGGAAAGGACCTATCTCCTCCACATCCCGCCCGGCCTGGATAGCACTAAGCCCGTGCCCGTGGTCTTTGCCTTCCACGGCTACGACATCGAAATCTATTTTGAGATATCGGACCTGCAGAACATGAGCGGCTTCAATGATATAGCAGACCAGAGCGGCTTCCTGCTCGTCTATCCTAAGGGGGTCTCAGGAGTCTGGAACGCCGGTACGTGCTGTGGATCTGCCGCCGAAAACAACGTGGACGAAGTCTCTTTCGTTCGCCAGATACTCTCCGACCTGGGGACGATCGCCAGCGTGGATGCCAAACGTATTTACGCCACGGGATTCTCCATGGGCGGGATGCTTTCGTATCGTCTCGCCTGCGAAATGTCCGATACTTTCGCAGCCATCGCGCCAGTGGTGGGCGCTCTCGTATACGATCCGTGCCAGCCGGCGCAGCCGGTTTCCGTGATGCAGGTGCATGGGATGAGCGACACTGCGATACCATATGCGGGTGGTGTGGGTTTATTTATGTCAGGTAATAATGTATTCCCGCCAGTGGAGCAAGAGATCGCCACCTGGGTGCAGTTGGACGGCTGTACAGGCTCTGCACAAGTGGAGACACAGGGCATAACGACGCATACCGTCTATGCTTCTTGCCAGGCCGGTACGGCAGTCGAACTGTACACACTCGACGCGCTCGGTAATAATTGGCCCTCACAGTATGTGCTGCCAGTTTCCCAAATGATCTGGGATTTCTTCGCCGCCCACCCGAAACAATAATCAAACCCAATTGGCCACCACCCCTTCCCCTCCCCCTAGTTCAGGAGAGGGGAGTTTGTTTTACTCTTCCAATGCGTCTTTGGCTTTTTTCTGCTGCTTGCCGCGCTCATCGGTATTCAGGATGCGTTTGCGGATACGGTACGACTGCGGCGTCACTTCGAGCAGCTCGTCGTCGCCCAGGTACTCGATGGCTTCGTCAATGCTCATCTGGCGCGGCGGCGTCAGGCGGATTTCCATATCGCCGTGCGACGAACGCATATTGGTCAGGTGCTTCTTGCGACAGACGTTGATTGGAATATCTCCAGGTTTGGCGTTCTCGCCGATGACCATCCCCTCGTACACGGCCACACCCGGACCGTAAAACAGGTTGCCGCGCTCCTCGGCGCTTTTCAAGGCGTAAGCCGTGGTATCCCCCACTTCCCAAGCCACCAGCGAACCGGTGGAACGTGTCGCCATCGGCCCGGCCATTTCCTCGTAGCCGTGGAACAGGGCGTTCATCACACCCATGCCGCGCGTGGCGGTCAGGAATTGATAGCGGAAACCTAGCAGTCCACGCGTTGGGACGACATACACCAGCCGCACGCTACCCTGACCGGTATCCTGCAGGTCCATTATCTTGCCGCGCCGGCTTCCGAGCATCTCCACCACCACCCCCACCGTCTCAGGGCTGGTCTCGATATGGACTTCCTCATACGGTTCGAGCTGGGAGCCGTCTTCGGCCTGACGGAAGATCACTTCCGGACGGGAGACCTGGAACTCATAGCCTTCACGGCGCATGGTTTCGATCAGGATCGCCAGATGCAATTCGCCGCGCCCGGAGACAAGGAAAGTATCCGCAGTTTCCGTCTCGGCCACGCGTAAAGAGACGTTGGTGCGCAGTTCGTCGAACAATCGCTCGCGCAGTTTGCGCGAGGTACTCCACCTGCCTTCCCGTCCCGAGAATGGCGAGGTGTTGACCCCGAACGTCATACGGACGGTCGGCTCTTCCACCTTGATGGTTGGCAACGCCAGCGGGTTTTCCGGGTCGGCCAGGGTCTCGCCGATGGCGATTCCCTCCAACCCGGCCAGGGCGATGATCTCGCCCGCCTCGGCCTGCTCCACTTCGACTTTGTTCAAGCCCATATGCACGTACAAATAGCGGGCGCGTTCCGGCATGTTCGTACCGTCAATTTTCAGGCGCGCCAGTGGCTGCCCAACTTTAATCTTGCCAGCATGGATGCGTCCCACGGCGGTCACGCCACGGTAGTCGTCGTAACCCAGGGTGGTGACGAGCAATTGCAGCGGCGCGTCCACGTCCACCTGCGGGGCAGGAATGTGCCGCAGGATGGTCTGGAATAGCGGTTGGAGGTCCGGACCAAGCTCCGGGGAGAAACCGGCCTGGGCGCTGGTAGCCTGAGAGTAGATGATGGGGAAATCGGCCTGCTCGTCGGTCGCCCCCAGTTCGATGAACAGGTCGAAGGTCTGGTTGACGACGCGCTCCGGTTCGGCATCCTTGCGATCCACCTTGTTGATAACGACCACGGCCTTATGGCCCATCTCGAGGGCTTTCTTGAGCACGAAACGGGTCTGCGGCATGGGGCCTTCGGCGGCGTCCACCAGCAGCAGCACACCGTCCACCATGTTCATGACGCGTTCCACCTCGCCGCCGAAATCGGCATGGCCGGGGGTATCCACAATGTTGATTTTCACCGTTTCGCCGGTGACGGGGTCCGGGATGATAATGGCGGTATTCTTGGCCAGGATGGTGATGCCGCGTTCGCGCTCCAGGTCGTTGGAATCCATGACGCGCTCGGCCACCTGCTGATTGTCGCGGAAGGTGTGCGACTGGCGCAGGAGACCGTCCACCAGGGTGGTCTTGCCGTGGTCCACGTGGGCGATGATGGCGATATTGCGGAGATCAGTTCGTTCTTTGAGCATAGTCAGCTTTCAGCGATTAGCAATGAACAGTTGGCGATAAAAAACCCCGACCAGAGGGGCCGAGGCTCGTCCTGAGCATTGTCGAATGATTCCGGTGTGCGGATTTGTATTCTATCACAAATTGCGCCGGATTTGGGCGGAGGCGGTCACGGATTCCCGAGTGTCTCGTCGTGCTTTCCCACGGAGCGCAGGAAAAGCGCATCCCCTGGCAGAGGTTCGTAGGTCATGCGATAGCTGACGTCCACCCGGGCCTCGAACACGCCAACAATTCCATGGACGGGTTTTGCCCGGAGAGATAGATGACGCGGATTCTCCGCCAGGAGCGACAACGCTTTGATTACTTTTACCTGTATCTCCGGCGGAAGTTTCGTAAAAGATTTTTTGAAGCGCGGGCTGGTCTTAATTTTCGGCATCTTCGTCCGGCACTTGGAGGTACTTAATGAAATCTTCCATGCTGTTGAAGGATTTCACCCGCCCGCCGTCAATATCCGCCTGGACCTCCCGCTCCATCTTCTGCCAGCGCTCCGTCCAGAACCAGGCCTGCTCCGGGTCTATGGCACGCAGCGGCTCGACGACGATCTGCCCACTCCCGGCAACGTAAAAAGCCACGTCGTCGCCGTCGCGGATGCCTAGGCGGTTACGGATTTCAGGCGGGAGCGTGATCTGCCCGCGCGCCCGCAGGCGAGTCTTGTAATAGGAGCGGTTCTCGGTCATTCTGGCCTCACCAATCAGAATTTCTGATTTTCGTAGTGATTATACTCCCCAATGCAACGACAATAAAAGCCTCGCGACGAAAATCCATCAGGCTTGCAGTGGCTTTCATGGTTCACCTCCCGGGATTTCGGCGAGGGAGCGCTATCTTATCAGATTGTGCAGGATTTGTAGAGTAAGCTTTATCTTGTGATATAATGCCGCCGTTATGATTCACGCCAACCGCAGCAACTCTTCCGTGCCGTTCGTGGTGGTCAGCGGCTTCATCCCCGCCGGGGTTCCTCGAATCGCGCCTGTTGCACGGAGATTATAGACCAACCATTTTCTCACCGAGATTTTTCGTGCCGCAGGCCGCTCCTGCGGCATTTTATTTTAATGATGTCATTGCGAGCGACCATAGGGAGCGAAGCAATCTCGTCGAGTCAGCAAGTCTGCGTTTGCATCAGCAATAAGATTGCTTCGTCGCAGCTCCGCCGCTCCTCGCAATGACATCATCCTAACGGAGTAACCATGATATCCATCAGCCTGTCCAACCTCAGCCTCATCCTGGGAGCCAGGGCTATCTTCCGGGACCTGTCCTGGGAAATCCAGCACAACCAGAAGATCGGCCTGATCGGGCCGAACGGGGCCGGGAAATCCTCGCTGTTCAAACTCATCACCGGGGAGTACACCGCCGAACCTGGCGGGGCTATCGCCCGCGCCAAAGGTGTGATGGTCGGCTACCTACCCCAGCAGCCCGAGTTCGACCCATCCGCAGTGGCTTTTCATCTGGCGCTGGATGGCAACCCACGCGTCGCCGAACTCGAACGGGAGCTCGCAAATATCGAATCCCGGCTGGGTAAACCGTCCGTGTATGAGGATGAAAAGGCGCTCACTCGGACCCTGGAACTGCACGAGAAAACCCTGGCCGAATACGAAGCCCTGGGCGGCGCATCCTACCCGGAGCGCGTCCGGGACCTTCTGCTCGGATTGGGCCTGCCCGAAGCGGACTTTGCCAAACCCATCGGCGTACTTTCCGGCGGGCAGAAGAAACTCATCGGGTTGGCGCGGCTATTGCTTGTCCGTCCCGATGTATTGCTGCTCGACGAACCCGACAACCACCTCGACCTGTCCGGCAAGGCCTATCTCGAAAGGCTCATCCTCGACTATCCCGGTGCGGTGGTGCTCGTCTCACACGATCGCTATATTCTCGACGCGGTCGTCACCCACATCGCCGAAATCGAAGATGGTCGCCTGACCACCTTCTCCGGCAACTATACCGAGTACATCCTCGATAAACAGGAGCGCATGGCACGCACCGAGGAGCTATACCAGATCCAGCAGCGTTCAATCGACCGCATGGAAATGGCCCTCAAACGCTATAAGCTGTGGGTGCAGGTCAGCGACAAGTTCGCCAGCCGCCTCCACTCGATGGAGACGCGCCTAGAAAAACTTGAACGGCGCGACCGCCCGACGCTCGAACGGCGCAAGATGGGACTGGAACTCAATGGCTGGCGCGGCTCGAACCAGGTGCTGGAACTGGTGGATGTACAAAAATCCTATGCCCGCCCGGTGCTAACCGGCGTCCGCTTCCTGATCCGCCACGGGGAACGCGTCGGGCTGATCGGTCCGAACGGCAGCGGGAAATCGGTGCTGCTGCGGTTGATCCTTGGTCAGGAACAGCCGGATCACGGCGAGATCAAGATCGGTCCCAGTGTTAAAGTCGGCTACTATGCTCAGGAGCACGAAACGCTCGACTTTGACACGACCTTAATTGACACCGTCCGCCGGGCTGGCAACATAAGCGAGTCCAACGCCGTGGCGTTCCTGCTGCGCTACCTGTTCACATACAAACAGGCCAGCGAGAAAATCCACACGCTCTCCGGCGGCGAACGCTCGCGCCTGCAACTGGCGCTGCTGGTCCTTTCAGATGCCAATTTCCTGCTGCTGGACGAGCCAACCAATAATCTCGATATCGCCTCCGCCGAAGTGCTGGAGAACGCCTTGAGCGACTTCGTCGGAACCGTGCTGGTCATCTCTCACGACCGCTACTTTCTCGACCGGACGGTGGAACACATCCTGGCGCTGGAGGATGGGCGGGTGAAGGAATATATTGGCGGGTATAGCGATTATGCGGAGAAAGCAAGAAAAAAGGAGCAGGAAATAGTGAATAGGAAATAAGATAGAGGAACGCCTCGCGGGTAATGGCAGCGAGGCGTTCTACTGCTTCTTGCATAAATTTCGGAACTTGCTTTAATCGAATTACTCTCCGATATGGGGATTTTGGTTCAGATATTTGCGCAGTACTCCGTAATTAAGAAATCAACAGATTCAAAATTCAGGCCGGTGAGACGAGCAGTATCATTACGGATACGAAATGTGATAATGCGCCGAGCAAGACAAAGATATGCCAGACTTCGTGGAAGCCAAATTTTCCGGGCACGAAGTTGAAGATTTTGGTGGCATAGACCACCGCCCCCAACGTGTACACCACACCACCGACGATCAGCCAGATGATTGCGCCGACCGGTAGCGCGGCGGGCATCTGTCCCACCGCGGAGAGGCACAACCAGCCCATCACCACGTAGACTGCCGCATTCAGCCAACGCGGCGCCTTGACATAGAAAATCTTGACCACAATCCCGACCACCGCGATTGCCCAGATAATCGCCAGCAATCCCCAGCGGAAGAAACCGGTGAAGGCATTGACGCAGAACGGGGTGTACGTCCCGGCGATGAGCAGGAAGATGGCAGAATGGTCAAATTTACGGAGCACCTTGAGAATTTCCGGTTTCACCTTTACCATGTGATAGGTGGCGCTGGCCGAGAACATGGCAATCAGGCTAAGGCTATAGACCAGCACCGAAACGACTTTCGCCGTACCATCCAAGCCGACGATGAGCAGGGCAATCAATCCAAAGAAAGCGGCAATCGCGCCGCCCAGATGAGTCAACCCGTTGACAGGTTCGCGCAGTTTGGAGAGCATAGGGATCCTTTTCGAGAGAAATTATAATCCTTGAAGAGGATACCTCACCGAGAGAATTTCACCTATCGCCTTGCTAACAGTTGGCAATCAGTTGCGCACGGGTTTTGGAGTCAAAAAGACCTCGCGGACTTTCATCCGCGAGGCCTGACTATTCACTGTTCACTGATTACTGGTTACTGCTCTATGTTCCCTCTTCCCACGAATTCAGGTACTTGACCTGCTCGGGGGTCAGCTCGTCAATCTTCACACCCATCGCCGCCAGTTTGATGCGCGCAATCTCGGCATCCACTTCAGGGGGGACGGAGTAAACGCGCTTCTCCAACGTCTTGGCATTCTTGATCATGAACTCGGCCGCCAGGGCCTGGTTGGCGAAGGACATGTCCATCACCGAAGCGGGATGCCCTTCGGCGGAGGCCAGGTTGATGAGACGGCCTTCGGCCAGAATGTTGATCTTGCGCCCGTCTTTGGTCTCGTACTGATCCACGAACGGTCGGACAAGTTTCGGGTCGCCTTTGGAGAGTTTCGCCAGGCCGGGGATGTTGATTTCCACGTTAAAGTGACCGGAGTTCGCCACAATCGCGCCGTCTTTCATCACTTCGAAATGACGGGTATCAATCACGTTGATGTCACCGGTCACGGTGCAGAAGATGTCGCCGATCTTGGCGGCTTCCATCATTGGCATGACCTGGAACCCGTCCATGACGGCTTCCAGCGCCTTGAGCGGGTCCACTTCTGTGACGATGACCAGCGAGCCCATGCCACGCGCCCGCGAGGCCAGGCCGCGTCCGCACCAGCCGTAGCCGGCCACCACGAAGTTCTTGCCTGCCAGCAGAACATTGGTGGCGCGGATGATTCCGTCCAGGGTGGACTGGCCAGTTCCGTAGCGGTTGTCGAAGAAGTGTTTGGTCATGGCATCGTTGACGGCGATGACCGGGAACTGGAGCATCCCATCCGCAGCCATGGCGCGCAGGCGGATGACGCCGGTAGTGGTCTCTTCCGTGCCGCCGATGATACCGGGCAGCAATTCGCGGCGGTTCTTGTGGATGGTCGAGACCAGGTCGGCGCCGTCGTCCATGGTCATGTGCGGTTTGTGGTCGAGGGCCGCGCTGATGTGTTTGTAGTAGGTCACGTTGTCCTCGCCTTTGATGGCGAAGGTCGGCACTTCGTAAATATTGACCAGCGCGGCGGCCACGTCATCCTGGGTGGAGAGCGGGTTGGAGGCGGTCAGCACCAGATCCGCGCCGCCAGCCACCAGCGTGCGCGCCAGGTTGGCGGTCTCGCTGGTGACGTGCAGGCAGGCCGACAGGCGCACGCCCTTGAGCGGCTTCTCTTTCTGGAAACGTTCGAGGATGGTGCGCAGGACGGGCATCTCGCGCTCGGCCCATTCGATGCGGCGGCGGCCACCTTCAGCCAGAGATTTATCTTTAATATCGTAGTTGTTCATATTTATCTCCCGGAAATTAATTATAGAATAATTGCGTCCAGAATGCCTTTGTCATCAAAATGCTGCCGGAAGCGTTTAACAAATTGAAGGCGGGTGTAGGTATGGTTCTGTGTGCCCTTCTTCTCCAGGCAATATGTTGCCGCCAGAGAACCAATCTGACCACACAATTCCCAGCTCCAACCACGCGCATAGCCAATCAGGAAACCAGCCCGGAAGGCATCCCCTACGCCCGTGGGATCCACGATGCAGACTTCCGGGACGACCGGGATATTGTACTCTTTTCCAGCCGCGTACACAGACGAACCGTCCTTACCACGTGTGACGACAATCACATCCACGTGCTGCAGCATATGCTCAAGGTCGAGTCCGGTCTTCTTGGAAATCAATCCAAACTCGTAATCATTGACGAATAGGAAATGGGCTCCTTCCATGTCGCGTGCCAGTTCTGGCCCTTCCAGACGCAGGATTTGCTGGCTGGGATCATAAAGGTAAGGGATTTCTAATTCACGGCATTCAGCCGCAAACTTGGTCATGGCTTCCGGGGAATTGGGCGAGACAACCACCAAGTTGGGGCGGGCCTGGACCTCGCGCAGGCTCTGCTGCGCCGCGACTCCCATTGCCCCCGGATAGAAACTGGCGATCTGGGCATTTGCCTGATCGGTGGTTGCAAAAAACGAGGCGGTGTAAAGGCCTGGAACGACCTGCATCAGCGCCGTATCCACGCCTTTGCTCTCCAGCCATTGACGGTATTCCCCAAAATCCTCGCCCACCGTCGCCATGACGCGTGGATGCTCACCCAGCAAAGCCATGGTATAGGCGATATTCGGTGCGACCCCGCCGCGCTGGCGGGACATCGAATCCACCAGGAACGACAGGCTGATTTTCTCCAACCGTTCGGGCAGAATCTGCTCCTTGAACAGGCCGGGAAAGGTCATCAGGTAATCGTAAGCAACAGAGCCGGTTAATAATATATCCATATCAAAAATCTTCCTGTTTTTGGTCTCTACCACCAAGGCATAAAGACACCAAATTTATTTGCCTTGTTCGTGACTTTGCCTCTTTGTGGTTCCGCTCATCACTACTGGCAGGTTCACGTCAAAAGGTAGTCTTACAATCCCATTCTCGGTGACGATGGCAGTAATCAACCGGTTCGGCGTCACGTCGAAGGCCGGGTTGCGGGCTTTGGCTTCTGCCGGGGCGACGCGTTCACCGTGGAATTGTATCCCTAAAACCTCGTCCGGGTCGCGCTCTTCGATGGGGATTTGGGTCCCATCTTTGAGCGAAAGATCAATCGAGGAGGTCGGCGCCACCGAATAGACCGGGACGCCATTGTCGTGAGCCGCCAATGCCAGCATATACGTGCCAACCTTATTCGCCACGTCGCCGTTGGCAGCCACCCGGTCCGCACCGAAGAAGACTTTTTGGGCCTGCCCGGTACGCAGGAAATGCCCGGCCATGTTGTCGCTGATGATCTCGTATGGGATGCCGTACTGCCCTAGCTCCCAGGCCGTCAGGCGTGCCCCTTGTAGCCGCGGACGGGTCTCGTCCACCAGCACGTGGACTCGTTTGCCCTGCTCGTGCGCCGTGCGGATGACGCCCAGGGCCGTGCCCCAGTCCACCACGGCCAACGCGCCGGTGTTGCAGTGGTGAATAATGGTATCGCCATCATCAATCAACGTTGCGCCGTATCCGCCCATGCGTTTGTTGACTTCCACGTCCTCGTCGGCGATACGCTGGGCTTCTTCCAGAGCGGACAAACGGATTTCGTCAACGGACTCTTTAGCGGACAAACGGACGGAAACGGATTTCAGGACACGCTGCAGGGCCCAGGTGAGGTTCACCGCTGTCGGTCGGGTGGATTTAAGAATTTTCGCAGCAGTTTCGAGGTCCGAGAAGAGGCTGGTGGCATCACGAGCTTTGGATTCACGTGCTGCCAAGGCCAGCCCAAAAGCCGCCGCCACGCCGATGGCCGGCGCGCCGCGCACGGTCATGGTACGGATGGCTTTCGCCACCTGCGAGTATGTTCGCAGAGATATCACCTCCAGCCTTCCTGGAAGGCGGCGCTGGTCAATCGCGCGTAATTCGTTCTTGCGGTAATCCCATTCGAGCGTACGCATCACACACCAAGACGACGCCCACGAGCGGGGCGTCGTCGTTTGCGGGTTCAGTTTAACATGGGCGGCTCGGATTTGCAAGCATTGACATGCTTTCTTTTCTCAATTATAAGATTGAGATGATTATGAAACGACTGATTACGGGGCTACTGGCATTACTGCTGGCTGCCTGTGGTGGCCCGACCCCACTCGCTCCCACCGCGACTCCCAGTCCAACTTTGCCGCCGGGCGTCACGCCCACCGACACACCGTCGCCCACTTCTACCCCTTCGCCGACACCCATCCCCGAAGTCCGCCTGAAGACCGGCGACCTGGCACTCTTTAGTGGCGATTATACGCGCGCCCAATCGGAATACCAGATCGCACTTTCGACTGCCGCCGATTCGGAAACGCGCGCGGCGGCACTGTGGGGACTGGGGCAAGTCGAATATACAGTCGGGAATAATAATGGCAAAGCCTTACAGGATTTGTGGAACCTGGCTAGCAGCTATCCGGACTCTCCGAATGCCGTGCGGGTTTATTTCATCATGGGCAAAATTTACATGAAGCTCGAAAGATACACCGAGGCCGCCGAAGCATTTACCACCTACCTCGCCCTGCGTCCCGGCGTGATTGACAATTATGTTCAAGAACGACGCGGTGATGCGTATAGCGCCGTAAAGAACTACTCCGAAGCCATCCCAGCTTACCAGGCCGCCCTGGCTGCCCCACACATCGGCGACGACGCCGCTTTGCAAATCAAAATCGCCCAGGTTTACGCCACTTCGGGCGATACTGCCACTGCCCTTGAAATATATGATGCCATCGCTGCGGGAGAGTCGAACGACTACGTCAAAGCCGAGGTGGACCTGCTTTCCGGTCAGTTATATCTTTCCCTCGGGCAAACAGACCTGGCTTACCAGCGCTTTAGCCATGCAGTGGATAACTATCCTACTTCCTACGACTCGTACTCGGCACTGGTAGCCCTCGTCAACGCCGGCGTGACAGTAGATCAAATGAATCGCGGCCTGGTGGATTATTTTGCCGGTCAATACGGTTACGCACTGGATGCCTTCCACAACTATGTCAACGCCAACCCCAATAATGATGGGACGGCATATTATTACCTTGCTATGACCCTGAATGAACAAGGGCAATACCAGGAAGCCGTAGACGCATTTACCGACCTCATCAACAGATTTCCGGAAAACCGTTACTGGCAGGCCGCCTGGGATGAAAAAGCCTATACACAATGGGCTTATCTCGATCAGTACGATGCCGCCGCGCAGACCCTCATTGACTACGCCAGCACCGACCCCGGCAGTTCTTATATTCCCCAGACCATGCTCTCGGCCGGGCAAATCTATGAACGCGCTGGCCGCCTCGATGAGGCTGCGCGTATCTGGAACAGTATGGCCGATGCATATCCCGGCAGCGAGCTGGTGCCGCAGGCTCTCTTTTCGGCGGGCATCGCTCTCTACCGCAACGCGGAATACACCCAGGCATTGGTCTCCTTCCAACGCGATACCATTCTGTCCACGGAGCTCGATGACCAGGCACGTGCTTTCTTCTGGGTCGGCAAAACCCAGCAGGTGTTGGGCGATACCGCCTCTGCCCAGGCTGCCTGGCAGCAGGCCGCCTCTCTCGATCCAACTGACTACTACAGTCTGCGTGCCCAGGACATGCTTTTCAACCGCCCCGCCTTCGACCCACCACCCGCTACCAACTTGACGGTGGACCTGACCACTGAACGTACTGAGGCCGAAGCCTGGCTGCGCGTGACTTTCAACCTGCCGACGGATACCGATCTCAGCACCCCCAGTGCCCTTCTGTCGGACCCGCGTCTGGTGCGCGGTACCGAATTGTGGATTCTAGGCCTGGATGATGAAGCCCGCCTGGAGTTCGAAGACCTGCGTACCGCCGTTCAGGAGAATCCGGCTGACTGCTATCGCCTGACAAACTACCTGCTCGACTTGGGTCTTTACCGTTCGGCCATCTCTGCCACCCGCCAGGTGCTGACCCTAGCCGGGATGAGCACCCAGTCCCAGACGCTGGCCGCGCCACTGTATTTTAATCATCTGCGGTACGGATTGTATTACCAGGACCTTGTCTTCTCTGCCGCGCAGCAGAGCGGATTCAACGCTCTCTTTCTTTTCTCTGTCATGCGGCAAGAAAGCCTTTTCGAGGGCTTTGTCCAATCTGCGGCAGGAGCACGTGGCCTGATGCAAATTGTCCCCAGCACGGGGCAATACATCGTAGACAATTTCGGCTGGCCGCCCAATTACACTCCCGACGATCTTTATCGGCCCATCGTGAGCGTCAACTTGGGCGCCAACTACCTGATGAACAACCGCTCCTACTTCAACGGCGATCTGTATGCAGCACTGGCAGCCTACAATGGCGGACCTGGAAACGCCGAAGCCTGGCGAAACCTCTCCGGGGACGACCCTGATCTGTTTATGGAAGTTATCCGCATCCAAGAGACGCGCGATTACATTCTCAGCATCTATGAAAATTACAATATGTATTGCTCATTATATGGGGTGGTACCCTAAATACCCCCGATAATTCTCCCGCAGGCGATTGCTCTGCGGGAGAATGTCTAACGGATATGCTCTACGATTTTCTTGTGAAGGGTGGGCGTGTTCATGTCGGTCACGGCGACCAGCTTATCTCGCCCGTTCGCGCCAGCTACTATCTCCACTCGCGAGGCGGGCACTTCCAGAACACCTGCCAGGAATTTTACCAAGGCATCATTCGCCTTTCCTTCCACCGGCGGCGCAGTCAAATGGACTTTGACCGTCCCGTCGCTCAAGATTTCGACGATCTCGTTCTTGCTGGCGCGCGGCGTGACTCGCACCGCCAGAGCTGCGCCCTTCTTACCATCATGCAGATGAAACTTTCGAGGAGCCATGTCTTACCTCACAGGGCATAAAGAAAACTGGTGAGAGCATAAGAAAGGATCTCAATCAAGATAATCAGAATCAGCGGACTTAGGTCAAGCGTACCCACCAGAGGAACGATACGCCGGATGGGTGCGAGCAATGGATTTACGATGCGGCCAATCGCATTACGCAGCGGATGATATGGGCTAAGGAAAAACGAAAGCACCGAATCAACAATCACCAATAAGACGAGTAAATTTGCCAAGAGATTGATAATACGCACAATCACAGAAATCATGATGCCTCTATTTCGAACGCGGCCCCAAAATGGCCTGTCCAATTCGCACGAACGTCGCTCCCTCCTGGACCGCCGCGAGGAAGTCTGCGCTGGTGCCCATAGAAAGTTCCGACCAGTCGGCCTGGGGGAAACGCTTCACCAGAAATTCCTGCAAACGGCGTAACTTCTGGAAGTATGGCCGCGTCCGTTCCGGATCATCGAAGAAGGGTGGCATGGTCATCAACCCGCGCACGCGCAGGTGTGAGAATGCCAGGATTTTTTCGACGTCCGCCAGGAGGTCCGGCCAGCGCGGATCTTCCCAGGCAGGAAAGCCGGATTTGCTCTCCTCGCCGCTGACGTTGAACTCCAGCAACACCGGCAGCCTGCGCTTCAATTCACCGCAAAATCGGTCCAACCGCCCGGCAAGCTTCAGGCTGTCCAGGGAGTGTAGCATGGTAAAGTGCTCGGCCACCAGGTTCGCCTTGCGGCTCTGGACGTGACCAATCATATGCCATTCTACCGCAGTATCCTTCAGGGCGGCAATCTTCTCAACCGCCTCCTCAGCATAATTTTCGCCGAAGATGGACACGCCAGCCGCGATCGCCGCCCGGACAACTTCCAGCGGCTGAGACTTGCTTACCACCACCAGTTGCACCGCTTCCGCGGCGCGGCCGGACCCGGCAGCCGCTTCGGCAATCTGAGCCAGGGCACGCTGGTAGCGTCCGCAGATAGAAGAAATCAGGGAGTCGTTCATGTCATCCTGTAGGGGCAGGGTTTATCCCTGCCCAGGGCAGGCACACCGTTCGTGCCGCGAACACTGGCGGCACGCCGGTGCGAGACGGCAAGACCTGCCCCTACGTTTTCAATGTGATTATCGCGCCGAATCGTCCGGTGCGACCTCGCTCGGCGCGATGCGAGAACCAATCGTCGGTGTGACAGGCCGTACATAGCCCGGCCACCTCGATCTGTCTCACCCCGGCCTGTTCGAGGGTCAGACGGTTGGCAGCCCACAGGTCGAAGTACATGGATCCATCGCGCGCCGCCAATAGCTCGGACGTATCTGCTCCAAAAGTCTGGCGCACCTGCGCGACCACATCCGGCCCAACTTGATAATGGTCCGGGCCGATGGACGGACCAATGGCTGCCTGAATATCACCCGGGTTCGAGCCAAAGCGTGCTTGCATAGCTTCCACAGCTGTGCGGACAGCGCCATGCACTGTCCCCATCCAACCCGCATGGGCAATCCCAACCACCTTGCGGACAGGATCGTGCAACAAGACCGGGACACAATCGGCAAAGCGCATCATCAGCGTAATACCCGGTTTTGCAGTCAGGATGGCATCTGCCTGCTGGTGGGGTATTTCCGGCGGGCGCAGGGACTCCGCAATTGCAACTTCGACACCGTGCACCTGCCAAACATCGTAGACGGAATCAGGTTCACAATCCAAGGCAACCAGGGCACGCCGACGGTTTTCGCGCACCCGCTGCGGGTCATCGCCGACCGTCCCGCCGAGGTTCAACCCAGCCCACGGGTGCGGGCTGACCCCACCTCGCCGGGTGAAGATGGCGTGTACCGGGCCATCGTCAAACAGTTCGAACTGATAATAACGAATTTCACCGTTCGAATGAAAAGGCATAATAGCAGGTCACGGCTTGAGAACTGCAAATTTCTTGGATAACAATCGCCTGGTATCAGCCATCGTCTCCTCGATAAGCGGGAACATGAACCAGGCAGTAGAGAGGCCGAAAAGGAAGCCGGTCAAGGTGCGCAGGAAGGGTGTGCTCTCACGATATGGCAAGATAGACTGAATAAACGCATTTGGAATCTGGCTGAACAACTGCGAGAAGCCATCCAGTCCGATCGGAACCAGCCCAACCAGGGCCCAGATGAGCCAGTGGAATTTCGGTAGACGCCGTCCGGTAACAGCATAAATCAGGCCGAACAGAGCCATCGCGCCCCAGATGGCAATGTCCCGTTCACAAAAGGCGACCTTATAGCCCAAGAGCGGCGTCCCCTCGAAGAGCCGCGCCTGGGTGCGGGTGGGATCGTTCAGATCCGTGATGTCGCTCACCTGCTCGAAGGTCAAGACGCCCGGAACCCTGGCCGCGGCATGGGGATAATCTAGCTGCTCGCCGAACAGGAAGAACGAACGGAAGGCCCACTGATGACATAATGGACTGTAGATTTTATAGATCACCTCAGCGGGAGCATTCCACCCAATCTTCTTGAAAACCGGGGCCAGGAATGGAATGCCAACATATAACACCAGGAAAAGGTTGAAAATGGCCAGGTAATGCCTTGCTATCCAATAAGAAAGCCGGTCCGCGCCGCCGATGGTCTGGCTGCGTGAGGTATTCACCTGGAAAGCTTTATCGTTGATGCGCTCCAACTGGCCACGACGGTCCGCCGCCGCGCCGAGAGTCATTTGCAACTGTTGGCGCGTGAAAGGCGCCTTCAACGTAAACGGTCCAGCCTCGACAACGGGGATATCCAGAGCATAAGCATCTCGAAGGGAGGGATCAGAGTCAATATCAATGATCGCCAACTTGTGCGGGACGACTTCTTGCAGCGCCTTCAAATCCGCTTTGGCCTCGTCACACAACTGGCAACCTGTACGAGTGTAAAGAGTAACAGTAATCATTGATCCACTATTCGCCTTTAAAGACCAAAATCCAAAAAAGGAACGTAACCTGCCAAAACGCTGAACGACCCCAGAAAAAGCAGGATGCCGGCAATAACCAGCATCACACCCATGACAATTTCGACGATGCACATGATTTTACTATAACGACGCAAGAGCACGGTCACCCAGCCGACACCGAGAGCAGCCAACAAGAAAGGAATTGCCAGCCCGGCGGAATAAACTGCGCCGAGAAGAGTTCCTCTGAGAATCGAACCACCATTAAAGGCGAAAGTCATGATCGCGCCCAGAATCGGCCCCACGCACGGCGACCAGCCCGCCGAGAAGAATATCCCCATTAACAGCGACGAGAGGTAACCCCAGCGCGGATCGGTTTGCGAATGGACCCGCACATCGTATTCCAGGAACGGAATACGAAATACCCCGATCATGTGCAAACCAAAAATAACAACAATCACGCCGCCAATCTTCGCCAGCCAGGTACGCAGGTCGGAGAGCAGGCCCCCTAAAGCCCCGGCAATGACATTGAACATGATAAAAACCAGGCTGAATCCGAAGACAAACGCCAGACCATGCGTAAACGTGACCCAACGGTTCTGGCGGGTTGATTCACCCCCGGCCGCGCGTCCGCCCAGGTAACCGATATAAGCCGGTACCAACGACAATACGCACGGAGACAAAAAAGAGGCCAGGCCCGCCAAAAACGCCAGACCGAAGGTTATACCAGGATCACTCATTCCACATCACTACCGGTAAAGAGAATCTACCACAAAGACGTGCGTGCTACCTTTGGTCCAATCTGGCCAGGTCAAGTCACCAGGTTCAAATGGTACTGTCGGGTGCGACCAGCGAAAAATCCACTTGGCATCTTCCGGCCTGCAATTGACACAACCATGCGAACGCACCGCGCCGAAGTCGTTGTGGGAGGTCGCGCCATGGATAGCAACCCCTTCGCCACCAAAAAATGTTGTCCAGGGTATCCCCGGTAAATCGTAGCTGGTCGCGACCGTATTGGCCGCCATGCGGACCGAAATCAACTTCCGCCAGATGGCATGTTCACCCAACGGCGTCGAACCTTCCTGCATGCCCGTCGAAACGCGGCAGAAATAGACTTCGTTCTTGCCTTCCATACAGGATAAAGTCTGGTAGTTCAAATTTACCACAATTTTCTTGGTGTCCGGATCAACCTGCGGGTTGATTGGTGAAACGTCGTCCTCCGTCAGCGGCCGGAACGCCGCGGCCTCCGCCCAGAAGAGGTCACCGGGGTTGCCGTAGCGATCATACACGTGATATTGGACAGCCTCTGAATCAGAGGTACGGATCTGATCGACCCACATAACCTGGGAATAATGCAAACGAGGCGACAAATCATAGGTCATGTGATCCCGCATCCAGCCCGAGGCCGGTGTGGGATTCTCCATTATAAGGTCCACATAAGGGACAGTCACTTCCACCCAAAAACCGGCCTGGCCCGCCGGCAGGACCGTCAGGGGTGTATTGGGCAGGTTGCGGCAGGGTTGGAGATAAGGAGACCAGACGTATCCTTCGGGCGTCTCCACCCAGCGCTGGTTGGGGTTATTCAAGTCAATGCTCTCAGTGCTCAGCTCACGCAGCCAGGCAAAAACTTCGTCGCGATAAACGTCACGAACAGTTGCACTGCTCACATCTGGCCGGGCCTTGAGTGCGATCTTGCCGCCACCGAGATTCGTATCAGCTGTGCAGTTGCGCCCAAGCAAAACAGATTCCGGGAAGTCGGGTAAAGCGAAGCCTTGCACAGTGTGAAAGGCACTCAGGCGCGAGGTCCCCGGGCGCAACGCTAAAGCTCCCACGCCAAGGCCAGCCAGTTTGAGAAAATCGCGACGGGAAAGGGGGCGGGATGGGGAAGTCATGGCGCTAAGGATACCCGTAAACGAAGTGAAAGTCAACCAACATCTTAAAGGAAGCTTAAACGAACCCGCCGCCCAAAAATGGGCGGCGGGGAAGGGTCACAACGCGGCGGTATCTATTCGCCAACAGTGCCTCTCACAATAGTTTTAAATTGGTAGGTGGCATCTGCAGGCAGACTTGGGTCCATGTAGATGGTTACTTCGTAGGTGAGCGCACCATTCGGAGCAATAACGGTTGCATTCTCAGCCGGGTAGATAGTCGTGTTGCTAGTGGCGACCAGTTTGCCATTGCTATCATTGACATAAACGATAACCGTTTCACTCGTCAGATTTTTGGCCGAGGTATTGGTGACAGTGCCGGTATAGGTCACAGTTGAACCATTTTTCTGGTTCTGATCGCCCGTGCTTGCCAATGAGACATACTCTGTGCTCGTTGAGTAGGTGCTGTACATATCCACCTGGTAGGTGAAGGTGTCTACCCTGGCAGCCTCGGAATCACTGGAATTGACACTGCTGAAGGAAGAGATGTCCCAAGGTATAACGTCGCCAGGCAATATTGCAACCGACACGAACGTGTAATCCGCGTCCAGCGTGATTCCATCCGCGTCGTATAGACCGGCCATCACCAGCGACTGCAAAGTTTCCTGCGAATTATTTGTGATGGTGCCAACAATATGAAAATCGCCGTATTCATCAGCGTAGGTATAAGAAGAGTCAACTACGAGCGAATAATCTGTGGGGGCATCGGTCAGTTCAGCATCCACATAAACGCGCCAGTTTGCCGGCTGATTCCCTGGGTCAGTTATATCCAGGGCGAAAGGCGTGCGGTCAAGGCCACTTGCGTCACCGGCGGGAGCCAGCAGGGCAGAAAAATTCATCGTCCAATCTGCAGAGACGATTAGCTGCTCACTATCCAGGGCTGCACCAGCAAGCGCATCAATCTTTGCCCACTGGTCGCTCTGGTTGACCAGTTCGCCGCAAATATAGAGAGTCCCGTTCCCGTCATTGATAAACTGCGCATTTTCCACTGCGACGTTGGCGCGGTCAATCTGTGTAGTGGAAGAAGCCGCGATCGTTACGTAATATGTATCCGGCGTTTTGCCAGATTCCGGGTAGAAATTATATGAAAACGGCGACTCCTCGCCTGGCGCCAGCGTATTGAGCAAAGGCGAAGTGGTCTGGTAAGAAACTAAATTGCCGCTATCATCGGTGAATAAGGAATTACCGGCAGCATCCAGCACTTCAATATCCAACTCAATCCCAGACAAAGCAGTGTCTGTGCCGTTGCGGATATTCCCGACGATAAAATATGCTTCGCTGGAATCTACAAAGCTGTAAGTGTCCGTAACCGCCAGTTCATTGGATGTATCCGGTGAGGGCACGATAACCGGCGTCGGGCTACTGACAGGAGGCTGCGGGGAAGGCTGTGCGGTTGGCGCTGGCGTCGAAATCCCGCAGGCCAGGACCGACAGAACGAGCATTACAGCGGCTGCAAACAGTGCAATTTTACGTTTCATTTCTGTTCTCCTATGGAATATTTAATTTGGAGTAGATAAATAATTGTAACATATCTGAAAAAATATATTTATTCCCCCATTAGGAGCATTCCTTTACCGGAAAAATCTATCCAATTCATGCACGCACTCCTTGCCAACTTTGTGACCAACCATCGACTCGCAGTATACCACCTTCGCCCCAGACTCTTTTAGCAACTTCACGGACCTTCGAGCCTGCTCTACCGGAATCATGTCATCCTGCTGTCCATGAGAAACGAAAACTAATTTCCCCGCCAACGGACGTCCGGCCAGCAAATTCTCCGCTCCGTCGGGAAGGAAGTCAGAGAGTACCGCCAGTGTGCGGAGGCGGTCGGGATATAGCAAGGCAACCGTATAAGACATGGACGCGCCCTAGCTAAAGCCTATCAAGTCTAGCTGCCGCGTGTCTATCCCTGCCGAAGTTGACCATTCATCTACAAATGCTAGCAGAGATTCCGCCGCGGGGCGCAGGTCGTCGAGGGATAGTAATCCCCACGTTCCGGATGCCATCTCACGCCAGGAGTAACCGCCCTCCGGAACAGGGAAAGGGGCGCGCGGAGCCAAAATAGTATATGTGGATGATAGTTTCCGGGCAAGGACCCACATCGAATCTTCGTCCCCTGTCCAGCCATGTAAAAGGATGAGGAAACGCGCCGGCATATCCTGTGCCGGGCGCAATCGGAAAATCCAGTTTTGGAACGTCAGGAGTGGGTATCAGTCGCGGTTGGCACGTTTTCGAATCCAATCCAAAAGCAGAAGGACAAGCACGGTCAGCCCCACCGGTACCAGTCCGGCCAATAGACACAGCAAGCCCATCAGCGCCGCGCCACCCCCATAAATGAAATAAATCAATCCATCGCCCACAACGAAAAGAAGCAGCAATGCTCCAGCGATCAGGCGGATATTTGTCTGGCGGGCATATTTTCGCAGGTCACGAGTCATTTCTGTAGCCGGTGGGGAACCATCAAACGGCGCAGACGGCTCGGCCAGGCGACCGCCCGCTTCAATTCCGGCAAAGCAGCTTCCGCCGCCCTTTCACCCAGGCGGATAATCCGGTGCACATCCACCTTGTCCAGCAGGCCAATCCCGCTTACATCCGGGCGGATGATCACGTCGGGATCGTCCTCCCTGAGCCGCATTTCTGCCAGCTTGCGGCTGCCCACATCCACGGATTGTAGAAAGATGCTGAAGGCCTGTGCCACGCGTGTGCGGGTGAGGCGTTCTACAATCGGCGCAGGGACCGGTACGGGCAACGGGATGCCTGTCAGACCCCCACTCGGTTCGGCCAATACGTCGAGGATAACCGCCACCACTGGAAGCTTTGGCGCCAGAGACCGGGCAACGGACACCGGCACGGGATCCAGAACAGCGCCATCTACCAACTGGGCATCGCCAAACTGCTTGGGCGGAAAGACGCCCGGAACGGCAATCGTCGCCAAAACCGCATCCACCACACGACCGTGGTTCAGGATAACCTCACGACCCGCCTTGAGATCCACCGCGACCACCGCGCAAGGAATATTCAAGTCAGCGAAGGTACGATCGCCGAAGAATTCTTCAAACAGCTTGACCGCACCGGAAAGTCCCAGGATACCCGGTCCTTCCTGCGGAGAACGAGCGAACAGCCTGGACTGATCCACTTTGGAAAAAACAGCTTCCAATTCGTCCGGTGTGAAACCGGCAGCGTACGCCGTGGCGATAATGCCACCGGCGCTCGTCCCGGCCACTGCCAGAACATGGAAGCCCGCCTGTTCAAGGCAGCGCAACACGCCAATATGGGCGTGCCCGCGTGAACCACCTCCTCCAAGAGCAAGAGAAATATCCATAATCACCTCCTTTGATTCCTGATGTAGAATGATTATACTCGTCTAAGGAGTAACTATGCTGACACTTGAATCCCAAGAAAGTTCCTCGCCCATCGTGACCCGTGCCGTGTCCGCCGGTCTGCGCGGCGAATACTGCAACAACTATGAATTTCCCGCTTGGCAAAAAAGCTTGCTGGTCGGCCTCGGTGCGTTGCCGCAAGGGGCGGCACGCTTCGCCATCAGCCGCTTCCAGTCCATCTCTGGTTTGCCGCCGGAAGTAATGGATGGTTTTTCGATGGACGAACTCGTGCGCACCCGCCTGAGGGACTATGAGCAAAACCCAGGATTTTTTCCAGCCATCGCCGTCGGGGCAGCGCTCGGCGGTGCGACCGCGTACCTGTCGCTGGCGCTGGGCGGCCCGTTCCTGCCCCAGGCTTTCGTCGTCACACTCAAGCGCGGCTCCCCAACCGGCGACGTAGACGAATACCTGCACCGTTCTCTGGACACTGCACTCCGTATCGCAAACGAGAATCCCGGGCTGATGACCATCCAGCATTACGACCCGGTCCACGACGGCTGGCTGACGCGTTTCGTCAACCATTTGCGCTTCAAACTGCTCGACTTGCCGCCTGCTTACGCCGAATTCATCAAATCAAAGCTGGAGCCGGGCGGCGCAATAGTCTATCTCGAAGGCGGAGCGACGTGGCTGCGCTACCGCCTCGGGCCAAGGAGCGTGTTCCAAGTCGGCGGATGGGGCGGGATTTCGGCGGAGGAATTTATTCGGGGGAGCGAGCGGTTGACACAATACGCGCAGCGCGCCGGATTGAAAACTGATCACTGGTCACTAAACACTGATAACTGGTCTCTTGAACGCGGGCCCGAATCCGAGTGGGGCTCGGAGCCAGGTCTAGCCGAGGCGCTGGAGGCATTTTGCAAGTCCGAGGGGTATCGCTTCGTCCGCATTCCCCTGGCCCACCCAAATGATTTTTCCAAACTGGCGTTTACCGCAGCTCAAAAATTGCTGGAAAAAGAAGGCCGCCAACCGGCCGGCATGCTGGTAGAAATGTTTTCCCAGTTCGATGCGACTGCCGCGCGGCAAAGCGGACTCCTGCCACTGTGGTTGATCTTCAACACGAATGACAGCTTGGAATATTTGAAAGGAATGCGAGCTCTGATCCCAGCCGGGAAACCGGTCTTTTTCTCGCCGCTCAGCACTTTCTCCCTCACACCAGACCTGGTGCCATACCAGGACTGGGTCGAAGCGCTCTCTGATTTTGCCTGGACCAACATCGGGGCACGCCCCAGCCATTACCCATCCGATGCACGCGCGCTGGTCAAATGGGTCGAGCCGTTGCGAAAGTGGGTAGGAGAAAACTGGCGACCGGTCACCGGGCGGCTGGAGGCGGAGGAGTTGGCAGGGATGTAGAGGATGGAAGATTGATATGCTCGCGCCCGTTATTGCTTTGCAAGATTATCTTGACCAAACAAAAATCATATGGAACGCGCAAGGTGACCAGCCAATCCCAAACTCTCAGGCCGCGTTCGAACTTGCTGGTTTTCCGCGTCGCGAGTCGATTGCTACTGCTTATACACAAGCCATCACTGTTTTTAAAGCGGCGGCAGATTACAGCATGGCGCTCGTAAAAACGCTTACTGAACCTGGGCTTTCCTTCGCTCCCTGGTTATGTGCCCGAAGCGTGGTTGAATCTGGTGCATTGGCAACATGGTTGTGGGATACGAAAATCAATGCTCGTCAGCGTGTACAAAGAAGCATTGCATTCCGGCACGAGGGGTTACTCCAGCAAATGAAATTAGCGCGTGCAGCGAGGGGTTATCTTGACCAAACGAAAACAAAAAAGCGGCTTGAAGACGTGGAACAACTGGCACTAGAACTTGGGATGGCAACCAAAAAAGAGAAGAAGGGCATCAAACGTATTGTGCTTGAAGTAGAGATGCCATTTGTAACGCAAGTCATCAGTGATGTATTTCAAAAAGAAGAAGATTACCGAATGTTGTCTGCGGTTGTGCATGGACACCAATGGGCAATACAAGCGTTGGCTTTGAGGTTGGTGAAAAAAGGCCAAGATATCTTTCCAGGTGTGAAAGGTGGCTATCTTGAAAAGCATTTGGAGTATTCGCACATTTGCTTTGTGTGTGTTGAAGCCATAACAAGTCTTTCCCATGCAGTTTTGATGAAGTTTAAGTTATTTGAGCTAGATATACAACCGATGGTTTTTGCCTATAATAAAGCTATCAGGCAGAGAGATGCATCACAACGCCAAGCGTCTGCTGTTGGAGGCGAAGAGCGAAGTCGAGAGGTTGATTGAGGAGACCTAACCCCCCAGCCCCCTTCCCAAATGGGAAGGGGGAATCGCTCCCTCCCCCTTGGGGAAGGGCCGGGGTGGGGTCCAGAGAGGAAATTCATGCCAATCAAGAATATCATCCCCGGCCAAAAAATCGCCCCCGATAAACTCCAGCGCGCCCGCGAACTGCGCCGCGAGATGACACCCGCTGAAAAGATGCTCTGGCAAGCCTTGCGCGGCAATCAACTGGGCGGTTTTCACTTCCGCCGCCAGCAGATCATCGCTGGTTTCATCGTGGATTTCTACTGCCACACGGCGGGGTTGATCATTGAATTGGAAGGCGGAATCCACCAGCAACAACAGGAATACGATGCCGAGCGCGAAAAAGTCCTCGCGGAAATGGGCTTGTGCGTTCTATATATCCCAAATGAGGACGTTTTGAAAAATCTGCCGAAGACGCTGGAGAAAATACGTGCAGTGTGTCTTGCATGAGTATTGATAAAAGCAACCCCCGGCTTCTTCAAGAAACCGGGGGTTGCTTCGCTTCGCTCGCAATGACACCCTTACAAAAGACATTTCAACGCCCCCACCAACTTCTCCACATCCCGGCGTGTATTATAGCCCTGTACGCTCATCCGGACGAACTTGCATCCATTCCACAAAATAAGCAGGACTTCGATATAGGCGTCTCGACTATTTCCACAAATTGGCGAGGAAGCGCAACTTCTCCGCGGTCTGGAAATCCTCGCCGCCCTCGTGGTGATTATACGACCACGTCTGGATCTCTTTCGGCCCACCATAGTAATTGTAAGCCGCAAAGACCGTGGAGGGCGGACAGATTTCATCCATCAAGCCGGCCGAGAACAGCGCCGGGGCTTTGGCACGCGCGGCGAAATTTACGCCATCGAAATAACCAAGCGTATTGAAAACAGTCTCGATCTTATCTCGGTGGGTCTTGCAGTAGTTCTGGATTTCAGCGTAAGGATACGAATCGGTAATCTCGGTGGCCCGACGGTAATGGCACATAAACGGCACATCCGGCATGACCGCCGCCAGATCCGCGACCAGCCCAGCCGCCGCAAGAGTAATGCCCCCGCCCTGGCTGCCGCCAGTGACCGCCACGCGACGTGCATCCACGGCAGGATGCGAGCGGGCGGCTTCCACGGCCCGCACCGCATCGGTGAAGACGCGACGGTAATAGTATGTGCGCGGGTCGAGGATGCCGCGCGTCATGAAACCAGGCACATGCGGATTACTGCCCTCCGGTTCGGGGTCGGGGGTATCGCCGGCACGCCAGGTGCTGCCCTGGCCGCGTGTGTCCATGATAAAGTGAGCGTAACCGACGTTGGCCCACAGCAACCAGTCGAACGGGTGGCCGCGTCCGCCGCCGTAGCCAATGTATTCGACGACGCAGGCCAGAGGTCCGGAGTAGCCGCGGGGCAAAACCAACCAGCCCTTGATCGGCTGTCCGCCATAACCGTTATAGGTCACATCGAACACATCAACGAGTCGCAGTCCGGTTTCAATCCGCTCAAAGCGTGCGTCGAGGGGAAATTTCCGGGCTTGTGCCAGCGTCTCTGCCCAGAACGCATCGAAATCTTTCGGCTCTGTCCGGGCGGGGCGGTATATACGCAATTTGTCTAACGGCATGTCGTAGTACATTGCCATCTCCTTGAAAAGCGGGGGTTCAGATGTTGTTGATTATAATCAGTCTCGTGATTTCTATCCAATGACCGCCCCTCGCATCTGGCCGGGTACGACATCGTTCTCAGTGCTATGGAGATAGGCGACCCTATATTTTCCGAAAACTCGTGGTAATATCAGTCAACATGCCTGAACATACTAAAGTCGTCGCCACCAACCGCAAAGCCGGTTTTGAATATTTCCTCCTGGAACGCTTCGAGGCGGGCCTTGCCTTGAAGGGCAGCGAAATCAAGTCCATCCGCGCCGGGCAAATCAGCCTGGCGGAGGCCTACATCCGCGCGGACGAGCGGGGTGCGTGGCTGATGGAGGCGCACGTCGCCCCTTATGCACAGGCCAACCGCTTCAACCATGACCCGAAACGGCCGCGCCGCCTGTTGCTCCACAAAAAGGAAATTCGCGAACTGTGGGACGCCGTCCGCCAAAAAGGTGTGACGATTGTGCCAACGCGCCTCTATCTCAAAGACGGACGCGCCAAACTCGAAATTGCCATTGCCAAAGGCAAACAACTGCACGACAAACGCGAAGCTATTGCCCGTCGAGATGCCGAGCGCGAAATGGAACGTGAAATGAACAGGTAGATTGACTTGACCCGCGAATAAATAAAGTGCCCCGATATTTCGGATGCGGGGCACTTTTTATTACAATTTGTGACTGCACTGCAATAACCACCTAAACACAAAGGCCACGAAGGGACACGAAGGAAAAGCCTTCATCTTCAAACCTTTGTGTACGTTGTGTCCTTTGTGTTTAAAGACCTTTTTGCATTGGACTCATTTGTACGTTTGGATAAAAGCATCTACCATGTCTGGATCAAAGTAGATTCCTCGATAACGAGTAAGCTCGTCCAGGGCATCCACGGCTAGCATACTGTCATGATAGGGGCGGTTGGTGGTCATCGCGTCGAAAGCATCCACAATCGCCAACAGGCGGCCCTCCCGCGGAATTTTCAGACCTTTCAACCCCGCCGGATAACCGCTCCCATTCCACCATTCATGGTGATAGAGCACATAGGGAACTGCCGCTTTCAGATGGTCTACGCCTTCCAGCATTTTTGCGCCAACTTCCGGATGTTGACGCATCAGTTTCCACTCTTCTTTATCAAGGGGACCTGTTTTTTTCAAAACCTGGCTCGGGATAGTAATCTTTCCAATGTCGTGCAGGATAGATCCAAACTCCACAATGGCGGTATCCTCGGTGTTCCAGTTCAATGCAAGAGCCAGATTGAGCGCCAGGCGCCGGACGCGTTCGAGGTGGCCGGCCGTATATGGATCGCGAGCCTCGATAACATTCGCCAACATGGTAACAGTCTGAAGATGAGCCGCCCGCGTGTCAAAGAGTTCAATCACGCGGCGGCGGTCGAGGCGCGCCCGGACGGCATTGATCAATTCTGATGCGTCGAACGGTTTGAACAGGTAATCATCCACTCCCAGCGAGCGTGCCCGGTCGACGTCTGAACGCTCTGTCCGGGCGCTTAAAAACAAGAAAGGTACAGTGACTCCTTCCGGTATAACGCGCACCGATTTGAGCAACTCGAACCCATTCATTTCCGGCATCATAATGTCTGACACAACCAGGTTAGGCCGGACAGAAACGAATAAGTCAAGTGCATTCCTCCCATTGACTGCCGGGCAAACTTCATACCCTTCGGCTTCCAGGATGCTGTGCATTACTTCCAGCAAAGGTGCATCGTCTTCAACTAGTAATATTTTCGTCATAACTACTTTATTTTATATGTAAATTATATTTGTTGGATATTAGTTTCATTGTAATAACTCAAACCGGGCCGCACCCACCAGCGCCTGGCCAAGCGAAATTCCACTATCGTTCGCCGGAACCTGGCGGTGTAAATATACGGTGAAGCCATCCTTGTCCAGGCCGTGGGCTGTCCGTTCGAGTAAAGCCATATTTTGCCAAACCCCGCCGCTCAAAGCAACCTCGCCAATTCCCGTCTGGCGGCGAATTTCCACGCAGACCCGGCGGGACAATTCGGCCAGGCCATTGTGGAACCGTGCCGAGATAACCGGGATGGAGACTCCCATGTGGATGTCTGCCACGAGAGCGCGGAAAGCCTCTCCGGCCGCCACCGTCCCGTCCCGGACCTCGAACCGGTACGCGCCAGCTTCGGACGGATCCAGCGCTGCTTCGAATTCAATCGCCGCCTGGGCTTCGTAGTTGACCTTCTGCCGCACCCCAGCTTGATGATCATACAGCCAAATACTTGCTCCCATCGCCCACTAATTTCAGGAACGCATCCACAACCGCAGGATCAAATTGCGAACCACTATGCTTCACCAATTCAGATATTGCCTCCTCGTGACTGCGGGCTTTTCGATAGACGCGCTCGTCTGTAATGGCAATATATGCATCCACCACTGCCAGGATCCGAGCGCCCATGGGGATCTGATCCCCTTTTAATCCATACGGGTAACCACTGCCATCGAATTTCTCGTGATGAGCAATAATAATCGGGGCTACGTGGGTTAATTTTTTTACCGGCACGACAATGTCAGCCCCGATTTTGGGATGGCGTTTCATTGAATCCCATTCCTGGCTGGTAAGTGGACCCGGTTTTCTTAGAATTTCATCCGGCACGCCGATCTTGCCTATATCGTGAAGCGCGGCTGCCGAATGAATAGCCTGGATTTGTTCTTCGTCTACATCAAGCTTTCGACACAGGGCGTCGGTAATCGCAGCCATGCGCTGGCTGTGGTCCTGTGTATAGGTATCGCGAGCATCCATCGCTTTCGCCAAAGCCAACACCGTCTGTACAAAACTTTCCTCCAATTGTTCATGGAGGGTAGCCCGCCGGAGGGCACTCGCAGCCTGATCTGAGATTGCATTCACGAGTTTCAGTTTGTCAGGATCAAAAGACTCGCGTGTCGTGCTGCGGGCCTCTCCCAGGACCAACAGCCCAACAGGTTCATCACCTACCAACAGGGGAGAAATGCACAGGCTTCTTGCCAAGTCAAGAAAGAGGTCATGGTGGTCATTCTTATTGAAGGTGGGATCATCCCAATCCAGGATAAGGGCTTTGCCAAGGTTAATTGCCCGTTGGTAATATTCCTTTGTCGATATAGGCTCAATCTTTCCAATGCCCAACTCGAATCCCATATTGCGGATCGGGTAAGCTGCCCGGCAAAGGAATTCACCCCCCTTTTCCATGGTCAGAATGCGAGCGAATGTGGCATGTACATTCTGAATGGCATGTTGGGCGATGTTGTTCAAAATAGTTTCTACATCATCGGAGACGACCAATATACGCGCCATTTCATACAAGGCACCCAATTCCCCGCGGCGATGCTGCTCAGCGGTGTAAAGGCGTGCGTTCTCGATGGTCACGGCCACCTGATTGGAGAGTGTAGCCAAGGTAAGTTGATCGTCGTGAGAAAAAATTTCTTCCGAGCGTTTCGATCCCAAAGCGAAAATTCCCACCAATTCACCCTTCACCTTCAGTGGGATGAACAGCTCTGCCTCGATCCTGTCCAACTCTTCTCTTTCCTGTCCCCAGAGAGCCTTGAATTGCGGGGTAATGATAAGGTCATGACGGGTCAATGGCTGATCATGACTAGAGAACCAGTTCACAATGGGATGGCTATTACCCAGGCGAATCGATTCATCTGAAGCCATTCCTTTTTGGGCTGTCAGGAAGAAATCTTCACTTGCCGCGCGTTTGAGAAAAAAGGCTGCTTTCTTAAGGTGCAGGGTTGAGGTCGTTTCTTCCAGGATCATATTCGTGATCATGTTGAGGTCTAATACAGAAGCCACATTGCTGCTGAGCCGTTGCAGCATCAGACCATTGTTGTACTTCTCCCGGAAGAAAAGGCGGTCAATCCAAGTTTGAGCCTGATTACGGAGGGGGGAGAGGACGTAAACGATCATGGAACCTGCCAGTATAGAGAAAAAAAAGGCTTGTCTCCCCGTTATCAAATCGGTGAGGTTCAAGACCAGGGAGATGCTCAGGTAGTAGATGATGGCGAAGAACGCAGTGGTCAACGAGTAGAGCACACCCAGACGAATGACCACGCGGATATCCAGTAATTGATGGCGCAGGATTGAGTAGGCGATCAGAATGGCGGTTAATCCATTGCAAACCAAATCAATCGGATATTTAGCCAATGGAGTGAAGTTTAGTACTGAAGATATTATGATTAAGGATAAACCCATCACCAGGTAGCGAATGCGGTTACGGTGATTGGCATCACGAGTATTGTAGTAACCCCTGACCAACTCGACCAAACTCAAGATGATCAGGAAATATCCAGGCGCAGCTACCAATCCAACAAGACGGCCAAATTCAAAATGGAGCACACCTGCCTGATCAAGAAAAGCCGATTGGATCACCCCATCCGTGAAAAGGGTTATTATGACCGCCAGAACAACGTAAAAAAACGTGAGGGGTGCCCACTTGCGGCGAATGCCAAACAGGGTCTGAACAAAGAAGAATATTGCCAGCATCATCAAAATCGGGGAGGCAGCCCAAACCCTGAACCATGGCAGCACGCGCACCAATCCGGAGATGGTCAGAAATGCGCTGATAGACCATAAGACCATGGTCAATAAATAAAGTCCGAAGATCTCCTTCAAGCGAGTGCGTGGTTTGGATAAAACCACCAACGTGAAAAGCACCCCATAGAGGATCGTCGTGAATATCGAGATAAGGGTGCTGGCATTCCAAAACATGGATTGAATCTAACCCTTTAATACGGAAAGCAAATGCTTTAAGCTTTCATCTGAAGGCTTCATATGTGGAGGCTTCAGGTGGGCGAGGTCGGCTCCGGCTTCAAGTTTTGATTTTATATACGCATTAAAAGAACCTGCTGGTATCACCGTGATCGTCAAGGGGTCGAAACCCATAATTTCCTTAAGGTCTTTATAGTCCGGGAATCGAGTGCAAAAGTGATGGTCAAGAACATCATGAATTTCAACTTCCGAAATTCCAGCCGGTTCTTTAAGCTCAATATAAATGTGAAGGATGGACCTTCCTTCAATAAATTCTTTACACGCCGCCCAATCCAAGTATTTTATGCCGGCTGCCTCGATCGTTTGCCAGATATCTCTTTCGGTTAATCCGATCATACTGCTCAGGTCGATAATATCGTCCACGCGTGAGTAAAACCGCAATTGAGGTAATTCGGTACCTATTTGTTCATCACCAATTGAAATCACTTTAAACAAGTCACCGATCCGATACCGCACGAGGACACCCCCATAAAAGTTTGAAAACACCAACTCGTAAATTCCCAACTCCAACTCATCATATAGGACAGTCTTGGGTTGATAGGAGGGGTCGTTTTTGTTCTTATTGTGCTCCTCCAAGGGAATAAACTCCAGGAAAGCGTTATCAGGGAAAAAACCCATACCTTTGAAATTCCAGGCCTGCATTGCCATGTTGCCGGCTTCAGTACAAACATACCCTTCGAGTGGCTTCCTGCCCCAGTAATATTCAATCCGGTCCTGGTAGATCTCTGTATCCGTTCCCCCGGTCATGATCCCTTTGAGACGCCAGATATCCTTGGGCAATATGTTTCTATTCTGGATTTTTGATTTCAATAACGCTTTCGACAACCGCCACAGAGTAAAGGGGTTAAGAAGATCCTTTGAAGGTTTGGTATTTGTGGTTTGTTGTTCGAATTGCTCTCCCATCCTTGCCAGGACGGCGGACATGCCCATAAAATAATCCAAACCCTCCCGCATGGCAATCTTAAAACCGGCTGCGACTCGTTCACCATAGGACATCTTCTCAGCTTCCTCGAGCTCCGGCATAAAAACCACCTCCAGATTATCCCGTGTGGAACGAGCGATATAGCCGGATACATAAGGAGGTGGGGCAGAAGCCATTAAGAACTTATCATTGCGTTCAAGTTTTACATCCCCGGGTTGAGAACAGGAACTCATGATCAAGGCGCCAATCACCGGATCGCTCAGATGATCATACATGGTTTTTGTATAAGGAATCCATTTGGGGCCAAGATCAGAGCTTTTCCCTGAAGTCCGAGCCCAGGTGTAAGGCTTCACCGGAAGATCGTCCTCTTTCTTATTGCCCAAGAACTCCAAGTAGTCAGAATAAGTTGTCAACGGGGTTACCCGGCGAAACTCTTCGATATTGGATGGTATTTTCTCACCCATAAAAGCTCTGCCGATCTTGGATGATCCTAGCAGCTTGATTTGCTCGAGCATGAGCCTCTTTTGAATGTCCATGAATTCTGACCGACTCAAGCCGAGGTACCCACAGTGTTTATGCCAGAGTTCGTCTTTTCGACCCTCTTTGATGAACGTATACGAGTTATTCATCCTCCGCCTCCTTTTTTTTTAGCTCTGATCAATAGTGGTGCAGGCACCCAAAGGAATTTGGATTTGAGTCTGCTGATTGTGATGGTTTGGAAACCGATCTCCGCCAATAAGGCGTTCCACTCTTCCCTTGAATAAACATTCGATACTGCGCTGGCTTCAGCCCACGCCCGGGATCTGTTCTCTACCAGGGCAAAATAGATCCAAGCAGCAAGTTTTAGGAGGAATTTGACACCAGGGAATTTCCAAAAAAAGGCCCCCCCGGCATCTATTATGGAAAGAATACCGCCCCTACGCAAGACGCGATGACTTTCAAAAAGCATTTTTCTCACATGCATGTGATGTGTCGCAAGACCGCACATCACCTGGGTGAAGGAAGCATTTGCGTAGGGCATTTCCATCGCCGAAGCACATACCAGGTTAAAGATCTCCTGGACACCATTTCCTCCCAACCTGCGCCGGGCATGCCTGAGCATTGACAAGGTGATATCCAATCCGTGGATTCGGTTGCGATCCAGCCCCAACCTCTCCAACCTGTGCGGAATGGTTCCTGTCCCTGTGGCTACATCCAGGATGGTGTCTTTCTTACTAACAGGTGTCTTTTCAAAGAGTTTGTTGACAAATCCTTCGTAACTCCACCCCCAAAATCGGTTCAGTTCCGAATCAACAACCTGTTCATACCGAGGAGCCATTTCTGTGAAGGCTTCAATTATATGGTTCTTATCTGTCATGAGCAGGTTGCCTCTAGGATTTTAACTCTAGAACTGATTTTCCTCTAATAATACCTTCTTTTACGAATATGGGAAATACCCCTGCACGAATGACAAGCAAGTGCATGAATCAAAATCCATGATCGATTTCTCAACCAATCATGGATTTGTTACCAAGTTAGATCCAGTGGGTCGAATTATTTCGACTTGTGGGAAAAACCTGCCCCAATAATTTGCGAATGCTCAACTGAACACTCACAATCGTGCAGGAGCAACCATTGATCCAGGCAAATCAAGTTACTTTACCAAGAGACTTATGGCGATGAGAATACCACCAATTCCTAGAACCATCACGATGATTCTAGGAAACAGCATCTTTCCCAAGAAATCTGTGTTCCTTTTTACCTCAGACACAAACGAGTCGATCAATTCAAAATTTTCTGACATGGCATCCTCCTTGAGTGATCCCATTATAAGGAGAATTACAGATTATGATATTTACATATATGTTAAGGGAGATATTCTGCAAGGAAATTAAACCCCATTTATGGGGGGATAACCCTGGGTAACCCTTATCTGTGGGAAGAAGAAGCTTACAGATTTGTTAACAGAAAAGTTTGCAAGGATATTTCCCCCCTCCTCCCTTCATAAGAGCTCACTTAATGTGGGATGGACTTGAAATAAGGAATAGAAGAAATCCCACAGCGAGGAATGAGTCTGCCAAAAAAATTGACCACCCCTGTCCATTAATTGCACCGGTCAGGATTCCGTGCAAATCTACAAAAACCAGGATCCCGAAAGCAGTCAGGTTACCGATTGCAACCACACGTTGTATCTCTGGAATCGTGAAATCCCTAGCCAACCAGGTCATCATGCTCAAACCAAGCGCTACAGCACCTGCGATGCGGGTGTTCATCATTCCAGTCATATTCGTGGTGCGTCCCAGGATTGAAAGACTCAGGGCAGGTGCTAAAAGGAAAAAAGCCGCGTTGATCGCTGAGAGGATTGCCGCAATCGTTGTGATGGTTTTGTATCTCATAGTCTGTCTTTGAAAAAGCGGATGGAGCGGGGGGCTTAATGATCAATCCTTGAATTTGTGAATATTATACTTTGATATCAATTGGGCAAAACCACTCCTTGGGTTTTCAGGTAAACAAGATTAATACTTTGCCTATGTTTTTTATTTTGCAATGATTCTGACCACAACAGGCATAATGTAAAAAAAAGGGTTGATTTTTCTTGTGTCTTGGATTCAAGTTACAAGTGCAACAGATGATAGCTCAGAGAATACCTCAAAAGATGTTCTAAAAGCAAGGGTTTTACGAGGGCGATTGTTGAGACGGTGCATGGCGCTTGTGATCTGATCGTCCGTGACGGTCTTGAAGCTGTGCGCCTTTGGGAAGTATTGGCGCAGCAACCCATTCATGTTTTCATTGGCTCCGCGTTCCCAGGCGGAGTAAGGATGGGAAAAGAAAAATGTAGCTTGCAGTTGTTCAGCGATTTGCTGGTGTAGAGCAAATTCCTTGCCATTGTCTGAAGTGAGCGTATGGGTCTGAGCCATCTATGGCTGTAGCAAAACGAGGATGGCATCTTTCACTGCTTGCGCCGTCCGTTGATCCACTTTGCGGATGAGCGCCAGACGAGACTTGCGCTCGGTGAGAGTGACAATCGCCTGCTGTTACCCTTTTCCAATGACGGTGTCCACTTCCCAGTCACCCGATCGCCACTTGCGTTTCCATAATCACCGATTATTTCATGATATTCTCTGGACAACTATTTTGTCACAATGGAAAGGCAAATCCAGGGTCTCCATACCGGGCACATAAAGCGGGATAAGCAATCACAGGAGACACCTCGTTTAGTAAACTACCACCGCCAAAGGCGGTGGCTTTAGAACATTGCGCCTGGAAGGCGCACACCTTTCAGGGATGCTCATCATACCCACTTTCTCAATTACTTCTCACGGTAGGGCCTTCTCACTCTACCCACTGCCATAGGCAGTGGTTTTAGAAAGATAGTAAAACATTGTGATATCCCCGTCAATGGGGTGCTCCAGGCGGGTAAAATCAAGTCTTTTATAATAATAATCCAACCGTAACTCTGATAATGTCTCCACTAGTAATATTTTCGTCATAACTACTTTATTTTATATGTAAATTATATTTGTTGGATATTAGTTTCATTGTAATAACTCAAACCGGGCCGCACCCACCAGCGCCTGGCCAAGCGAAATTCCACCATCGTTCGCCGGAACCTGGCGGTGTAAATATACGGTGAAGCCATCCTTGTCCAGGCCGTGGGCTGTCCGTTCGAGTAAAGCCATATTTTGCCAAACCCCGCCGCTCAAAGCAACCTCGCCAATTCCCGTCTGGCGGCGAATTTCCACGCAGACCCGGCGGGACAATTCGGCCAGGCCATTGTGGAACCGAGCCGAGATGGTCGGGATGGAGACTCCCATGTGGATGTCTGCCACGAGAGCGCGGAAAGCCTCTCCGGCCGCCACCGTCCCGTCCCGGACCTCGAACCGGTACGCGCCAGCTTCGGACGGGTCCAGTGCTGCTTCGAATTCAATCGCCGCCTGGGCTTCGTAATTGACCTTCTGCCGCACCCCAGCCAGGGCTGCGGCCGCGTCAAACAGGCGGCCCAGGCTGGAAGTTCGGGGTGTATTCAGTCCGCGTTCCAACTGGATCCGCAATGCCTGGCGCTCCTCGAAACATAAATCCCGCACAGGCGCCAACCAATCATCCCAGTCCATACCCAACGACCAGAGCAGGGCCAGGGCGGTGCGCGCCGGACGTTTGATCGCCGCGTCACCACCGGGCAAGGGAAAATAAGCCAGGTGGAAAAGCCGTTGGTACCCCTTGTAATCGGCCACCAGAAACTCCCCGCCCCAGATGGCCCCATCCTCGCCATAGCCGGTACCGTCGAAGGCCAGTCCGATGACCGGATGGCTGCCGTCCAGTCCATTATCTGCCATGCAAGCCGCAATATGGGCATGGTGATGCTGTACACCCAACGCCGGAAGATTATCTTGCTGTGAATGCTGAAGGGCATAACGAGTGGAAAGATAGTTGGGATGGAGATCGTAGGCAATGGCTTCCGGCCTGATGCGGAACAGACGCTCGAAATGTTCCACCCCATCTTCGAAGGAACGCAAGGTCTCGTAGTTCTCCATATCGCCGATGTGATGGCTGAGAAAAGCGTATCTCTCACGCGTGAGGCAAAAGGTGTTTTTGAGCTCCGGGCCGGTTGCCAGGATGGGAGGAACTTGGTACGGAAGCTGAATCGGGTCGGGAGCGTATCCCCTTGAACGTCGCAAGAAGTAACGAGAAACAGGTGATGAGTCACGAGTATCTTCCGACTCGTTACTCGCCAACTTATTATTCATTACTCTTACCACCGAATCGTCGCAACGCGTGCGGATGACGCGATTGTGCATCAGGAAAGCGTCTGCCAAAAAGGAGAGGCGCTGACGGGCTTCGTCATTGTCGGTGGCGATGGGTTCTTCACTTAGATTACCGCTGGTCATTACCAAAGGCTGAATGCCGGTCTCCTTCGCAAAGAGCAGGTAATGCAGCGGCGTATATGGCAGCATTACACCCAGCGTAGCCTGTTCGGGGGCAACTTCGGCAACAACGGTGGATTCCGGCCTGCGTCGCAGTAAGACAATCGGACGCTGGCGCGACTCGAGCAGTTCACGCTCGGCGTGGTTTACAAAACAATGCCGTTCAATTTCAGCGAGGTCGGCCATCATCAAGGCAAAGGGCTTATCCACGCGCAATTTGCGGTGGCGAAGTTCGGCCACGGCTGCGGATTTTGTGGCATCGCAGGCAAGATGGAAGCCACCCAACCCCTTAACGGCAACAATTCTCCCGTCAGCAAGAAGCCGTTGCGCCTCCATAAGGGCAGCATCATCATGGAGAAATGAGTCATGAGTGGCGGAGGACGAGTTCCTTGTCTCTCGTTTCTCGTTACTCACTTCCAACCAGACGGATGGTCCGCATACCGGACAGGCCACCGGCTGAGCATGAAAGCGCCGGTCGAGTGGATTGGCATATTCGGTGGCGCAATCGGGGCAAAGTCCGAACAGCGACATCGTCGTGTTGGGCCGGTCGTAAGGAATGTCGGTAATAATGGTGAAACGGGGTCCGCAGTTGGTACAATTGATGAACGGATAACGGTAGCGCCGGTCAGACGGGTCGAAGAGTTCGCGCAGACAGTCGGGACAAATGCTCACGTCCGGCGAAATGGGCTGAAACGCTCCCGCCACTGCCTCAGAATGGACAATTTCAAACTCGACAAACCCGCGCGGGGTCCCAAACGTGACGTCGAAAGTATCTATCCGCGCCAAAGGCGGAAATTCAGACTTCAAAGAATTAGCAAAGGAATCCAAGGCCTCGGGTTTCCCATCCACTTCGATATCCACCCCGGCGGAGGTATTGCGCACCCAGCCAGTCAACGCATAGCGGACTGCCAGTCCGTAGACAAATGGACGGAAGCCGACGCCCTGCACAATACCGGTGATGTGGATGCTCGCACCGTGCAATTCAGACATAGGAGTATTATAACCGTGGGTGATTTTCTGTATAAAGACGTGGTCTCGCGACCACGTCTTCCAGTATTCTGATATAGTCTAAAGCAGATATATCAATCTTCAGATTAATCCATGTAAACACACCTGCCCCGCCAGAAATATTTCCTGCGCCAGTTTTTCTTATAATTCCAAGGTCAGTTGCAGACGCCGTACAAGTGCTTTCAATTGGGTTTCTACGATCTCATCCGAGGGTGATTCCGGATTTTTCAGAATTTCGGTCCAGATTTCAGATAAAACGTCGGTCAGGCGTTTCTCGACCAGCCCCCACAACTGGCCAGTGGGGAATCCACGTCCCTTCTGGATAGCACGTATGAGGGTCTGGTAGTGTTCTGCATCAAACGGCGGGTGCACCCAAGCGCTCGAACGAACAGGCAGGCCAAACTGTGGATAAATCAAACTACCCGCGCTTTCACTTTGTAGGAACTGGATAAACTTGAGTGCCGCGCCCACATGCCTGGAATGATTCCAAATAATGAGTTGATTTCCTCCGACAAAGGGGACACCTGGCATAGGCATGACGCCAATATTCCTGCGAACTTCTTCAGTAATGGTTTTAATGTGCAGAATCCAGTAACCACTCAGAATGACCGCCGCCTGGCCGGACCAAAACATCTGGTCTGCTTCGAGTTCCCCCAGGTTACGCGCCGCTGCATCCAGGTAGCGACTCAAGCGAAAATAGGCTTTGAACCCTTCGAGAGCCTGGGGTTGGTCAAAGATGGGGTATGAATTATCCGGGCTTAAAAAAGCACCGCCTGCGCTCCATACCCAGGAGGCCAGGTTATGGATGGTCAGGTTCGAACGCTGGGTCGGTAATGCCAGCGGCATGGAAATATGCTTGGCTTTAAGGACCGCTAGCGTCCGGTCAAATTGGTCAGTGTCCTTGAATGCTATCGCCTCATCAACCCCGGCTTTGGTAAGCAAATCGCGGCGATAGAACACTACACGCACGTCTGCCGACCATGGAATTGAATAGACTTTCGAGATCTTGTCTCTGGTTTTGACAACACCATCCCAGACACTTTCGAAGAAATGTTCCTTTCCAATAATTTTATTAATTTCGTCATGCTCGAAAGGACGCAGCGCCTCCATCCGGGCCAGGTCCGGCCCCCAGGTATTGCCAATCTCCGAAACATCCGGGCCGTGGTGATAGAGAGCCACTTCCACCATACGCGACCAGCCTGATGTCCACGGTATTATCTCCAAGCGAACACGAATCCCCTGCTCCTGCTCGAACTGTCGCAGCAGCGCTTGCATGTTATCCGGGGCTTCCTTGCCATGATCAAAAACAGAAAACGCAATCTCTTCCATCACTAACTCCACCAATCTGGCTGTTCGCGCTTGGCTGTCTCGAAAATCAATATCTGCTGTTTAGGTTCAAGCAGCGAATAATCCGAGTTCTCCCTGCTAGTATTCCGATTTTCAACGATCAATACAGAGCCATCCCGGCTAAGAACAACTGTGTGCCAGACACCCCGCTTGACATTATACATCTTTCCGGATTCCATCACCTGGGGATAGATCCTTTCGACCTGCACCTCACCCTCGCCCAGAAACAAGATCCCTTGCCCCTTTAGCATTACAAAAACCTCATCGGTCTCGTTATGCCGCTCTACCGAGTCAATCCGCCCCGGGTGGATTTCGTCCAAATAGTTCAGGATGGCTACGCGCCACGTCTCAAAGTCTATGACCGGCCGATAGCCAGGGTCAGTGTATTCGCGAATTTCAAGCAACTTTTCATCCATAGCGTTTTCTCACTTTCCAAGCCAGACTTCGACCGTATGTTCCAAACCAGTCAATCCAGGCGGAATGAGATTACCTTCGATTTCATTTCCGTCCACCACCATCCGGCTTACTCTCTTCGAGACGTGCTGCGGGTTATGGGCCGTGATCCTGTATACCTGACCCCGAAAGCGGCGCATCACCGAAAAACCATCCCAGGCAGTTGAAACGCACGGGTCCACCCGCAGGCCATTATACTCGGCGCGCACGCCCAGGATCCATTACGTCCCGGCCTGGAATGCAGATTTCTCCATTGTCATGGGCAATCCATCCATTGGATGGGTTGGCTACCTGCCTCGCCGAGACCGTAGCCGAAGGGGAAGAGTGGCGTATCGCAACCAGTCTTGCCGGCAGAATTATTTTTGTTAATCGGCAACTGCTCATTCGAGCGCGGCCAGGAATAGGGCAATTTGCCTACGAACGGATGGTCGCCAAAGAGCACGTCGCTGACACCCTCCCCCTCCGTCCCTGGCAGCCAAGCCGCTACCCAGGCATCTGCGGTTGATAACTGATCGGTTATGATCAACGGTCGTCCGGAGATGATAATGACAATCAGTTTGTCAACCAATGGGCGGACGTTGTCAATTACCTTTACATCCGCCGCAGACAGGCTTAAATCCGCCTTATCACCCAAACCTTCGGCGTATGGCATCTCGCCGACCACGACGATACCAACATCTGCCTCGCCATCAAACCTGCCATACTTATCATATTCAACCGTGGTATCGGGAGACGCCGCTGCTTTGATCCCATTAAGGATAGTTGTACCAATCTGGATACTTCCAGTTTCGCCTTGCCATGTAATTGTCCAACCTCCACACATCATGCCAACATCGTCTGCCCCTTGCCCGGCAACGTAAATCTTCGGGGTGGTCTTGACAAGAGGGAGCGTAGCATTGTCATTTTTAAGCAACACCAATGACTCGCGTACTGCCTGCCGGGCAATTGCAACGTGCGAATCAGAACGGACGGTTTGAATGAAAGAGGAGTCTGGATAAGGATGCTCGAATAACCCAAGGGCAAATTTGACCCGCAGGATACGCCGAACCGCATCATCGATGCGCTCTTCGGAAATGTCCTTCTTCTCCACCGCCTGCTTCATGACACCAATAAAGGTCAAGTAGTCGGTGGGCACCATGTTCATATCTACCCCGGCATTGATTGACGTAACGACAGCCGTGTAATAATCGAAGTCAACCTGATCGATACCACCCCAGTCGGAGACGATAAAACCTTTAAATCCAAGCTCTCCTTTGAGCACATTGGTGAGTAGATATTTCTGAGCGTGCATCTTCGTGCCTTTCCAACTGCTGAAGGAGGCCATCACACTCATGGCACCAGCATCCACCGCAGCTTTGTAGGGGGGCAAAACCAGCTTACGGAGAGTCGCCTCGTCCACCTGAACATTGCCTTGGTCAAGCATATAGTTGTTGGTTCTGGATGAACCCCAGATTGTGCCACCGTCACCCAGATAATGTTTCGCAGTTGCCAGGGTAAAAAGCGTCTGACCGGGCGCGGCCTGATAACCGTCGGGCAGAGTCTGGAGGCCTTTGATATAGGCTGCCCCTAGTTCACTGACCAGTTGCGTATCTTCGCTAAACGACTCATAAGTACGGCCCCAACGGATATCCTGTGGGACAGCAACAATTGGTGAGAAAGTCCAGGGAATACCCGTCGCCAGCATTTCTTCGGCAGTAGCCGCGCCAATCTTTTCGATCAACGCTGGATCACGGGTGGCGGCCATGCCAATCTCCTGCGGAAAGATGGTCGCGCCATATAACGTGCCGAGACCATGGGTGGCATCAATCCCATAGATCATTGGGATCTTCAAGCGAGTAGCCATGGCTTCGGTTTGGTAACCTTCTATCATATCAGCCCATGCCTTGGGATTGTTGTTATCGGGAGCTCCACCCCCCCCGCTCAAGATGGATCCAATGAAATACTGTGTGATGTCGCCGGGTCGAATTGCATACTTATCAACCTGCGTCATCTGGCCAATCTTCTCGTCCATCGTCATACGAGAAAGCAGGTCTTCGACACGCGCTTCAATCGGCTGGGACGGGTCTGTATGGATCAGTGTTGATGAAGCAGAGGGGTTTATCGAAGTCGGAGTGGCCGTCGGCGACGGCGGGGTTTTCGATGCGCACGACGCCAATAGAATAACGACCAAAAGGAGAACAGAAGTTGTGCGTTTCATAAATTTACCTCATGGTGAGACAATCGTTTTTACGTGATGCTACCCTTAGCGAAACTCACTTGCTCTTGGGATCAGAAGTTTTTGAATTATCGGCATTTACCAAGTTGCCATCTTTTAGAAAGAGAACCTGATGGGCGTGCTGATCCACCAAGGGATCATGAGATACTATTAACATGGTGATCTTCTCTTTGTCTACAAGGTCTCGGAAGAAACTCAACAGCTCTTGAGTCGTTTTACTGTCCAACTCGCCGGTTGGTTCGTCTGCAAGAATCAATTTTGCCCGGTTCGCCAGCGCACGGGCAACTGCCACACGCTGCTGCTGTCCACCTGACATCTCGAAGGGACGATGGTTACGCCACTTACTCAACCCGACCAGTTCCAGACATTCGAGCGTCCGCTGATGACGGGTCTCGTATTCTTCGCCTTTAATGCGCAGTAAAAGCTCAATATTTTCGTACGCAGACAGGGTGGGCAGCAACCCGAACGACTGAAAAATCAAACCAATTTGCTCTCTTCGCCAAATCGTTAGTTCCTGTTCGCTCATTTGGGCCAGATCATGCCCAAGAACCAGAATCGAACCAGATGTTGGCTGATCCAAACCAGCAAGACAATTCAATAAAGTAGTCTTGCCACTCCCCGAACGGCCCTTAAGGGCAACGAACTTGCCTGTTTGCACGCGAAGATTGACTCCTCGCAAGGCAGCGATTCCACCCTCTCTTGCACCTTTCAAAGGGTAGATACGCCAAAGGTCTTTCGTTTCAACCGCAAAAGCGGACTCTTGGGAGAACTCTGTATTCATGGATTCACTGTTTTCCCTCAGAATTTTTCTCATTGGATCGCTTTCTACGGAGGATTGTGTGCAAATGGAGTTTAGCGCTCAATGTGTGCAGCAACCTTTTTGAACGGTCAAGCCAGACAGGTCCCGTTCGTTGATCGCCAATCTCGTCTGGCATATCGGGAGTTACCGAGGAGATGGGACCACGCTCAGAATCAGCATGATCCGGCTTGGGAGGACGGATCAGAATACCATCCTCAACGATCTCCAGACGGACACGGCGGTGAATGTGAAAGTGATCCAGGTATTCGCGCGGTACCGGGAGACGCCCGGCTGAATCCAATATGACCAGTTCCTCAAACGTATGCAACCGATCGTCATGCCGACCATCACTTCCCGCTTCAGTGGGCGGTCTGACGCGCACGGTTTCGCTAGCCAGTTTGCCATCCCGCACGGCGACGACCCGGTCAACATGCCGGGAAATACTGGGGTCATGACTGACGATGACGATGGTCAAGCCGAGTTTGCGATTGAGGTCGCGGAACAAATCGTAGATTGTCTGTGCAGTGGTCGTGTCCAGTTCGCCGGTAGGTTCATCGGCCAATAACAGACGAGGTTGATTGGCAAGAGCAATGGCAACCGCGATCCGCTGTTGTTCACCTCCAGAGAGCTCTTCAAGGTGATGCTCCATTCTCTCACTTAACCCAACCTGATTTAGCAACTCCAGCGAACGCTGTCGAGGATTCTTGCCAACTTTTCCAGATAGTGTCAGCGGCAATTGAATGTTTTCCAAAGCCGTCAGATAAGGGATCAGGTTGCGGGCGCCATACTGCCACACAAAACCAACCGTTTGACGACGATATTGATTCAGCTCCCGTTGGCTCATCCTTCCCAGATCTTGCTTGCCCACCACGGCCCGCCCGCCAGTGGGACGGTCCAACCCACCCAGGATGTTAAGGAGGGTGGATTTTCCACTTCCACTTGCTCCTACCACACCAACCATTTCACCCTCGGCAACCGTCAAATCCAGTCCCTGCAATGCCTGCACTTCCAGAGAAACATCGGAGGAATCACCACTCTCGTTGAGCCTGTAAATTTTAATCAGGTTTTCGCACTGGATTAAGGGTTCTGTAGTCATCAACTGCTCTCTCCGAGCTTAATGGCCTGGAAAATTTTCATGCGCAGCAGAATAGCAGACAACACTCCCAACGCTGCAGCAAAGAGGATAATAAACAGGCCATAAATCTGGAAAATCGAAAGCCAGGCGATCTCGATCTGGAAAGGAGGGTAGTGCGCCTGGGCAGTAGATCCAATTTGTAGAAAAGGCACAAACAATTTACTGGCAAATACTCCAACTATCGTTCCGGCTCCGATTCCGAGCAGGATCAGGGAAGCCAGTTCTGCAGCCAGGAACATGGTCATCTGTTTTACAGACAACCCGATCGCTCGCAGCATTCCCATCTCAATGAAGCGGCGGCGGAACGAAAACAGGGCGTACAGTAAAAAGCCCAATACAGTGAGAATCGCCGAGGCAACAAAGCCGACCGAAAGTAAACCGAACAATCCCTGGCGTTCCGGCCTCTTCTGAGCGGTCAGGATATCATTGCTGGCCGACGACCAACTCTGCACCAGGGTGTTCAACCCGTTCTCGACCAAACGGTTTTGGTCAGCCTGTTGATCAAGCATGATGCTGTAACCACGGATCGCGTATATGATACTCTCAGGGTCGGCATTACCGGCCGTCCGAAGCCAGACTTCATGTGGATATTCTGCACCGGCCTGCATATAAAGCGATTCCAAATTGGCCACGAACATTGGGCCGTCTTCCGGATACCAGGTTGGGAACAGATCAAATGCACTGACGATGGTTAATTCCATTGGAATCGACACACCAGAGACGCCAGTTGGAACGCCAAAGATCAACTTATCGCCGATTTTTAAACCCTGCTTTATGAGTAGACTATTCGGCACGAGCACCCCTTCGGGGTCCGCGCCCAACTCATTCATCAACACACCGAGAGGTTGGGAGGCAAAATCTCTCTGCCAGTAAGCAACATCCGAAAAGGTGATCCTGTCAACTCCCAGGAACATTCCCTCTACGGCGGTATTCGGCAACAGAACGGTGGCTTTGTACCGGCCCACCCGGGTTGCAGAGTGAACTCCGTCTAAACCCAGATGCTCCTCAACCGGCCCGAAGGTGTAGACCGGGGTCTGAGTATCGAGGTTGACCGTTGTACCCAATTCGTAGACATTCATATCGGAACCGACGTGATAGTAAGTTTGTTTTTCCAGTTGGGCATCCAACGTTTTGGCCAGGGAAGCCGTAAAAGATGAAAGTCCCAGGGTGAGCAGGAGCAATACGAGCGGTGCACTGTAAAAAGCGGGTGTCCGTGCCAGATAGCGGGCTGCCATCAGCACTCCAACACTGTTCGTCCTCCGCAACGACCAGCTCAGCAGACTCATCAAACGGGGGACCAACCGCAGCGTGAACAGGGCCACCGCGAAAATACCAATGGCAGGAGCAATCAGAAGTAATGGGTTCTGCAGCGGGCTGGGGACATTCGCTTTGCCCGATAATGCCAGACGGCTCTGGTATAGCAGCTGCCACAACCCATATCCAGCCGGGATGAGCAGCAGAATATCGAACCAGTAACGCTGCCACCATGGTGGACGTAATAGGCGGGCGCGCTCTTGCTTGTAAGTGACAATCGTGTTCCCTGCGCCCCCCAGGGATGGAATGAGCACCTGCGCAAGCAGGATAACGCCGATGCCAATTATTCCGTAAGTAAGCACGGAGACGGTCAGACTAACTCTTAGGCCACCCGTGGCAGTAAAGTCCATGAAGCTGCGCGCCTTCCCGATGGCATGGGCGATCCAATAGCCCAGGAAAATTCCTCCCGCCAGTGCAACGATGCCCAACAATACTCCCTGGAGCATGGACATTCCCACCACCTGCGAAGAACTCGCCCCACGGCTGCGTAGAATGGCCATCTCTCCACGCTGCTGCCCAACAAATAAACCCGCCACCAGTCCGATGAAAGCCAATATCAGCCCTAGGATTGGGACACTGAACGCATATAACAGGTATGTAAGATATGGAGCGTTCTTTTGGTAGCGTTTCAGAGCATCCAGTGGGGATGAAACGAGTTTGGTATCTTTCAGAAGCGAGTCAACTTGTTTCTGGATCGCCTGGATGTGTTGATCGAGACCGGCAACATCCCCCGAGTGGAGATTCGAGCCGTCTGTGACAATATACCACATCGAATCGCGCAGTTCATCCGGCACTGCACCGCTGATTGCACTGGTATAACTGGCCTCATTGACAAGCAACCAGTTATCAGACCCAACACCCCAATAGGGCGCGCTGGCATCCACTGGGTTCCAAATCCCAACAATAATAACAGGGATCTCTATATCATCCTGGCGGAGGTAATAAACATCCCCGGCCTGAACACCGATTTCGTTGGCAAGCGTTTCGTTCACGATTGCTGGAACTTCCCCCAGCTCCAAGATGGAAATATAGGGCTGCGGGTATTGACCGGAGACCAGCCGGACTGTATCTTCAATTGGGGTTATGAAAGCAAGGTTGGCCGAGGCCAGATAATATTTACTCCCCGGTACACTGGGGTCCAGAGGGGGGTACATGAAGTAGCCATCGGTGCGAAAACGACGTATGATTTGCTCAATGGGAAATTTTATCGTCCGTAAAGCATCTCCAGATAGGTAATGATCCACCTCGACCGCATCTTGCCATTGCGGGCTCTTCTGCCCAGCCACATTTAAGTCAAAAAGGAATGCCATCGGCGCATAATCAGCAGGACGGTTTGCCAATTTCGCCTCGTTTCCGGCAAAAAGCTCTTGGCGGAACAGGCGAAAATACGTCGCATCTGCATACAAAGGAATGCTCAAAATAAATCCGGATGCAATCATCAACCCCGTAATTGCAGCGACGCCAAGGAATCGCTGAGTCAGCAAGCGCTTGAAGGCAATTCCGATTGTGGCCCAGGTTTGCTGAATAAACGAAACAAAGCCCGAAAGAATCTTCATTGCCCGATTACGACCTGTCCTTCATCCAGGTCGGAGACGATTTCAATCCGATCCTGTGTTTTTAATCCGATCTCGACATCAACGCGCTTGGGGCCATTGTCACCATTAACGATAACAAATGTGCGGCCTCCAACTTCACGTAAAGCAGCAGGCGGCAGCCATAATATCCCTGTTTTGTTGGCCAACTGCACAAGGACAGTGACAGTGTCACCAGATTTATAGTTTTCGGATGAGGGTGCCTGGTCCAAAACAACATGCACCGTTTTGTCACTAGTCTCACCTGTACCATAAGGAGATGGCAACAGGCTTATTTTTCCAGCCCATTTCAAATCGGGCCTGCTGTTCGGAGTAACCACCACGGGCATCCCCTCGAACATATCCTTGAGTTGCTCGTCGCTTTTAGCGGGGTCGACATCGGCTACAATCTCAAATTGACTACCATCGCCAATTGTAAAAACAACCGTTGTGTTACTGACCGCTCGGCCCGGATTAACACCAGAGATGATCACACCGTCTGCTGGGGCAAAGACCTTTGCTTGCGCCACCTGCGCATCGAGTTCGTCCAAAGCATTCGAGGCCGGGTCAATCCCATACTTCACAAGGACTTCTTCCAAATCTATCTGCGCCAACTCCACTTGTAGTTCCTGTACCTGAATATCATAATCGGAGTGACCATCCGCCTTGAATTTATCCAAAGTCAATTGGGCAATCTGCAAGTTGATTTGAGCACGGCGAATCGCATCGCGCGTAGCGGTCGCCTGCGCCTGCAAATCTTTTAGTTCGACCAGATCGGCGAGCAATTGCCCTTTATTTACAACATCGTTCACCTGAGCATACACATCGCCGACATGTCCTCCCATTTGGAAGTACACGACATTCAAAGCCCGAGGCGTGACACGGCCAAACAACTCAACATTGATGACAATGTCGCCTCGCTGGACAGTATACGTTGTCCTCACCGGAGTCGGATAAGGGGTAGGGGTCACGGCACTCTGGGCAGTGCTGCATCCTGCCAGCACAATACAGAGAATCAAGAAAAGACAAGAGATTGGCACCAGATAGTTCTTCTTCATTATTTACTCCTGACCGATATAAGCTGTAATCTTCAGGGTCTTGACATTCTTGGCTGGTAACGGGATGACTGTCCCTGAAACAGGTTTACCGTCAACTTCGAGAGAGACAACATTCCCCGATCCTGCCCGTTTGACCGAGATCTCGTAGCGAACACCGCGGAACTGGCGTACCGCCTCGAAGCCTTTCCACTCCGATGGGATGACCGGAGCAATTTCCAGACCGTCATAAGTGGGCTGGATTCCCAGGATCGCCTGTGAGATGGCGACGTAATTCAGGGCGGCCGTGCCCGAAAGCCAGGAGTTCTTGGCCTCGCCATGTGAGGGGGCGTCTTTCCCGGCAATCATCTGGGCATAGACATAGGGTTCGCACTTATGCAGATCGCTGATTTCCTCGCGCCGGGATGGATTGATGCGCATGTAATAATCGTACGCCTGATCGCCGCGCCCGATTTTCGTCTCGGCGATCATGATCCATGGGTTGGTATGGCAGAAGATGCCAGCATTTTCTTTGTACCCCGGCGGATAGGAGGAAATCTCGCCCAGGTGCAAATAGTATTTGCTGAAAGCAGGCTGCTGCAAGACGATCCCATGCGGTGTGGCCAGATGCTTTGCCACGGAGTCGAGCGCTTTCCGAGCGCGACCATCTTTCACACCCAGACCAGCCATGATGCACATGCCCTGCGGTTCAATGAAAATCTTGCCTTCCTCGTTTTCTTTCGAACCGAGCACATGTCCGAAATCATCGTAGGCGCGGCGGAACCATTCCCCGTCCCAGCCGGCTTTCCAAATGGTCTCTTCCATCTGCGCGGCAGCTTTCTGCATCTTCGCCGCTTGGGTCTTGTCACCGCTGTGCCCGGCAATCTCGACCATTTCCTTGGCTGCCAGCACGAATAATCCAGCAATGAAGACCGACTCGGCCACCTTGCCATCCTTGTTGGTAGTGGTCTGGAAGGATTGCCCTGGAGTATCCGAGAAACAGTTCAGGTTGAGGCAGTCGTTCCAGTCTGCTCGTCCGATCAACGGCAGGCCGTTGGGGCCAAGCCGGTCGAGCGTGTACTGGAGCGATCGCTGGAGATGCTCATACAGCGGGGACTCGCTCCCCGCCTCATTCTCGTATTGCACCGGCTCGTCCAAAATCGCCCAATCACCAGTCTCCTTGAGATAAGCCGCCACGGCCAATACCAGCCAGAGCGGGTCGTCGTTGAACCCCGAACCGACGTCGTTGTTGCCGCGCTTGGTCAGCGGCTGGAACTGGTGGAACGCGCCGCCGTTTTTCAACTGCGTGGCTGACAGGTCGAGGATGCGCTCACACGCACGCTCCGGGATCATGTGGACGAAACCAAGCAGGTCCTGATTCGAGTCGCGGTAACCCATGCCACGCCCGATGCCCGACTCATAATACGAGGCCGAACGCGACATATTGAACGTGATCATGCACTGGTAGGCATTCCAGATGTTGACCATACGATTGGTGTGCTCGTCTGGCGTGGTGACCTGCAATTTGCCGAGCAATTCGATCCAGTAATCGCACAAGGCAACGAAAGCCGCCTCGACGTTTTTCGGCTGGAGATACTTCGCGATGATTGGCTTGACGGTCTTCTTGTTGATTGTCTGCGAACCGGGCGGGTCGAACTTGGCGTCTTTCGGGTTCTCTTGATAGCCGAGAAGAAAGACGATTTTCTTAGACTCCCCGGCCTTCAAATGGACCTTGACGTGGTGCGAACCGATGGGCTGCCAACCGTGCGCCACCGAATCGGACGATTGGCCTTTTTCGACAACCGCTGGGGAGTCCCAGCCCCGGTAGGGACCCAGGAAGGCTTCGCGCTGGGTGTCGAATCCGGTCAGCTTTTCGGAGCAGGCAAAGTAGGCAAAGTGGTCACGCCGTTCGCGATATTCGGTCTTGTGGTAGATGACGCCCCCCTCTACACTCCCCCCATTCTCCGAATGGGGGGAGATGGTGGGGGGCTCGATCTCCCCGGTGGAGAAGTTGCGCTGGAAGTTGGTGGAGTCGTCCCAGGCGTCCCACAGGCAGAATTCTACTGCCGAGAAGACAGAAATATCCGCCGGTTGGTCACGCTGGTTCGTCAACGTGAGTTCCCAGATTTCCAGGCTCTCGCCCAGGGGGACGAAGTAACGCGTCTCGGCTTCGATTTGACGGGAGACTGACCGGATGATGGTGTAACCCATCCCGTGGCGGCAGGCATACTCGTCCAATGCGCTGCGCACCGGCATCCAGGAAGGCGACCAGAATTTCCCATCCGAGTTGTCCCGCAGATAGATATTTCGTCCACCCATATCATAGGGCGCGTTGTTATAGCGGTAGCGCGTCAAGCGGCGCAGGCGGGCATCCTTGTAAAAGGAATAACCGCCCGCCGTGTTGGAAATCAAACCAAAATACGCCTCGCAGCCCAGGTAATTGATCCAGGGCAGGGGCGTATCGGGGCGGGTGATGACATATTCTCGGGCAATATCGTCAAAATGTCCGAATTTCATGGTTCTCTTCTCCAAGATTCAATAGAATCCGAATTCCCGCCGATTATACCGCACGGGGTAGGCTTTTTTACGGTGAGATTCTTCATGTCCACAGCGTGCAGGTAATACCAGGGACATGATAGTCGGTCAGGTAAAAACGATTTCAGATGTATTATGATGTAACCGATCAAGCAGAGTGTGCCGCGCTCCTACTCCTTAACCCCACAACTTCTGGTGTGCCTCCCGCACCCGGACAAAATCCATCTTCTCTACTTCCCGATCGTAAGTCACATAGCCATTGACTTCGATCTCCACATCGGTGGTCTGGGTGTAGATTGCCGCCGAGAGACCAGCTTCGATGCACGGCTTCAACTCGTTCTCGAGCAACTCCAGATAGGCATCGGTTAGAGCCGCGACAGAAGTGAACTTTTTATACCCAAATTCCACCGCCGGGTTCCACGAGTCGCATACAGGCCGCTCAGGATGCTGGCGGAGCAGTACCGCTCCTGGAAATCATCTTGCGACTCAGCCCAGCCCCCTCACCCCTTGCGTGACCCTTCGACAAACTCAGGGCAAGCTGCGCCGGGGAGGGGGAGAGGCAAGGCTGATCAGTTACCGCGGATCACCAGCGGCAGGTAAATCCAGTAGGTGATGGCCGGTGCCGTGTAGTTCTGGCCGGAATGTTAGTGCAGGATTAACGGCAGGAATATAGTGAACGAGGGGGGTTCTACTGCGGTGATCGTAACGTTCACTGTGATCGTGTCGGTGCCTCCATTGCCATCAGAGACCTGAACGACGAAGCTATCGGAACCATTGTAGTTAAGAGCGGGGGTGTAGGTGATAGCCTTGGATGTACCCGTGCCGCTCGCTGAAGCCGTGCCATGACTGGCGGGGGTGCTAATGCTCCAAGTGATGGTATTGCCATCCGCATCCGTCGCATGCAGGGTCAGGCTGAAGGGCGTGGGGGAGCCGTCTGCAGACATGGTGACGTTAATGGAAGCGCCTTCGGTGATGATAGGCGCATTGTTGACCGGCGCATTGTGTCCTACTCCAAAGATCGCACCCGCCAATTGGGTCAGATTGGGGACAGTGGTGGCATTGACCGTGACTGTCACACAGCCAGCACTATAGGATTGATTCGATGCTGCGACCCAGGCGGTGCCCGTCCAGAAATAGATGGTGGTGCCTGAGGCAAGCCCACAGATGTCGATGGTGACGCTGGTAAAGGTGCCGGAGATGTGAACATCAAAGTACTGACCGGTCGCAGTAAAGGTAGGCGTGCCGCCGGGATCGGAAGCATATTGGGCGACAGTCACAGTCCCGGTGCCGGTGGTGTTGGCAGAGACATTGGCTGAAGTGTTAGTGACAGTCGGATTGGTGCCAGTGGCACTGCTGACGCTTGTAACCCCCGCGCCTGTCTGGGTGACGAAGAAAGGCCAAGAATTGGAGGTGCCGCCGCCGGGCGCAGGGTTGAAGACTGTGATGTCGGCAACCCCTGCCGCGATATCTCCCGCTGGGATCGCCGCGGTCAGTTGGGTGTTGTTGACGAACGTAGTCGTTCGGTTAGCACCATTCCACTGCACCGTTGAGTCGTTCACAAAGTTGGTGCCATTGACGGTGAGCGTGAATGCCGCGCCGCCCGCCGTTGCCGAGGTGGGATTGAGGGTCGTGATGATAGGCGCATCGTTGACCGCCGTCACCGTAACCGTCACATGGCCAGTGTCTGTCTTGTCACCATCGCTGACCGTGTAGTCAAATCCTGCCGCCCCAACAAAGTTCGCAGTCGGAGTGAATGTCACCGTCCCGCTTACGAGCACTACTACCCCGTTGGTCGGGTTGCTCACAACGGTCACGCTGAGATCTGCATTGGTGTTATCCACGTCGGTGTCGTTGCCCTTAAGATCTGCCTGTGTCAGAACCAGCGCTGTG